>Ga0335069_10009163_pt1 | contig 14111 bp, 12 predicted proteins | sample Lox_Sample_11_FD_206714 | JGI IMG/M metagenome (GOLD analysis project Ga0335069, IMG submission 206714) | Soil microbial communities from Loxahatchee National Wildlife Refuge, Florida, United States - Lox_Sample_1.1 | ecosystem: Environmental > Terrestrial > Soil > Wetlands | place: USA... | reverse complement strand
CCGAAGGCCACGGTGGAGAAGCAAGCGATCCAGATGAAGGGATTGGTCAGGTCCGCCCAGAGGAGCGTGGGGACGAGGATGGAAATCGCGATGAGCAGGCCGCCCATGGTGGGCGTGCCCGCTTTTTTCTGGTGCGCTTGAGGGCCTTCTTCGCGGATGTACTGGCCGATCTGGAAATCGCGCAGGCGCTGGATGACGAGCGGACCAACGATGAGTCCGGTGAAAAGCGCGGTGAGGCTGGCGAAGGCGGTGCGGAACGTGAGGTATCGAAAAATGCGGAAGGGCGGGAAGTAGTGGAAGAGCTTTAGATATAAGAGCCAGTAGAGCAAGAGTTCTCCGTCGTCGTTCGTTAGTCGTTAGTCATTACTCGTTAGTCGTTGGTCGTTGGTCGTTGGTCGTTCGAAGCAGTGGCCGCTGCCAGCTTCGCCTTCCAAACATCCAGTGCCTTTTCGAGCTTCACGCCGCGGGAGGCTTTCAGCAGCACTACATCTTCATCTCGGGCTTCGCGGGCCAGCCACTCGCCGGCTTCTTCGGGCGTGGCTACGAACTCTGCTTCCATGCCTTCGGCTTTTGCCGCTTCTACCATCGGCTTCGCCATGCCTCTCACGCCTAACAGGAAATCGAGCTTCTTGCTGGCGATATGACGGCCGCAGTCGCGGTGCAAATGTTCCGCAGTCGAACCTAATTCAAGCATTTCGCCTGCCACAACAATGCGGCGTCCGGCAGGCATGGCCGCCAGCGTATCAACCGCAGCCATCAACGCCCTAGGACTCGAATTGTAGCAATCGTAGAGCACGGAGATGTTACCCAGTCGGACGACCTCTCCACGTTTGTCGGCGGGGGAGAGGGAGGGAAGGGCGGCCGCGATTTCGGAGGGCGTGAGGCCGTGGTTGAGCGCGACGGCGGCCGCGGCAAGCACGTTGTAGACGTTGTGTTGGCCGAGCAACGGGCTGTGTACGGGCTGACGCACACCGTTGCAGAGGAGGTCGAAGCGGGTGCCTTCGGTACCCGCGGATTCGATGTTTTCGGCGCGAATGTCAGCGACGGATTTGAGGCCGTACATCACGACTTTGCCTTTGAAGTTGCGGCCGAATTGGGAGACGTATTCGTCGTCGGCGTTGAGGAAAGCGGTGCCGGTGGCGGGAAGCGACTCGACGAGTTCGTACTTGGCGCGGGCGATTCCGGCGACGGAGTCGAAGAATTCGAGGTGAACAGGCGCGACGTTGGTGATGACGGCTTCGGTAGGCTGGGCGATGCGGGCGAGGGCGGCAATTTCTCCGGCGTGCGACATGCCCATTTCGACGACAGCGAGATCGTACTCAGGCTCGAGTGTAAGGAGGCCGAGAGGGAGGCCGAAGTGGTTGTTGAAATTTCCTTTGGTGCGATGGACGTGGTGCTTGGTTGCGAGGAGATGGGCGACGGACTCTTTGGTCGTGGTCTTGCCCATGGAGCCGGTGATGCCGATGGCGGGCTTGCCCCAGAGCTTGCGGACAGCGGTGGCGAGGGTTTGGAGGGCGGCGAGGGTGTCGTAGACGGCGAGCAGCGGGGGCCGGGCTTCGCCCGGCTGGACGGGGCTGAGCCCCGTCCCCACATGATCCTTGCGGACTACGGCGGCTACTGCGCCACGCGCCAGTGCGGCTGCAACGTAGTCGTGGCCGTCGAGGCGGTCGCCTTTGACGGCGAAGAAGAGTTCGCCGGGTTGCACCGTGCGGGAGTCGATGGAGTAGCCCTGGGCAGTGGCCTGGGCATCGTATTGGCCGGTAGCGGCAATAAATTCGGCGATGCGTGAGAGTGGGAGCTTCATGCGCGGCTTTCCACTGTACTCGGCTGAGCTGACGGCTGGCCTCCGTACCCAAGCGAAGCAAGCACTTCGCGCGCCACTTCGGCGTCGTCGAACGGAATGACGCCGTCGCGGGTGGTTTGCGTTTTCTCGTGGCCTTTGCCGGCGAGCAGAACGATGTCTCCGGGTGCGACCTGCGCGATGGCGAGCACGATGGCTTTGCGGCGGTCGGGTTCGGTGGTGTATTTTGCGCCGGATTTTTGAAGGCCGACCAGCGCGTCGTTGATGATCGCTAGCGGATCTTCGGAGCGCGGGTTGTCGGAGGTAAGCACAACGAAGTCGCTTCCCTTCCCTGCGGCTTCACCCATGAGCGGACGCTTGGTGCGGTCGCGGTCGCCGCCGCAGCCGAAGAGGGTGATGACCTTGCCTTTCAATCCCGCGCTGGTTACGAAATCACGCGCCAGTGTTGTGAGGTTGCGGAGGGCGTCGTCGGTGTGGGCGTAGTCTACGACGACAGTGAACGGTTGGCCGCAGTCAACTCGCTGAAAGCGGCCCGGCACAAAAGCGAGATTGGCGATGCCTTGAATGATGGTTTCTGGTTGGCGGGCAGGAATGCCCGCCCCACACAAGCGCGCATAACCTGCGGCGGCGGCAGCGAGCACGTTATAGACGTTGACGTTGCCGATGAGCGGGGTCCAGATGGCGAGTTGGCCAGCGGGCGTAGCCATTTGAAAACGGCTGCCGCGCGAGGTGACTTCGAGTTGCTCGGCGTGGAAATCGCCGGTGGTGAGGCCGTAGGAGTAGGCGACGGAACTTTTCTTTTTGGCGAGACTCAGGAGCTGGCGGCCGTATTCGTCGTCGGTGTTGAGGACGGCGGCGCGGGGCGGCTCGGTGCCGCAGCCTTCGAAGAGAATTTGCTTGGCGCGGAAATATTCGTCCATGGTGCCGTGGTAGTCGAGGTGGTCGCGGGTGAGGTTGGTGAAGACGGCGACGTCGAAGGGGATTCCGAAGACGCGCTGCTGGTCGAGCGCGTGGGAAGAGACCTCCATGACAGACTCAGTCACGCCCTGGCCGACGCCTTCGGCCAGGAGTTGATTGAGTTCGAGCGATTCGGGCGTGGTGTGCGGGGCAGGAAGAATTTTCCCGGCGACGTGATATTCGATGGTGCCGATAAGAGCGGTTTTGCGGGCGGCGGCTTGCAGAATCGATTCGATGATGAAGGCTGTGGTGCTTTTGCCGTTGGTGCCAGTGATACCGCTATTGGCGATGCGCTCGGCGGGGCGCTTGTAGAAATTGGCGCTGAGACGGGCGAGCGCGCGGCGTCCGTGAGGAACCTGAGCCCAGGCGACGTTGGGGCGCGGCGGCTCGGTGGCGGAGTCGGTGACGATGGCGACGGCTCCGGCGGCCATGGCGGCGTCGATGAAGCGATTGCCGTCGCTCGATTCTCCTTTCATGGCGACGAAGACGAAGCCGGGGCGAATGCGGCGGGAGTCGTAATCGAGGCCTTTCACCGGCGCGTTTCCGCTCTGGGAGAGGAATTCGGCGCCTTCTAGGAGTTGTTGGAAGGTCATTGGGATGATTATAAGGTCAGAGGTTCGAGGTCAGAGGGCTGAGGTTCAAAACCGATTGCAGAAGTCAGAAGGCGGATTGCAGAAGGTGAGGCTGGATAAGCTAGTCTTTCCGTTTCGCGAGATGAATCAGTTCGACCAACAGGTATCATCGACATATAGAACCGCATTAAGAGTGCTGTAATGTACCTTCGTTTTGTCACAACTCGAATCGACAAGGATTCCCGCAAGCAGCAAGGGGTATTTGCAGCCTCGTACGCTCTTCTTGATTCCGGTGAGCTCTCACGTGACGAATGGAAGCGCCTTCGAGAAATACAGATTTGGTTCAACGCTAACTTGACATCTCCGCCTAAGAGCTTCAATGCAGGAAGAGCGATTTTCTGGTTCAAGTCAAGCGCAGAAGAGAATATTCGTAACATTTGGGAACTAGTTCATCTTCTGCGGCAGCACGGACACTTTGTGGAAGTACACAAATGCAGGCGACTGGGGAACATTCTCTGGCAAGATAAGTTCCAAGTCGCGGCATTTCCTTCAAAACTCGACGGCAAGATAACTGTCCAGTGAAGAGATGGTTACCTTCCGAACCGCACCACTACCCTTGCTCCTGCTGCTACGTGTGATCCTGGGGCTGGCGATTGCTCGCGTGCTACGCCGCTGCCTACGGCGGCTAGGTCGAGTCCGGCATCCTGGGCGACTTCAAGAGCGCTGCGGAGGTTCTTACCTATGAAGGAGGGGACTTCGATGCCTCCTTCTTCTACGTCCAGGACTACGGTTCCGGCGGTGAATTGCTTCGTTTCTCCGGATGGGGCCGTCGATGTCGACGTGGCGTTCCCACTCAAGCCAACTGAGGGCTTGGGTGGGGCACCTGTCGTTGATGGTGACGACATCGGATTGACTGACTGCGCGGAGCTAGTTTCTCGCTGGACCTGGGCGGCCGGGACGACTAAGGACGCGATGGTCGCGGGGTTGGGCTTTGAAGGCGTTGATTGCGCGAGCGTATTGGTCTGATCCGCATCGGCTATGTCAAGGCTCGCCCCAAGATGATCGGGCGAACTCTCGTCAACGTTCGCGTCAGGTGCATTGCGACGAGCCAGCAAAACCTGCCGGCTGGGCGGCAGCTCGATGTCGTGCGGCACGTGCTGGTATTCGAGCACCTGCTGCACGATGCGCTGGAAAACCGGCGCCGCGACCTGGCCTCCCTGGTGCAGACCGACGGCGGAATCGAGAATCACGACGACCGCCAGTTGCGGGTTGTTAATAGGTGCGAATCCCGCGAACGAGCCTACGTATTTTGTATGGGAATACTTGCCGATCGCCGGATCAAACTTCTGCGACGTCCCGGTCTTGCCGGCGGAGGTGTAGCCCTCGAGAATTGCCTTACGAGCTGTGCCGTGGAGCACTACTCCTTGCAGCATTTGTTTCATTTGCGCGGCGGTGAGCGGGGAAATCACGCGCGTGCCCTCGACGGGTTGGAAGGCGATGGTTTGCGGAGCATTTTGGTGTTCGACGGTACCGGCGACGATGCGGGGCGGAACGCGGACGCCGTCGTTGGCAATCGTCGATATGAGAGAGGAGAGTTGCACGGCCGAGATGCCGACTTCCTGGCCCATGGAGATGGAGGCGAAGGAAATCTTGGACCAGCGCTCGACGGGTTTGGTCATGCCACGAGTTTCGCCGGGGAGTTCGATGCCGGTGGGCTGGCCGAATCCGAAGGCGCGAATGTATTTGTAGAAGCGGTCGTTGCCCAGGCGCATGGCGATCTTAATGGCGCCCACATCGCTCGACTCGGCAATGATGTCGGAGACGGAAAGCACGCCGTGCGGTTTGCTGTCGTGGATGCGGGTGCCGTTGATGACGATCGATCCCATCTGGCAATCGAACATTTCGTCGGGGCGGGTAAGTTTTTCTTCGAGGCCAGCGGAGACGGTGACAACTTTAAAAGTCGAGCCGGGCTCGTAGACATCGCTGACGGCGTGATTCTTGAGCGTCTCGGGGTGAATTTCTCTGCGATTGTTAGGGTTGAAGGTGGGGCTGTTGGCGAGGGCGAGAATCTCTCCGGTGTGGGGGTTCTCGACAACGACTGTGCCGGCGATGGCCTTAGTTTCGTCCATGGCGCGATCGAGTTCGCGCTCGGCGATGTATTGGATGTTTTGATCGATGGTGAGGACCAGGTTGTCGCCGGCCTCGGGCTCTTTTTCGACGCTGGCAAACCAGCGCTTGCGGGCGTCGACGGAGATCATGAGCTTGCCGGGCTTGCCCTGGAGTCGCTCGTTGTACTGACGCTCGAGACCACTGAGGCCTTCGTCGTCGGTGCCTACGTAGCCTAGGACTTGGGCGGCGAGTTCGCGCTTGGGGTAGAAGCGCTTGGCTTCCTTCTGATAGTGGATGCCTTGCAGGTTGAGGGCTTTGATGCGGTCGATGGTTTCGGCGTCGGCTTTGCGGGCGACCCAGCAGAAAGTCTTGCGAGCGCGGCAATCGGCGAGGACGACACGTGGATCGCTCTTAGTGATGCGCGAGATGAGGCTGACGACGTTGGCGAGGTCGGGCGTTTCGGTGGGGACGATGAAGGCGGAATCCACCTGGATGGACATCGCGAGTTCGTGGCCGGCGCGGTCGTAGATGACTCCGCGGCGGGGAGAAAGTTCGAAGCTCCGCTGCTGCTGGCGTTGGGCACGGCGTTCGAAATCTCCGTAGCAGAAGACTTGCAGGTAGACAAGGCGGATGCAGATGGCGACGAGCCAGAAGCCGAGGAAGCCGGTAAGAGCATAGAGCCGGAAGCGGGAGGAGGCAGATTTGGAGCTTGCGGCCATTTTAAGTCCAAGAAGGTTTCGGCGGCTCCGGGAAGCCGCCGCAAAAAACTGTGATCGGATGGTGTGGAGACGGGGCTACGCCCCTTGCGGACGGGCCACAGGCCCGTCCCCACACAGCCAATGTAGTTACCGCGCTGACACCACGGACACCGGCGTCACTCGCGCCATGACCGGCATGCCCAGATCGCCCGGCGTGTCCATGTGGACGACCTGACCGGGATCGGGGGACTGCAGGCCCATTTTGCGAGCCATGGCATCGATGCGGCCGGGATCGCGGAGGGAGGCCTCTTCGAGGCGCAGTTCCTGATTCAGGCCAGCCTGAACGTCGCGTTGCGAGCGGAGCGACTCGATCTTGTAACCGTACTCGATGGCGCGGAAATGTTGCCAGCCATAGCCCATGACCAAAAAGAAGAGCACGCCAAGGACAATGACGAACTGGCGCATTTCGCGGGCGCGGCGCGGATCTTCGACCTTGACGAGGCGCGAGTTGTCGATGGATTTGCGGAAATAAATTTCCGGAGTTCCCAGCCAGCAGGACTTGCGCTGGTGTGAAGGGCTCACTCTCTGCATGACAACTGCTGCGCTCATGTTTATGCCGCTCCAACAAAATGGGACTCGTGGTGAAGGTGTTCTTGCGCGGAGGCCAACCACGCTTCCGCAATAATGAGATCGGCCATCTCGTGGAATTCGTTTTGCTTGGCTTCCACGCGCTCGACGGTTGCAAACAGGTCTTCAATCAGAGTGCCAGTGAACATAGTTTTTCTCTTTGTCTTTTTCGGACGCGGCCTTGTTTATTTTTTTGTGGCCGCTCCGAAAGAACTCCACCACAATCCTTGGAAACCGGGGCTAAAGCCCTCTCTATAGCGCTGCTTTACGCGGGCCTAAAGGCCCGCTCTTCCACCAAATTCTTGCCCGGCACGCCTTACTATCACCGCACCGGGAGCCCGGCAGTTTCTCCGGACCAACTCAATCTCTTTCGCCGCCCGACGCACGCGAGCGGGGGCGCCCGCGCCACACTCGCCTAGAGTCTCTCCGCTGCTCGCATCTTGGCGCTACGCGATCGCGGGTTGCTTGCGATCTCTTCTTCTGTGGCCGTCACCGGCTTTCTTGTCAGCAGCCGGTAGAGGCCTTGCTTTGCGCCGTCGCGCATTGCGTCTTTCACGATCCTGTCTTCGAGCGAGTGAAAGCTGATCACCACCAGCCTTCCGCCCGGCTTCAGCACCCTGGGAGCCGCCACCAGCAGTGCTTTCAGATCGTCCAGTTCGCGGTTTACGAAGATTCGGAGAGCCTGAAAAGTTCGCGTCGCGGGATGAATTCTGCGCTCAGAGGGATTCATGGGCCGGGCCGCGGCTGATATGACGTCAACGAGTTGCTTTGTTGTCGTTATCGGCCGCGACCGGACCAAGGCTCTGGCGATTCTCCGCGACCTCCTTTCCTCACCGAATTCGTAAATCACATCGGCAAGCTCACGCTCGTCGAGGTGGTTTACCACTTGTTCGGCGGTGCGGCCCGACATGGGATTCATCCTCATGTCCAAGGGCCCGTCCGCCTGAAAACTGAATCCGCGCGTTGGGTCGTCGAGCTGCAAGCTGCTGACGCCCAGGTCGGCGATCAGGCCGTCGAGTGTCGCTGCCGGCTGGTCGTTCGCGAGATCCGCAAACGAGCCATGCAGCAACGTAATCGTCGGCCAATCTTGTCGTTGGTTGTTGGTCGTTGGTCGTTCGGAAATTTCTTCACTGACGACTGACGACTGACGACTGACGACCGGAGCGAGCCTTCGGCTCGCCACCTCCAGCGCCGCGGGATCCTTATCGAAGCCAATCAAATGACCCGGTGCGCCGAGGCGTTTTGCTATTGCGAAACTGTGCCCGCCCAGGCCCACCGTGGCATCCAGATAAGTTCCGCCACGCTGTACGGCCAGAAAATCGATCGCTTCTTTTAAAAGAACCGGAACATGGCCAACCGCTGCTCCTGTTGAACCACGCCCATCCCACTCGGGGATGTTTTGTCCAATATCCGCCGCCACTAGATGCCCAAGTCGTCGAGCGTCTTTGTGTCTTCATCCGTGAAAGGCTCTTTGATCTCCTTGTCGAGCGCTTCCATGTTCCGGACCTCGAGCCAGGTCAGATTGCCGAGCACTGCCACATCGCCGCGGATCTGCGCTGCCTCGCGCAGTGTCTGCGGAACCAGCAGACGCCCCTGCCCGTCCATCTCTACGACCTGCCCGTAATAGTTCGTGCGCGTTAAGAACTTCTTCTTGGTGGGATTGAAGGTCGAGAGCTGAGCCAGCTTTTGCTCGATTCGTTCCCATTCCTCGAAGGGATATATCTGGGCACTTACGCCGTCCGTGCTGGTTATGTAGAATTTCTGCGCATATTTTTCGTCGATCACCCGCTTGAATTCCGCCGGGACTTTGAGCCGTCCTTTTTCGTCGACGCGAGTTGGATGATTTCCGCGAAACATGCGTTTTACCGGATGCCGGGCTCCGTGTACTTCGGGCTGCTACCACAGCCAGCATCATGAGGGAGGTAGAAGCGGCTACAAATGAGGTGGAATCAGGTTCTTTCGGGCTCGTAATTGGGGTGTCAGCTTCGAAAACCACTGGCGCCTCGAAATTTGGTTAAGAATGCCCTGAACTCTATTGTTTATTCCACTTTCAACCACTTTTGACCACATCCTACGCCTAACTGGTTTATTGTCAATAAGAAAGTTTCAGGTTGAGACTTTCGTTAGGGACTCAAGGTGGAAAACGCTAAATCTTGGGGTTAACGAGAGAGATGCCTACAAGCAATTGCGTTTACGCAAGAGGTTCGCAGAGGCGAACAAAAGGCGATAAACTTGCGGAAGCAAAGGAGTTGCGCGAAAAAAACTGTGGAAAAACGAATTTTCCATCAGGCTGCGAGCACGCTCGGACTTGAATTCTTCTCCCCTGAGTCCTTGATCAAGATTCTCCGCGGCACGCCGCCTGCGATGGCACCCACGAGAACCGCGGCCAGAAATGTGTAACCGCCTTCGACCCAGAGAAAAGCGGTGTTCAGGGTGGACCCACCGCTGGCCAGCAAGAATGCGGCGATGATGAGCCAGGCCGAGACCGACATCTGGACTCCGTGGCGGAAGGAGCGGACTCCAACCTGGGCCAACAAGGCTGCAACGCCGTAAGAGAAAAGCAGGCAGGCGCCGGCGGTGGCCAGATGCGGAGCCCACTGACGAGCTAGATCGTGGGCCTGCTGATCGGTGAGACCGACGGCATGAGCCCAGAGCGAGCGAAACAGATATTCCGAGTGCCAGGCCATGCCCAGAACCCACGCGGCCGCGGCCGCTACGAGCGTAGGCAGATGGGCTATCCCATGGGTGGTTGCAACTCTTAGAGCAGGTGGATCGGCGGCGCGTTCGGCGTCAGGGATGCAGGCCTGATCGCAGCCGGCGCGGTCGGGCCAGCGAGTACAGTCGGCGAGGCGGAGGCGCGGTCTTCCGCTCAGCCCCGAGACCGCCGCGCGCCAGGCCTGAAAGCGTACGGCTACAGGGCTGCGGGTCTCGGGACAGTTGACAACCCGGGCGTTGCGATAGGTGTTGTAGATGCGTTTGCCCCACAGCGCTGGCATCAGGAGGATCAGGCAAATCGCGGTAAGGAACAGGAGCAGCCAGAAGAGGACGAGCATGGCGTACCTCCAAGTCCCGCGCCAGGAGCGCCGTTTCGGGCGGGCGGGACCCACTTCTTGGGGATAGAATACTCCCGGTGTCAAGCCCGGCGATGTGAAGTGGGTCACTGGCATGGGTGAGGTCTTGCGCCTGGCAAATTTCGGTAATCCAGCCTTGTTATGTAAACAATATTGGGGTGCGGATCGAAAAAGCATTTTGCTGGAGTACACTTGGGACGCATTTTCAAGCCGTGAGCAAACGGGGGACAGAGATGAAACTCAATACAGGTCGAATTTGGCTGGGTGGGGTGGTCGGCGGAGTCGCGTGGAATGTGTGGAGTACGATAATCGGCATGCGGATGGGGCCGTTTTATGAGGCCATGCAGAAGCAGGGCTACTTTCTGAAGGAATCTCGCTATCCGCTTTTCGTGGGACAGTGGATCGCGCTGATTTTTGTGCTGTCCATTCTTGTGGCGCACGTGTATGCGTGGAGCCGCGCGACGATCGGGCCGGGATTGAGGACCGCGATCAAGGTCGGGATGCTGGTGGGTTTCTGCGCGGGAGTGCCGGGAAACTTCGCGCAAGCGGCGTGGTCGCCGATTCCGCGAGTGATGCCACTGGGGTGGATGATGGATATGTGGGGAGGAGCCATTCTTGCGGCGGTGGTGGCGGGGTGGCTTTATAAGGAGGCGTAGCGGTCCTGCGAGCTTGCACCACCAAGGACACGAAGAGACACAAAGGAAAACCACGCCACTCCGAAATAATGTTTCGGCGGCGACGGGCAACCGGGGCGTTCTCCTACCGCGCAGGCTCGACGAATACAGCGGTGCCGTAGGCCAGGACTTCGGTGACGCCCTGCATCACTTCGGTCGCATCGTAGCGTGCGCCCACGACGGCGTTGGCCCCCATTTCGGCGGCGTGTTGGAGCATGAGATCGAAAGCGTCGGCGCGCGTTTTCTCACAAAGGTTGGTGAGCAGAGTGATATTGCCGCCGACAAGTGTTTGCAGGCCTGCGCCGATCGTGCCGAAAATGGAACGCGAACGAACTACGATGCCGCGGACAATGCCGAGCGTGCGGACGACGCGATAGCCATCGAGTTCAAATTGGGTGGTGACCATGTTGTGGCCGACGGCGCGGCCGGAAGCGTAGGTGGCCATATTTCCTCCGAGTTAGGAACCCTTGGAACAACCGATTCTACTACCCATCTATAATTGCGAACATTGATAGTCCGATTTCGCCACGGGAGGCACCTTGTTCTCGCGTCGCCGATTTCTGAAAGCTGGAAGCGTGGCTGTGGCTACAGGCGTGGTTTCGCCAACTCTTGTCACAGCCGAAGAAGCGAAGGCCTTGCCGCCTGCGATCGCGGCTCTCAAATCGAAGCGGGGAGAAGCCAGGGCCATCACGACGGAAGAGCGTGAGGAGCGGCAGGACAAAGCGCGGCAGTTGATGCGCGAGGGCAATCTGTCGGCTATCGTGCTGACACCCGGGACTTCGCTGAAGTATTTCTGTGGAATTCGCTGGGAAGGCGGAGAACGATTGTTTGCCATGATGCTTCCGTCCAAGGGCTCCGCGTTCTTCGTGGCTCCGGCGTTTGAAGAGGACCGGGCACGAGAACAGATTGCGATGTCGCCACAGGGAAAACTCGCGGAATTGCGCGTTTGGCAGGAAGACGAGAATCCGTTTGCGCTGGTCGCACAGGGATTAGCGGATCGCGGAATTGCGGCGGGGACGATTGGGATTGAAGAAACGATGAAGTTTGCTTTCAGCGACAACCTGCGGAAGGCGGCGTCGGGAGCAACATTCACGAGTGCAACGCCGGTGACGGCCGGATGCCGCATGATCAAGAGCGCGCACGAGCTTGCTCTAATGCGGCTGGGCTCGCAGGTTACTCTGGCGGCATATGAAGCTACTTATCGTTCGATCAAGCCGGGCATGACGCACCGAGATGTGGCCGACATGGTTGAAACGGCGCATCGCCAGCTTGGGTTTGAGGGTGGCGCGGATGTGCAGGTGGGCGTGTATTCGGCGTTTCCGCATGGATCGATAGCAGCGCAGACAATTCGCGAAGGCACGATTGTGATGATGGATGGCGGGTGTTTGGTGGAGGGCTATGCGTCCGACATTACGCGGACGTTCGTGCTTGGGAAGGCGAGCGAGAAGATGAAGCAGGTGTTCGACATTGTGCATCGAGCACAGAGCGCTGCGCTGGCGGCGGCAAAACCGGGAGTGGAAGCTGGGTCAGTGGATGCAGCTGCGCGAAAGGTCATCACCGATGCCGGATTCGGGCCGGACTACAAGCACTTCACGCATCGCGTAGGCCATGGCATGGGCATGGACGGGCATGAATGGCCGTATCTGGTGCGAGGCAATGCGCTGAAGCTGCAGCCCGACATGACTTTCAGTGACGAACCCGGGATCTATATCCGTGAAGAATTCGGGATTCGGCTGGAAGACGACATGCATATTACCGAGAATGGAGCGGAGTTGTTTACATCGCAGAGTCGGTCGCTAGAAAGTCCATTCCGGGAATGATGTTGATCTGAAGTGAGCACAACCTTCGTCCAGACAATGCTTCTCATCAAGGGGGAATTTCTCGCGCCGCGACGCTATTTCGTGGGCACGCTGTAATGGGAAGACAGCACTCGCCAGCCGGGTCCCACGCGCACCCAGACATCTGTAAAGCGGTCGTGATACTCGTACGGTTTTTGATTGGACTTGCCGCGCTCATGATACGCGCCGGTGACCACGGCGAGCATGCCGCCTCGCATGCGCACACGCACGTCAGACAGTTCGGCCACATCCACCTGAACCGTTGGATCAGCACTGTGAGTAATATAGCCTGCCTTGCTATAAGTATTGCCGTCTTCGACCGTGATTAAGAAGTCTTCGGTGAGGAGGGTGGAAAGAATATCAATGTCATGTTGCTTGTACGCCTGGGCCCATTTCTCCTCGAGCCGGCGCACCTGCGCGGCAGCGCCTGTGTCCTGAGCAGCAAGAGACAAGGGCAGACAAAGGAGGAAGCTGAGTGCAAACCTCGATGCCAGGCGGCGCAACATAGTGCTTATGTCATACCCATTCGTGCTGCGCGACAAGTTCCTTTCGTAACCTGACGAAGGGGAACGGACAGAATGACCCGAGACGAGGTCCAACCTTCCCAGGAACCCGAGCCCATCACCCGGTGGCCCTAGTCGAACACGTGCTGATCGACCGGGCGATCATAGCCGGGGTGCAGTTCCTGCCATTGGTTGCGAATGGCAGTTGCTAGTCGCCGGATGCCTTCGCGAATCTGCTCGGGCTGTGCGTTGGAGAAATTCAGGCGCAGGTGACGCAGGCCTTCGTTGGACTTGCCGTTATTGGCCGCTTGGCCGCTGGTCGCGTAGAACGATTCTCCCGAAACGAAGGCTACGTTCTGCTTGAGCGCGGCGTCGAACAGGCGCTTGGAGTCCATGCCAGCCGGTAGCGTCACCCACAGGAAAAGTCCGCCGAGCGGGCGGGTCCAAGTCACACCTTCCGGACAAAATTCTTCGAGCGCTTCCAGCATGACGTTGCGGCGTTCGCCGTAGACGCGGCGGATGAGCTTGATGTGCTCGTCGAGGAAGCCGTCGCGGGCGACCTCGTAAGCGACCATTTGGCCAAAGGTAGAAGTATGGAGATCGGCGCCCTGCTTGAGTTGGACTAGCTTCGTGATGACCTCTGGAGGCGCGACGATCCAGCCAAGGCGTAGGCCGGGAGCGAGAGTCTTGGAGAACGTGCTGAGATAGATGACGTTGCCAATCGAATAGCCCTGATCGCGGCGCAAGTTTTCGCGATCGAGGACGACGAGCGGCGGGAGATGTTCGCCCTCGTAGCGGAGCTGGCCGTAGGGATCGTCTTCGATGATAGGGATGCCGTAGCGGTCGGCGAGGAGAACGAGCTCGTGACGGCGGCCTTCGGCAAGAGTGGTGCCGCCGGGATTCTGGAAATTGGGCAGCACGTACATGAATTTCGGGCCGGAGCGGAGTGGGCCTTCGAGCAAGTCGGTGCGAAGGCCGTCGTTGTCGCTGGGCACGGAGACGTATTCGGCGCCGTAGACGTTGAAGGCCTGCAGCGCGCCGAGATACGTGGGAGCCTCGACGAGCACGCGGTCGCCCGAGTTGATGAGGAGCTTGCCGATGAGGTCGAGGGCCTGCTGCGAACCGGAAGTGATGAGCACGTGCTCGGGATTGGCCTTGATGCCATAACGCGACGTGTGGCGCGCGATCATTTCGCGGAGAGGCTCGTAGCCTTCGGTGGCGCCGTATTGGAGGGCGTGTTTGGCCTGGGTGTCGAGGACCT
>Ga0335069_10009162_pt1 | contig 14111 bp, 17 predicted proteins | sample Lox_Sample_11_FD_206714 | JGI IMG/M metagenome (GOLD analysis project Ga0335069, IMG submission 206714) | Soil microbial communities from Loxahatchee National Wildlife Refuge, Florida, United States - Lox_Sample_1.1 | ecosystem: Environmental > Terrestrial > Soil > Wetlands | place: USA... | reverse complement strand
AAGGGGCAGACACTTTGCATTATCGAAGCGATGAAGATGATGAACGAGATCGAGGCCGAGGTGGCCGGGCGCGTCGTGAAGGTCCTTTGTGAGAATGCGCAACCGGTCGAGTATGGACAGCCCTTGGTAGTGATCGAGGTTGGCTGAGCCGCCTGTTAAGGTGAGTACAGCAGGCTGGCGGGAGACCTAATATGTTCAAGAAACTGCTGGTGGCAAATCGCGGGACGATCGCAATTCGAATTATTCGCGCGTGCCGCGAGCTTGGTATAGCAACAATCGCGGTCCATTCGACCGCCGACAAGGATGCGCTCCACGTGCGGATGGCCGACGAATCGGTTTGTATCGGGCCGCCCGCCGCTGAAGACAGCTATCTGAGTATCCCGTCGATCATGAGCGCGGTGCTGACCTACGGTGCCGACGCGGTGCATCCGGGGTACGGCTTCCTCTCCGAAAACGGCGATTTTGCCGAAGCCTGCAGCAAATCGGGCGTCAATTTCGTCGGACCACGCGCGCGTCATATACGCCTGATGGGCGATAAGCCACGTGCTCGCCGCATCATGAAGCGAGCCGGGGTTCCGGTGCTTCCGGGCAGCGAAGGCACCGGCGTCACTGAACTACGCGACGCGCAGGCCGACGCGAAACGGCTCGGCTATCCGGTGCTGATCAAGGCCGCGGCCGGCGGCGGCGGCAAGGGGATGCGTGTCGTGCGCGACGACGCCGAACTGGCGAAGCTCTTCCCGCTCGCCCGCGCCGAGAGCGAAGCCGCCTTTGGTTCGCGCACGATGTATCTCGAAAAATTCCTCGAGAATGCTCGTCACGTCGAGTTCCAGATCTTGGCCGATAACAACCGCAACGCGATCCATCTGGGTGAGCGCGATTGCTCGATTCAGCGGCGCCATCAGAAGGTGCTCGAAGAAGCGCCCTGCCCTGTAATGACACCCCGTCTGCGCGATCGGATGGGCAAAGCGGCAGTCCGTGCCGCGCAGGTCGTCGGCTACTCCAACGTCGGCACGGTCGAGTTCCTGCTCGCTCCGAACGGTGAGTTTTACTTTATCGAGATGAACACCCGTATCCAGGTCGAGCATGGCGTGACCGAGATGGTCACCGGTATCGACTTGGTTAAGGAGAGTATCGAGATTGCTGCGGGCAAGCCGTTGCGGCTCAAGCAGCGCCAGGTCCATTTCGAAGGCTCAGCGATTGAGTTCCGCGTGTATGCGGAAGATCCCGATACCCATCTGCCGTCGCCAGGCGTCGTCAGCAGTCATCATTCGCCCGGTGGACTCGGCGTGCGGGTCGAAACCGCGCTCTATGACGGTTATCGCGTACCTGTGCACTACGACCCGCTGATCGCAAAGATTATCGTGCACGCAGAGACCCGCGAACTCGCTATCAACCGTGCGAAAGCGGCGTTGCACGAGTACCAGATCGATGGAATCAAGACGAATATCCCACTTCATCTGAAGATCCTCGAGGATCGCGATTTCGTCGCAGGCAATTTCTCAACCAACTTCCTCAAACGATACGACGAGGTGGCGCCACCGATGGCTCCGCGACTCGCGAAAGCGTCGTAACGGAAATCATATCCAGTTTCCAAGGTGAATCGTCGCAGTTTGTTCCCTTATCGTCGCGTCTCCTTCGCTCTTGTCGGCGCGGTTACGTTGGGCCTTATCGCCCACGCACCGCGCGGCTTCGCGGAGTCATCAGATAACGCGCCGCTCCAGCTCCCCGGAGGGCTTTCGTCGGATTCCGATAGCGGCGGTCTCTCGCAGCTCGTAAACGGTTCCCATGGAACCCCGTCAGCCAAGACCACCGAGACGACCTTCGATTTCGGATCGGTCTTTCAAGGTGCCCAGGTCAAACACACCTTTCGGATCGAGAATGCCGGGCCAGGCACTTTAAGTATCGGGGCAGTCCAGACGTCCTGCGGATGTACCGTCGCAGAACCGACGAAGCGGCAGGTGGCCGCAGGCGACAGCTCCGAAATCGCGGCTATCTTCGATACGAGCGCAGACAAGGGGCCGTCGCAGCGCGTGATCACGGTCCATACGAATGATCCCGCGCACAAGCAGATCGCGTTTACGATCAAGGGCGACGTCAAGGTCAAAGTCGACGCGAATCCTTCACCGGTGGTCTTCGACAAAGTGAAGCACGGTACCGAGGTATCACGTCAGGTGCTCGTAACCGACCTGATGGGTGACAAGGATTTCAAGATCACGTCGATCACGAATTCGAGTCCCAACCTCAAGGTGACCCAGCAACCGCGGACTGACGGCAAGCCTGGAGCCGCATTGACCTTTACCCTGAGCAAGAGTGCGCCGGCGGCTAGCCTCAGCGATACGGTTAAGGTCGCCAGCAATATCGCACCCGTCACGATACCGGTCTACGCGAATGTCGTGGGCGATATCAGCGTGGCGCCGCCCCAGGTCTCGTTCGGTATCGTGAAGCATCGCGCTGGAGCGGTGCAATTTGCGCGCGTGATCAATGCGGGCGACAAGCCGGTTAATCTGCTCGACGCGAGAAGCAACAATCCGATCGTCACTGCGACGATCGAGCCGATGAAACCTGGCAAAGAGTACAAACTCACGCTCGAGCTGACGGCAAACTCACCCGACGGCACCCTGCGCGGTGCGATCGAAATCAAGACCGACGACCCGGGTCAGCCGGTTCTGCAGGTCCCCTTTTACGGGATCGTTGGCGGTTTCAGCGGCTGAGTGATTGTCTCCCCCGCGTACCTGGGGACCCTCGGTGGGCGAGCAGCCCACCGTTGCGCCCTTCGATAATTATATTTTTATTGAGGCGGGCGGAGTTAGAATAACGCTCAGCGCGGGTCAGTAATGTCGTACCTCGGCAGGCTTAATCCGTTCCCCTACCTTCTCGGCAAACTGTCGAGCCTGGCGGTCAAACTGCTGACCAAGCCGATCGCTCGCTACACGCTGACTATCCCGAACGATATGACGGCTCTGAAGCGCTGTCTGCGCAAGGGCGACGTCATCCTCGTTGAGGGTAACGAGCGGGTCAGCGAATGTATCAAGTACCTGACGCAAAGCTGCTGGTCACATTCCGCCCTCTACGTCGGCGACGAACCGCTGCGCCGGAGTCCCGAACTGAAGGCGGAGTTGATCGCTAAGTATGGTGACGACGCGCAGCATCTGATGGTCGAAGCGCTGGTCGAGCAAGGTGTCGTTCTGTCGCCCATCAGCAAGTACGCCAGTTTCAATCTACGTCTCTGCCGGCCACACGGACTCACCGCAACCGATCAAAAGCAGGTCGTCGACTATGCAATGGAACACGTCGGCCAACAATACGATTTCAAGAATATCTTCGACCTGGCGCGCTATTTCCTGCCGGTGCATATGGTGCCCGCTCGATGGCGTAAACAGGCGCTGCACTTCGGCAGCGGTGACCCGACGCGGGTGATCTGTTCGAGTCTTATCGCCGAGTGCTTTATGCGGGTGCGTTTTCCGGTCGTTCCTCGGTACGAGCCGTTCCCTGAGGGCTTCGAGCCGATGAAGAAAGTGGTGAGCTTGCTGGAGCGCTTCACCGGCGTCCGCGACAACCATCGGCCGCCGGGACTGCTGCGGATGGTATCTCCCACGCTTATCAGCCCGCGGGACTTTGACCTCTCGCCCTATTTTGCGATCGTGAAATACAACGTTATCGAGAGCACCCGCTTCGATTATCAGAAGCTGCTGTGGGCTGAGGAGCCCGAGGCGCGCACGCCGCCAAAGCTCGAAAAATCAGCCTGACGATTCGAACGTCAAAGATTCGGCGAATGCTAGGGCTTGCCGCATCGCGTCGCGGGGTGCGATAACTTTTTCATCGAAACAGTTTAAGACCGAGAGGGGTACGTTGGCACAAAACGAAGAGAGCAGCAGTAACCGGCGCGAATCGCTGGAAAAGACGATCGCCAAGATTCTCCATCGCTACTGCAACTTTGGCTGGGCGAATTACTATATTCCGGGCGAGAAATTCCCGAGTCTGATCGAAGAGCTGGTCGAGGTCGCGAATCCAGCGGGTCAGGCCGCTTACGAAGATGTCGTGCAATTCTTTCTGCGCACGCAAAGGATGTCATCTGCACAGGATCGCGCCGCCAAGCTGATGGAAGAGTTCTCGCTTCAGCGCAAGGCGTAAGAACCGGTCGAATGAACCCTGCTCGATTGCTGCTTCCTGCGAGGCTGAGCTTTGGGTCTCGCAGCTTCAAATCCCCTTCGCAATCATAACTGCCCCATCGCGGGCTTCGTGGTAAGCTGGGCGGCAACTGATTTTTACGAGCCTGCGGTCACGAAAGGAAAAGCCATGGCTATCAAACAGGTTGAACCGTCCGAGGCGGCTGCGCTTCTCAAGTCCAATCCCGATGCGGTCTATCTGGACGTCCGCACCGAAGACGAATTCGCCGCGGGCTATCCCGCCGGAGCGATAAATGTTCCCCTGATGTTCATGATTCCCGGGAATCCGCAGCAAAATCCGGATTTCCTTGCCGTCGTGAGCAAGCTTTTGCCGAAAGAGACCAAGCTCATCGTCGGATGCCGCTCCGGCGCCCGCTCACAGCGCGCTTGCGAGGAGCTGGAGCAAGCCGGCTATGCGGACCTCACCAACGTGCGCGGCGGTTACGGAGGCGCCCGTGACGCCAGCGGGAATATCGCAGTCAAAGGATGGGAGGACTCCAACCTGCCGATTTCCCATGAACTCGGCGATAACGCTTATCAGGCGCTTCGCACTAAGGCCGGGCTCTGATGCCGATACGACTGACCAAGATCTACACCCGCACCGGCGACAAGGGACTGACCGCGCTGGTTGGCGGCAAGCGTGTCCCCAAGGAATCGGGACGTCTCGAAGCCTACGGCACAATCGATGAATTGAACGCGATTATCGGAATCGTCCGAACTTATTTGCCCGATTTTCGCGACCGCCTGGGCAAGGAATTCGGCTGGTATTCCGAGATGCTCCGACGAATCCAAAACGAACTGTTCGATGTTGGCAGTGAACTCGCCACGCCGCCCGAGGACGAATACGAAGGGATGCACAAGGTAGGTGATGCAGAAACCAAGCTGCTCGAACAGGAGATGGATCGGATGCAGCGCGGACTCGAACCGCTGAAATCATTCACGCTGCCCGGCGGGGGTGTGCTCAACGCCTTCCTCCATCAGGCGCGTACCGTTTGTCGGCGTGCCGAGCGGGTTTGCTGGGCAGCGAAGCGCGAAGAGCCAATCAGCGAAAAAGTGATTATTTATATCAATAGGCTGAGCGACCATCTGTTTGTGCAATCGCGCTGGATTGCCAAACAGCTCGGCGAGCCCGAATTTCTGTGGGATCGCGGACTGCGGCTGAGTAAACCGGCGTCGCGTCCGGCCCCGCGCAAGGCATCGGCGAAGGCCTAGAGCGAACGAAAGCGAACAACGGCGGAGCGACTAACGTGGCGAATACGGCAGATACTCTCTCTCTGGTACAGGCGCAACTTGGGCCGATGGCGAACTACGTCTATATCATCGGCGACCCGACAACCCGCAAAGCCGCCGTGGTCGATCCGGCGTGGGAGATCGACCGGATCATCGAATACGTCCAGAGCAAGGACTATACGATCGAGCAGATCCTCGTCACGCACTACCATCAGGACCATATCGGCGGGAATCTCTTCGGCCAGAGTATCCAGGGCGCCGCCGAGATGGTCGGAAAAATCAGCGCCAAGCTCAACGTGAACAAGCATGAGGCCGAGGGTGTCAAAAAAGTTACCGGGCTCAGCGATTCAGACTTGCTGAAGGTCGAAGCTGGCGACGTCATAAAGGTCGGCAATCTTGAGGTTAAGTACATTCATACGCCCGGACATACGCCGGGCTCGCAGTGCTTCCTCGTCGAGGGCAACCTGATCTCGGGCGATACGCTTTTCGTGAATTCATGCGGACGCGTCGATCTGCCGGGATCGAACGTCGAAGACATGTACCACAGCCTCAACCATACGCTGAAGAATCTACCCGACGAGACGGTCGTCTATCCGGGGCACGCATATTCGTCGGAATCGAGCACGACGATCGCGAATCAGAAGCGCCACAACATGTACATGCGCTTCGATAATCTCGATGATTTCCTGATGGCAATGGGCGTCCCTCGGTAGCCATTGCGCATCGTTCTAACTCGCATCCCTCTCCCTTCAGGGAGAGGGATGCGAGTTAGAACGATGCTTCGATCACCGGTAGGGGCTGGAACCCGCAAACTTACGGGTTCACCGAGAAGTGAACCGGATGAAACAGGCGTGACTTGAACTTCCATCCGTCGCCGACCTTCACGTATTCATCGTCGTAGTAGCCGGTACCGGCCCATTCGAGATTGCTCTTGAGATTGCGTATCTCGACGTAGCAGCGTCCCGTCGCGCGGCCGTTGCCCTGCAGATCGATCACGTGATTGTGGATATACGGACGCGGAGCGAGAGCGCCCTGCCCGAGGCCGCCGTAGAGCTTCATCAAGCCCTCGCGCCCCGTAGCTTTCTGCTCGGTCTTGAAGCCCTTCGTGATGAACTCGCCGTCATCGGTAAACAGATCGACGATTCCCGTCGAATCGCTGCGCCATACGCAATCACAATACTTGAGTGGTAGTTCCCGAATCGCTTCGCGATCCGTCAGTTCCATCGCCAACTGCTCGATACTCTTCGCCATGATTACTTCTTCTCTCCCATTCCGCCGGTTCCCGCGACCATTTTCGGCTCCATATGAACCATCTGTGCGCTGCGCGATTGGAACTTCCACTGGTCTCCGACCTTCACGTACTCATCGTGATAGAAGCCAGTGCCGAGCCATTTCAGATTATCGCTCGCGTCACGCAACTCGACGTAGCAGCGTCCGCTCGCCTTACCGTCGCCCTTCAGCTCGATCACGTGGTTATGGATATAGGGGCGTGGCGTCAGATTCTTGAAGCCAGCCGCATAGGTCTTCTTCAGATCAGCGTGCCCTTTGTTCGTGGTCTCACGATTATTCCCGGCGATCGTAAAGACGCCGTCATCCGCGAACAGCGCCACGATGCCGTCGACATCGCCGCGCCAGACACAATCGCAATAACGCTGCGGCAGCTCGCGAATCTGATCGCGATCGGCTAGTTCGGTAATCGTCTGTTCAAGTGTTTTGGCCATGATTATTTCTTCCCCACGATTCCGGCGTTTCCTGCCGCGAGCTTCGGTTCCATGTGCACCATCTGGGCACGGCGCGACGCAAACTTCCATTCGTCGCCGACCTTCACGTATTCGTCATTGTAGTAGCCGGTCCCGAGCCAGCTCAGATTATTCGTCGCGTCGCGCAGCTCGACGTAGCAGCGTCCGCTCGCCTTGCCGCCGCCTTTCAGGTCGATCACGTGATTGTGGATATAGGGGCGCGGCGTAATCGCGTCGAGCGCCGCCTTGTAGGTCTTCAGAAGCTCGGCGTGGCCCTTCTTGGTGCTCTCGCCGTCCTTGGTGACGACGGTGAAGCCGCCATCGTCGGCGAACAGTTTCACGAGCCCTTCGACATCGCCACGCCAGACACAATCACAGTAACGCTGCGGCAGTTCGCGAATCTGATCGCGATCAGCCAACTCCGTAATAGTCTGCTCGATACTTTTTGCCATCGATCTCAACTCCTCTTCTCTTAGCGGGTCGGCTCACCGCTTTTGCCCCGAGCAGCAAGCCGCTCCGCGATGCTTAGCATCGAAGCGCCTCGCGCGTAAAACGGCTAGCATCGGCATAAGTCGAACGCCGGAGGGAATCTACTTGATGTAATCCCGTCATGTGCGTTAGAGCGCTGGATGGGAGTGATGGAAATGAAGCAGGATTTGGCGGGCAAAGTTGTCATTATCACCGGCGCGGGGCGGATGCGCAGTATCGGGCGACCGATTGCGAAGAAGCTGGCGCAGGCCGGTGCTTCGATTGTTATCACCGGTACGGGGCGCAAACCGGCGGATTATCCGGACGACGAGAAAGCCGCCGGATGGCGCGATATCGACAGCGTCGCGGACGAAATTCGCAAAGAGGGCGCGAAGTGTCTCGCGCTGGTCTCCGATATCCGTGACGAGAAGGCGGTGAACGAACTCGTCGATCGCACGATCAAGGAGTTCGGCCGGATTGATATCGTGATCAACAACGCGAGTGCAGCCCGCGGCCCTGATCGAGTGGCGGCAATCGACCTGCCCTTCGACGTATGGAAGAAAGTCTATGCAACCAACGTCGATGGGACCTTCCTGCTCTCGCGCGTCGCCGCTCGCCAGATGATCAGACAGCGCGACGGCGGCAGTATCGTGAATATCTCATCGATCGCGAGCAAGATCGCAGCCGCAAACATGGCCGCGTACGCCTCGTCGAAAGCCGCGATCAATGCCCTCAGCCATTCGATGGCGATGGAGCTGGCGCCACACAAAATCCGTGTCAACGCGCTCTGCCCAGGAATCATCGATACCTTCCGGATGGATGACCTCGGGCGCGGCGAGAACTGGGAAAAGTTCATCAAGACAATGATCCCGCTTGGCTATCCAGGCGACGGTAGCGAGTGCGCCGAGATCGTGTACTTCCTCGTTACCGACCGCGGTAAATGGATTACCGGACAAGCTATCAACGTCGATGGCGGCACAGTCTGGGGAAATTAAGAAAACCCTGCTGAAAAGGGTTCGGTCGAATCGCTTCGCGTAGATCCTTCGGCACAGCTCGCGTTGCTCGCTGGCTCAGGATGAAAAAATGGGACCCGCGCAGTGGTTCCGTAAAAAGGAGAGGGAACTCCGATGGAAAAGGCGCTGGCCGGTGTAAAGGTACTCGATCTAACGCAATACGAAGCTGGGCCCTCGTGCACCGAGATGCTCGCGTGGCTCGGCGCCGACGTGATCAAAGTCGAAGAGCCGAAGCGCGGCGAACAAGGTCGCTGGCGTATCACCGAGCAACCCGGCGTCGATTCCTACTACTTCCTCCTGCTGAACGCGAACAAGCGGAGCATCACACTCAACCTCAAGTCGGAGCAAGGCAAGCAAATCTTTCTCGATCTGGTGAAGCACGTCGATATCGTGAGCGAGAACTATACGCTTGGCACGATGGAGAGTTTCGGCCTCGGTTACGAGCGACTGCGCGAAATCAATCCGCGGCTCATCTACATGACGGTCAAGGGCTTCGGCACCTATGGTCCGTATAGCCAGTACAAAAGCTTCGACATGATTGCGCAAGCTGCCGGCGGTGCGATGGCGCTGACGGGCTTCCCGGGATCGCCACCGCTCAAGCCGGGCCCGACGATCGGCGATACCGGCACCGGGATGCATGCAGCCGTTGGCGTGATTGCGGCCCTCTATCAGCGCGAGCGCACCGGTAAGGGGCAGAAGGTAGAAGTCGCGATGCAGGAAGCGGTGCTGAATTTCGTCCGCGTGCCGATGATGGGGACCTATCTCACGGGAAAGGCGACACCACGTGTCGGTAATCGTCTCGGCGCCGGACCACTTGGCGATATCTTCAAGTGTGCTCCGGGCGGCCCCAACGACTACGTCTATATCTACTGCTCGAATCAGGACATGTGGGAGTCGCTCTTCAAGACGATGGGCCGTCCCGAAGTCGCGACCGATCCGAAATTTACTGATCGCAAATCACGCCGCGATCATTTTGAGGAGCTGGTTGCGATCGTCGAGAGCTGGACATCGCAGCACACCAAGCAGGAGGTGATGCGGATCCTCGGCGAGGCCGATGTGCCCTGCGGCGCAGTACTCGACAGCGTCGAACTGCTCAACGACCCGCATCTGCGCGAGCGCGAGATGATCGTGACGATCGACCATCCGGTGCGTGGGAGAGTTACGATACCCGGATGTCCAGTCAAGCTCGAAGACTCACCAGTCGAGGTAAAGAGTGCGCCGCTACTCGGTCAGCACAACAGCGAAATCTACTCTTCACTACTGGGCTTGGGTGACGCGGAACTCCAGCGACTCAGGCTGCAAGGAATAATCTGAAGCGGCGGTTTTTCCCTCGCGGGCCTATCCGATTCTTGCGGCCGCGATATGCAGCGCGAACATGCTCAACGGGATGATATCCATCAACATCGCCGCCGAGAGCAGCATCCGCGCAAGGCGCTCCCGGATGAAAAGAAAGGTCACACCCTCAACGATCAAGAGGACCGGGCCGAGCACCATCCGTGGGATCGCGCCGAACGCTATGATTAGTCCGAGCACGCCGGCAAAGGCGTTGGGTAGATCCCGCGGGGCTGGCCCTGCCGCCAGATAAACAACGGCGATCCAACTCGCGGGTCCAATCGCGGCAAGCAGGAGTTCCGCAGCGACCAAGGTGCGCGGAGCTTTATCGAGCCATAGCTTGAGCAAAAACCACGTTGGCACCAAGCTTAGCAGCCCGGTGACCAGCACGAACAGGACCATGTCGCCGAAGGCGGCCATGCCCCCTGAGGTCTGTTGGATAGAATTCGGGATCGACAGATCATTGATGGCTGCCGCGGCGATACCTCCGGCTACAGCCACACCGTATCCCACGGCAATCAAGGCCAGCTTCTTCACGATTCGCATAGCTTCTGGATTTAGTAAGGAGGATCGACCGGCTGAAGACAATCGATTTCCTTATCGGCAGAACGGCTGACGATGTCTAAAAGTGGTTGCGACCCGGAGTCGTCGTAGCCGAAGCGACGCCGAACCGCTCGCGCCTCTTCTTCGATTATCGCTTCGTCTGCGGTGGAGAAATTGGCGATGTAGTAAGTCGGTAAGTGCAGGCGCTCGGCCCAGTTGGCAATCGCTTTTTCGTCGGCGAGGCGGCAGTGCGCGAAGATGTGTTCGAGTGTCGCCGCTGGATCAGTGCAGAGATCCTCGAAGCGCACGATCAGAGTCGCGTCGCGTAGCTCAGTATCACTCTCGAGTTGATCCGCGACATAGCCATAGATCATCGCCCAATAGCGTGCCCATCCGCGAACTTCCTCGCCGCTTTTCCAGAGCTGCTGGATTTCCTCAATTTTACTGGTATCGCCAACGTTGATTGGCCGCAGGTCAGCGCCAAATTCAAAATGACCTACGCGCCGCAGATGTTCGACGGTTCGTGGATCAGACGCGGCGGCTTCGTTGAACAGACGATGCTCCTTAATCAGCGAGGCGATGTGCGTCGCCGGATGCCGAATCGGCACGATGAAGCGCGCATCGGGAAAAAGCCGATGTATATAGGCGAGTCGCGCCAGATTGTAATTACCCTTCGACGCGTATCGGTGGGCGTGTCGTACAATCAGCAACTTGCGCAGATGATCGCGATAGAAAGTCTCGAACGCCGTGTTGCTGCTCGACCCATCGAGGACGTTGCGCTGTGACGGATCATGCAAATGGGAGAAGAAGGTCATCCAGATCACCTCCTCCATCGCTTCCGGGCTATCCGCGTCGACAAAGATTCCGTCACGATGAGCCCGCTCGACGCGTTCGCCGGCCTTCGCACCAGCCTTGGCGAGCCACCAATCCCAGAGATACGGCGTCATCACCGCCGGATAGTCGCGATAACGATGTGTCCCGATCCCATCGAGCCCCGCGATAACCTCAAGGAGTATCGTGGTACCCGATCGCGCAAGGCCCGCGATAAAAATCGGCTGCTCGATCTTTATTTTGGATAATTGCCCAGAGAGAACCTTCGATTCCGAGCGGCTCAACCGGATCATCCAGCCCGGATGGCGTTCGATCAGGCCGCCGAGTGAATGGATCCATCGGTTGATGTAAAACCCGTCGGCGGGATTCGAGGCGGCTGGCGTTGCTGGCGCGGAGCTCATCGATGAGCCAGCACCCGTCGCAGCGCCAGCGCGGCGAGAATTGCCGAGGCAAAGAACACGGCCTCCCCGCTACACCACCAGGGCAGATCGACTACAAGTCGATCTTGTGGGGTCCGCCCAACCGCGCCGATAAGAACAAGACCGGGAACGCAGGAGAATAACGTCGGGCCGGCACTGAGCCCAACCTCCTTGAGGGATAGGCGAATCGATGTCCAAGCTTGCTTCATCGTACGCCCAAACTCGGCGTCGTGGTCGATATAGCGATTCAGGAGCAGGCGAGCGTCGGCAGCCTCTTTACGTGCCTCCGCCAAGCGCTTTTCGGGGGCCGTGAGCCAATAGATTACGGCAGAAAGCCCGCCAGCGATTAGTCCCCAGAGAATGAGGACAAGCCACCAGGGCATCAGGATGCCCAGCTGATGATCGACCTGCGCGACAATATGGTTGAGCGCTGCGATCACATTATTAACGGGTTAGCCGGCGCTTTCGCTTTCCACCGTCCGGGCCTGAGCTGGAGAAATCACACGGCAGACAAAGCGCAAGAAGATCTTCATCGGCCAGAACAGTAGGACCCCGATCGCCGAGAGAATGGCGGCGATAAGGCCGAATGCCGCACCAAAGAAGTTCATCGTCGCCGCGGGCCCGACATACGCATGCGCCAGGCCCGGCTGGGCGATGAGAACAATCACCGTCATCACGGGCAGGTAGCGGAGCAATTGCCGCTCCGTACTAATGAGGTTCATCGTCGCTCCTTCGTCGCGGAAGCCACCCGCAGGTTCGCCTGCGGATCGCGATTGAATTCGAAATGGATTTCTTGCGGTGAGTAACGCCGTCCGGAAAAAACCACCGGTGTGAAATTACGCGCCTTGCCGACACGCATGGGGTTGTAATACTCCCACACCACTTGCTTATCGGTCGCCACCTCGAAGACGCGGCCGCCCTCACCTTCCGTGATCAGCGTATTGCCGTTGGGCAGGCGCTGGGCGCATCCGAGAATCGGACTGTGTAGCTGCTCGTTGCTGTCCCCGGGAAATTCCCATTCGATCTGAGTCGATTGAGGCTTGAATTCGATAACACGCGACGATGCGCCGTGAGCCATGTCGCCAAGATTGTCGAAGACCGTAATATCGCCGTTCGGCAGTACGTCACTACAATGCTGCCGAGCGAAGGGGCCTCGTTTCAGCCAGACCACCGATGCCGCATCGGTATCAATCAACGCTAGAGAATCGAGGTTGCGTAAGGACACCAATACGTTGTTGTTGCCTCGTGCGCCCAGCCGATGCGCCCATTCTGCCGATACCGGCGTTATTTCGTTGCTATGTAGCGGATCAAAATAAGTACGCTGCAAACCGATCAGTCGCGCATAAGGTGAATTGCCCAGCGCATCCAGAACGGACACGCGCTGTAACAACCTGCCGTCGGGCGATATGACGTTCACAAAGTCTTCATAATGTCCGTCAGCAACGTAATCGGGCAAACTTCGCACCACATCGTTGGCCCATCGATGACTCAACGCATAGATCCGACCGTCGGGTGCAACTTCAACGTCGTGATGCACGTGGTCAAGGTAAGACCACAACGGACGCGAGTTGCGATCGACCTTAACCAACCCATAGCCGAACGGATGATCGGCCCACGATTCGTATATGGCAAGCAAGTCGCCGTTGGGATACAGGTATGCCTTACGCCAAAAAATCAGATTGGAGCCAACGGGCTCCTTTATCGCTGATTTGGAGTTCCAGACATTGCTGTACGGTAGAGACCACTCGTGAACGATTCGGCCCGCCATATCCACCAGATATGCGTTCGGACCGGATGCCGAGGAAAACAAAGTATAGCCGTCATAAGTACGCGAGGAATCGGCACGGGTCACCCCGGTTTTGCCGGGCGCCACACGGACGTACATATCCGAGTCCTCAAGTGCGACGACCGGGTCATTGGGATGCAGACTCACAAAGGCTTCGCGGAAGAAACTGTAGGGAAAGACCTGCAGCGTAGTGGTGACGAAACCTGCAAGGTAGGACAGGAATCCAATAGCTGCGATCAAACAAATAAAGTAGCGCCGCTCGATTTTCATCGTGTCACTGGCCAAAGCCGCAAGCTGAGCCAATTAGACTTACTACAACTAAATAGAAACTATCGCTGGTTCAGACTTAATCCTACTACTTAATTACAGCGATAAGACTCGAGCCCGGAGCGAAAGAGCGGCGTAGCAAAGGCGAAGCTAGGGCGATTAGCCGACAGCAGATTGGATAGGTTCAGCCACGCTTTGAGCAGCGGAGAAGGGTCGGCAGGCAAAGGCCGCGACTGCGCCTATCAGGTTAATCGCGATAAAGAGGTCGAACGCTAGCGAATAACTTTTAGTGGCGTCGAAGATCGCGCCTGATACCA
>Ga0335069_10009161_pt1 | contig 14112 bp, 12 predicted proteins | sample Lox_Sample_11_FD_206714 | JGI IMG/M metagenome (GOLD analysis project Ga0335069, IMG submission 206714) | Soil microbial communities from Loxahatchee National Wildlife Refuge, Florida, United States - Lox_Sample_1.1 | ecosystem: Environmental > Terrestrial > Soil > Wetlands | place: USA... | reverse complement strand
TCCCGCGCCGGCACGGACCCCGCCGCGGTGAACCGCGCCTGGCAGGCGTTCCTGCGCCGGTTTGATATCGAACACATGTTCAGGTTCTTCAAGCAGGTGCTCGGCTGGACCCGGCCCAAGCTGCGTGACCCGGCCGCCGCCGACCGGTGGACCTGGATCATCATCGCCTGCTACGCCCAGCTGTGGCTAGCCCGCGGACTGGCCGAAGACCTGCGGCTGCCCTGGCAGCGGCCGGCCCCGCCTGGCAGGCTGACCCCCGCCCGGGTCCGGCGGGGGTTCCGGACCATCCGCCAGGCACTGCCTGATCTGGCCGGCGCGCCGAAACCCGGCAAACCCGGCCCCGGCCGGCCGCCCGGCTCGAAGAACCGCCGCCCGGCCACCCGCCACGACGATCCTGGTGGTTAATTCGCGACACACCGGCTGATGTTCTCGGCTGCGACTGTCTTGCGGGCCACGATCTGGGCCTGCGGGCCGTTCTTTCCCCGTCCCGGGCCGCAGAATCGGGTATGTCATGTGCGTGCAGCCTGCCTCCTGGCCAGAGCCGGATCCGCAGATCAGGGCGGCGATCGCGGCGAAGTACCCGGGGAAGCGGCCGCGGCCGCTGGCGGTGCAGATCCGTGACCGGCTGGGCGAGTGGCTACATGATGAGCAGTTCGCGGTCGTGTTCGCGACGCGGGGCCGTCCTGGTTGGTCCCCGTCGCGGCTGGCGCTGGTGACGGTGCTGCAGCGGGTGGAGAACCTGACCGACCGGCCCGCGGCCGAGGCGGTGCGGATACGGCTGGACTGGCAGTACCTGCTGGGGCTGGGCCTTGATGATCCGGGGTTTGATCACACGGTGCTGGCGGAGTTCCGGACCCGGGTCGCTGAGGGCGGGCTGGAACAGGTGGCGCTGGACGCGCTGCTGGAACGCCTGGCCGCGGACGGCCTGATCAAGGCGGGCGGGAAGCAGCGCACTGACTCCACGCACGTGGTCGCGGCAGTGGCGGCGCTGAACCGGCTGCAGCTGGCCGGGGAGAGCATGCGCGCGGCGCTGGAGGCGCTGACGGCCGCGCACCCGGACTGGGTGGCGCAGCGGATCTGCGTGCCTGATTTCGCCCGCCGCTACGGCACCCCGATGACCTCCTGGCGGCCCCCGGCATCGCAGGCGAAGCGGGACGAGCTGGCCATCGCCTATGCCCGGGACGGGTACGCGCTGCTGGAAGCCGTCTACGGCAAGACGGCGCCGGCCTGGCTGCGGGAACTGCCCGCGGTGGACGTCCTGCGCCAGGTGCTGCTGCAGAACTACACGCGCACCATCACCGGCGGCAAGGAGGTGATCAAGCGGCGGGAGAAGGAGCCTGGGGGCGACGGTCTCCCGCCCGGCCATACCCGGATCGCATCCCCGTATGACACCGATGCCCGGTGGGGCGTCAAGCGGGAGGAGCTCTGGCTGGGATACAAGCTGCACGTCACCGAGACCTGCGATGACCAGCCGCAGTGCGGCTGCCCGGCCGCCGACGATGGCCGGACCGGGCGGCGCGGTCATGATGAGGACTGCGCGGCGCCGGCGTTCCCGAACCTGATCACGCACGTGGCCACTACAGATGCCACGGTGGCCGACAGCCAGATGACCAGCGTCATCTGCGGCGACCTGACCAGGAAGAACCTGGCTCCCGCACGGGACTACCTCGATTCGGGATACCTCAGCGCCGCCCTCGTGGTCACCACGCTGGCCACCTGGGGTATCGCGCTCATCGGGCCGCTGCTCGCGGACACCTCCGCCCAGGCGCGCGCCGGGGCCGGCTACGCCCGCGCCGACTTCACCGTCGATTACGACACCCATACCGTCACCTGCCCGCAGGGCAAGACCGCAGCGAACTGGACGCCATGCACCCAGCACGGCAGGGAAACGATCGTGGCCACCTTCTCCGCCGGCGACTGCGGGCCCTGCCCGGCCCGTGGCCAGTGCACCAGCGGGAAACGGCGGCAGCTGTCGCTGCCGCCCCGCGACTTGGCCCAAGCCCAGACCGCCGCCCGGGCCGCGGAAAAGACGATCCCGTTCCGAGCCGACTACGCCCGCCGCGCCGGCGTCGAAGGCACCATGCACCAGGCCGCTAGCCACGGCGCGCGCCGCGCCCGCTACCGCGGCCTGCCGAAAACCCGCCTCGACCACGTCTACATGGCCTGCGCGCTCAACCTCCTGCGGCTAGAGGCCTACTGGAACGGCACCCCGCTCGACCGGCAGCGAACCAGCCACCTGGCACGCCTAGAACTCAACCTCGCCGCCTGACCAAGAATTAACCACCAGGATCGCCGATAACCGCAAAACGACGGCACGCCGCGGCGGCTGACCGCCCGGCGCGCACCCGGAAGCAGGTTGAAGGCCGCGAGGAAGACGTTCATCGCGGCCAGCCAACTGCGATGACGCCGCGGTGTTCATGCCGATCACCTGCCCGGCCGGGCTGACCAGCGGCCCGCCCGAATCACCTGGCTGGAGCAGCAGGTCGGTCTGGATCAGCCCGGTGAGCCGCTCGGAGATGCCCGCGGACTGATCGGCGGCGGTGATCGACTGGCCCAGGGCGGTGACGGTGCCTGCCGCGGCCGCCGGGGTTCCGCCCTGGCCCTGTGCGTTGCCCAGGGCGAGCACCTTCTCACCCGCCGTCACAGCCGATGACGTGCTCAGCGAGACCGTCTCGAGCCCCGGATGCCGCCGCCAGCTGCAAGACGGCGATGTCCCGGCTCTGGTCGTAGTCGACCACCACCGCGGTGTAGGTGCGGTGGTGGCCGACATCGGTGACCGTGACCGAGGTGGCGCCCTCGATCACGTGATTGTTGGTGATCACCCGGCCCGATCGGGTCAGCACCATGCCGGTCCCGGCCGAGATGACCTGCGGAAACGACGATTGCGGTCAGCCGGGAGGGAGCTGCAGTCGTGGCCTTGTCAGACGCGCCGGCAAGCAGGTTCTGCTGGGGCGCTGGTTGATCAGCGGATGCCGTGAGCGTGTCGCGTGCCGGTGTTGTCGGCGGCGCGGGTGGCGGCCCAGCTGGCAAGTAGTTTGAGTCCGTCGGCCGCAGGGGTGTCAGGGTCAGCGGTGTAGAGGTTGAGGCGCAAGCCGGGCTCGGAGGGGAGCTCCATGGCCTCGAAGTTGAGGTCGAGCTCGCCGACGGCGGGATGGCGGAGTCGTTTGCGGCCGCTGCGGTGGAATTTGACGTTGTGCGAGGCCCAGTGCTGGCGGAACAGCTCGCTTTGGGTGGAGAGTTCGCCGACGAGGGTGATGAGGTCTTTGTCGTGTGGGTTGCGTCCTGCTTCGAGTCGGAGCATGGCGGCGGCGTCGGTGGCTATGCGGTCGTAGTCGACGAAGAACTCCCGGGCGGCCGGGTCGAGGTAGATGAACCTGGTGGTGTTGGCGGCGCGTTTGGCTGTCGCGCCGGCGACGGCGGAGTCCAGGACCGGCGAGTAGAGCGCGCGGGCGAGTGGGTTCATGGCGAGGATGTCGTGCCGGGCGTTGCGGATCCAGGCTGGCGCTTCGGTGATCGCGTCGAGAACCTGCTGGATGACTGGGCGGACCGTGGTTGGGCTGGGTCGGGCGCGGCGCGTCGCGGTTGGACCGGCGGAGCGGGCTAGCGCCTGCAAGTGCTCGCGCTCGGCCTCGTCGAGTTGCAGTGCGTTCGCGATACCGTCGAGGACCGCCTCGGAGGCGCCCGCGAGGTCGCCGCGTTCCATCCGGATGTAGTAGTCGATGCTGACCCCTGCGAGTAGCGCGACCTCTTCTCGGCGCAGGCCCTTGACCCGGCGGTTGCCGCCGTAGGCGGGCAGGCCGGCCTGGCCGGGGGTGATCCGCGCCCGCCGGGAGGCGAGGAACTCGCGGACCTGTGCTCGGTTGTCCATGACTCCACGGTAGGTGACCGCGCCGCAGCCTGGGAGGTACCGCCGTTACCTGTAAGAGCAGGCACTCCCACGGGCGCGCGCACGCGGGTTGACTGGTTCTCGTGAGCATAGCCACCGAGACAGAAGGCAGTCCGCATATCGATCGTGAGTCACTGAAGCTGCTGGTACGGCCCGTGACCGCCTCGAACGGGTGGCGCGCCGACGAGCTGTCCACGATCGACGGCAGTGGTGAGGCCGGCATCGCCACCCGGCGTAGCGACGGCACGACAGCCGCTTGGTACCGTGGCGTCCAGACCTGCCACGAGGGCGAGCTGAGCGCTGGACGCCTCCAGAGGGGCTTGGTCTTCGTCGAGGTCGGCACCCGCGCTGGCGAGGGCAGCGGGTTGGACGACGCTCTGGATGCTGCCTTTCGCGGCAAGTACGGCCGCTCGTCCAGCGCCGTCGCCCGCATTACCGCAGACGTCGCCCGCGCGACGACCCTGCGCGTCGTCCCCGCCTGAACCCTGCACTCCTGATTACCTCAACGACGAGAAGGACACGTGATGGACAAGAATCCCAGCACCGCCACGGTGAAGACCTCATCGTCGAACTTCACCGGCGACGGGTGGATGAACCCGGTGTTCGGCGGCGACGGCACCTCGCAGCTCACCTGCGGCTTCGTCCGGTTCACCCCGGGCGCGCGCACCAATTGGCACAGCCCGGTGGAGTTGAAGGAGATCGTCTACCAGTCCGTCGCCTACGTCGGCATGGCCCGCGTGTTCGACTACCTGCACGCGGTCAATGACGTCCTCACCCAGGCAGGGGTCGAGCTGCCTCTGCCCGGGCAGTCGGCGTCCACGCCGCAGGCGCGCCTCGAATACGGCAAGGCGGTGCAGGGCCGCATTGCCGGCGACGACGCGGTGGCCGCTCGCCTCACGGACACCCCGGCGGATGAGGTGCACTTCCAGCGGTACCTGGCCGCTAACTGCTTCGGCGACACCATCGGGCGCGGTGGCATCGACCTGGAGGCGCGCGAGCTGCTCACGTTCTCCATGCTCGTCGCCCTGGGCGGTGCAGACGCTCAGGTGCGCGGGCACATCAACGGGAACCTCAGGGTCGGCAACACCCGCGCCAGGCTGCTCGCCGTGCTGACCGTGCTCGTGCCCTTCATCGGCTACCCCCGCACCCTCAACGGCCTCGCCGCACTCAACGACATCACCCGCAGCTGAATACAGACAACGAGGAGCACGACATGGAATACCGGTTGCTGGGCCGGACCGGGGTATCGGTGAGCCCGCTGTGCCTGGGCACGATGATGTTCGGGCCATGGGGCAACGACGACCGCGCCGACGCCATCCGCGTCATTCACCACGCCCTCGATGCCGGGATCAACTTCGTCGACACCGCCGACGTGTATTCCGGCGGTGTGTCGGAGGAGATCGTCGGTGAGGCCCTGCAGGGGCGTCGCGACGATGTCGTGCTGGCGACGAAGTTCTTCGTGCCGATGGACGACCGGCCAAATCATAGTGGCGGTTCCCGGAAGTGGATCATCCAGGAGGTCGAGAATTCGCTGCGGCGTCTCAAGACGGGTTACATCGACCTGTATCAGGTGCATCGCCCGAGCGCGACGACGGATGTCGAGGAGACCCTCGGTGCGCTGACCGATCTCGTGCACCAGGGCAAGGTCCGCTACATCGGATCGTCCTCGTACTCGGCCAGCCAGATCGTCGAGGCGCAATGGGTGTCCCGCGAGCGGCACCTGGCCCGGTTCGTCACCGAGCAGCCCCCGTACTCGATCCTGGTCCGCAGTATCGAGGAGGACGTGCTCCCGACAGCGCAGCGTTACGGCATGGGGACCCTCGTGTACAGCCCGCTGTCCGGTGGCTGGCTCACCGGCCGGTGGCGCAAGGGTGCCCCTGGTGCGCCCACGTCGGCTGCACGCCCGAGTGCTCGGTTCGACATGAGCACCCCGGCGAACCAGCTCAAACTGGATGTAGTTGACGAGCTTGCGCTGCTGGCTGAGCGGTCGGGAATGACGATGATCGAGCTCGCACTGGCATGGGCGATCAACCACCCGGGCGTCACCTCGGCGATCATCGGCCCGCGGACCATGGAACAGCTCGAGTCGCAGCTCCCATCGGTGCACGTCACGCTGGACACCGAGATCCTGGATCGCATCGATGAGCTCGTAGCGCCAGGCGTAACGCTGAACGCGGACGACAACAGCTACGGCGCGGCCGAACTGACGCCGCAGGCCCGCCGGCGATAACCACCCGGACGAGCACGTCACCGGCCAGGAATGCGGCAAGGCCGAGGCAGGAGGAATTTGATGAGTAAGACAGTTTGGCTGATCACCGGTGCTGGACGCGGCATGGGAACAGACATCGCCAAGGCTGCATTGGCCGCTGGTCACGCGGTAGTGGCCACGGGCCGCGATCCTGAGCAGGTCGCGGCCGCGATCGGAGCCCATGACGACTTGCTAGCCGTCAAGCTCGACGTCACCAACCCCGACGATGCCACGGCCGCCGCTCAGGCGGCGGTCGACAGGTTCGGCCGGGTTGACGTTCTGGTCAACAATGCGGGCAACTTCATCGCGGGATTCTTCGAGGAGATCAGCCCCGACGACTTCAGGGCCCAGGTCGAGACGAATCTTTTCGGCCCGTTGAACGTCACCCGGGCTGTGCTGCCCGTCATGCGTCAGCAGCGCTCCGGCCTGATCATCGCGATCTCCTCGACCGGCGGCATCGTCGGTCAGGAATTCTGCTCCGCATACTCGGCCTCGAAGTTCGGCCTCGAAGGCTGGATTGAATCGCTGGCACCGGAGGTAGCGCCTTTCGGCATCCACACGATGGTCGTAGAGCCTGGCTTCTTCCGCACCGATCTGCTCACGCCGGAGTCGACCACATACGCCGAGCCCTCGATCGAGGACTACGCGCAGCGCACCACGCAGACGGTCGCCAACTGGACCAGCATGAACGGCAAGCAGGGCGGCGATCCGGCGAAGCTTGCCGACGCGCTAATCCAGCTCGTCAGCCAGGATGAGCCGCCGGTCCGCTGGGTCGCCGGCGCTGATGCAGTCCAGACGGTCGGAAACAAGGGCCGGGACTTGATCGCGCAGGCCGACGCCTATCGAGAACTCTCATCCTCACTCGCCCATGAGGCTTGCCGATCTACCTGATCTACCGGGTCCTGTCCGGCATCAGCACGCACCCCACGCTGAACATCCTCGAGTCCTACCTCACGCCAGGCGGGTTCATCCGCGTCTCCCCTGCCCCGGTTAACGGGTCGATCGCTGACAGCGCCCGGATTACCGCCCTGTACGCCACGGCCTTCCTCGCCTGCGCCGTGCTCGGCGACCACGGATCGGAAGGCTGCGGACTCCGGCTTGACCTGTGCTCGGCTCCTTCCCAGCGCAGTCTGGATGGTTTGCGCCATATCGTATGGTTTCGCTAGGTTTGGTGATGGTGCTGGTGTTTTGAGAGGTTCCTGAGCTACTGGGGGAGGCTGGTGAGTGATGGCCGCGCCGTTTGCCCCTGACCGCGGTCCGGGGCTCCGCACGGACGCCCTGGTGCTGTAGGCGGAACGCACCGCGCGCGGTGACGGGCGCGTGACTGGGCATGGCATATCGGTGGCCGTGGCCGCCGGCCGGTCTCGCCGCAGAACGCGCCCTGCCGTCCCGTCGCCGGCCCGGGGGTCCATCCGAGGTATACGCCAGGCATATCGCAGGCCCTGGGGGCAGGACCATTTCGCCGGTTCCGCGCTACCAGAGTCCCGGACCGGTACTGGCGGAGATCACGGATCGTATCCACCGCCCTGGCGGGTCCCAGACCCGTTTCTCCGCTTACCCGGAACCTTCTGAAGTACGGACGCACCACCGGCTCCACCTTCCCGGGACCACTACCCACTTGACCCTATGAGCGACGTCCAGCACCACCAATTGGGCATCGGTGGACATCGGCTACCGCAACTGGTTGCAGGCTTCAGCTCGCACGCTGATGACAGAGCATGGCCAACCAGCCGAGGGCAGCCGCGCAAGTAGCCGCCGATCGGTGTGAGCGACTGGCGCCTGACGGCACCGTCTGGATGAGCGCAGATCTGGGCGGTCTGCGCTCATGGCTTTCCGCGCCGTGTTGCCTTTTCTGGGCTCAGTGATCACGTGTCCGCGGCTGCGGGCGAAATGCAGGAGGCGAATGTCTTTTCCAGCAGGCTCGCGTCGATGCTGCCGGCCGCGCCGATGGCTATGATCTGTGTGCGCGGCGCGCGCTGGCCCCATTCGTCGTGGATTGAGATGTCCACGCGCCTGCCGACCACCTGCAGCACCGCCCGCCGCTGCGGCACGTCGGCGCTGTAGATCACCCCTTTGGCCCGGTAAACAGCGCCGGGCAGCTTACGCATCGTTTCCCGCAACGCCTCCAGCGCCAGCGGCTGGTCCGTCTGGTAGCTCCAGGTGCTGAACACCGTGGAGTGGTCGGGCGCAAGGTGGTCATCGTGGCAGGCCAGCTCGGTGCCGCTATGCTCGGCGGCGGGTGAGCTGATGGCCGCCCGGCCGGGATCGAAGCGCCCGACGCCCAGCAGGATCTGGTAAGGCACCTGGCAGTAGTCGGTCTCAACGATGCGAAGGCGGCTGAAATGGCTGTCGAGCCAGGCCCTGACCTTGGCGACTTGGCCAGGGCCGGCCAGGCCCACCTTGTTCAGGACCAGCATGTCGGCGAACCCGACTTGGCGGAGCTTGAGGTCGAGCAGGGGCGGGTACTCGGGGTGCGCGAAGACCTGGTCGGCGTCTACCACGCAGGTGACGCTGTCCAGCCTGATCCGGTCCCGCAGGCCGGGGTCGGTGAAGGTCATGAAGATCCCGGCGGGATCGGCGACGCCGCTGGCCTCGAGCAGGATGTACTCGACGGTTTCCGGGCGCGCGAGCAAGGCGGTGACCGACTCGGTGAGGTCGTCGCGGATCTGGCAGCAGACGCAGCCGTTGGCCAGGCTGATCGTGTTGGCGTCTACCCCGACGACGAGTTCGGCGTCGATGTTGACCGAGCCGAAGTCGTTGACCAGGACCCCTACGCGCAGGCCGTGATTCCCGGTCAGGATGCGGTTCAGCAGTGTCGTCTTCCCCGCCCCGAGGAACCCGGTCAGGATCGTGACCGGAACGGCCTGGCCGTTGTCGTAGGCGATTTCCATTATTTGGCGAGTTTGCTCAGGTCGAAGCCCATCACCTTCGCCATCTCCAGCAGATCGACCTCTTGCGGATCCGGGAGCTTGGTGAGCGGCTCGCGGTAGACGTCCGGCGGATAGTACTTCTTGGGGTCGATTTCCAGGTCGCGCGTCAGCTGCTCCTGCTGCTGCTCGCGCGGCAACTTGGGCTGCGGCACGACGCCCCGGCCGGTGGCGAGCGGTAGCGGGTCGCCGAACAAGATGGTGGGGTTCGGCAGGGACTGGCCGGCGAAGCCGGGCAGGGCGGCTTCGCGGTGCCAGATCGCGTCCTTGGTCACGTTGAGGACCACCACGTCCGGCGCGCCGTACAGGAACAGCCCGTCCCAGTGGGCGCGGATATCGGCGCTGGTCTCGTTCAGCGTGTCATTGTCGAACGCCAGGTGGGTGACCATCCCGCAGCGCGGGTTGACCTGCTTCATGAGGTAGCCCGCCGCGTAGTCCACCGTGTGGTGGATGTCGATGGTGTAGTTGAACAGGAATTCCGGCAGCCCGTACTTGTACAGGTTCAGGCGCGCCAGGTCAGGCTGGCATTCGGTGACGAAGACGTCAGCGCCCTGGGCGTACTTGGCCGTCAGCTCATCGGGCCGGCCGTCGCCGGTCCACACGAACGACAGGCCGTTCCAGTCCAGCCGGTAGGCCGAGGCGCCGTCCTTGGCGTGCGAGCGCCGCCAGTGCCGGACCGTGACGCCGTTCTTGTCATAGCAGATGCCGTTGTCGTCTTTCCAGTCGAACTCGTTGACCTCGATCTCGTAGCCATCCCCGATCGGGCAGGCATCGAAGGCCTCCAGATGCCACTTGAGCATCTGCTTCATCCCGGCCACCATGGCCTTGGTACCCAGCTCCGGCGTGCGCCCGGAGGGGCCGGTGACCCGCAGCGGCTGCTTCCACCGCCCGGCCCACGCCGAGAACGGCAGCAGGTAGGACAGGTCGTGGTAGTGGTCCACGTGCAGGTGGGTGAGGAAGATGTCGTTGATGGCCGGCACCGGGACGCCCATGGCCAGGATGTTCTTGACGCAGCCGGGGCCGAAGTCGAAGAAGAACCGGTCGCCGTTGCCGAGTTCGACCATGATACACGTGCCGGCCTGATCGCGCCGGGGCGGGAACGGGCAGCTGCCGACGAACGAGATCCGCATCTCATCCGGCCCCAGGGTCTCACTCGCCGGGAAGTAGTTGTTCCGGGTCCGCACCGACGGGGTCGGCTTGTAGTACGGCGGGAACTGCAGGCCGCTGCCCGGATTCCCGCCGTACGGATTCTCTGGCATAGCCGAAGCGGTCGTGTTGTCGCCGGTTCCCATCAATGCTCTCCTTTTGCTTGTCCGCTTCCCGGTCGTCGCTGACGGTGATCAGGCCGGTCCCGCCGATTCGCGGCTGACGTCGAGGAGTTCCAGCCCGAGGCCCTCGATTCTCCGCAGCAGGCCGTGCAAGGCCGCCTGGTCGGCCCCGGCACACCGCAGCACCGTCGTATCGCCCACCACGCTCACCTCGGTGTCGTCGAAGACCCCCCGCACCCAGGGCCCCGCGGCGCCGCGGACGGTGATCACATAGGCACCATCGGCCACATTTCCAGGCTTTGTCACTCTTGCAGGGAACCGCCGGACGGGGTGAGTTGCCCACACCCGTTCCGGGTATGCAAGCCAGTCATCGCCTAGGGCAGGGATAACCCGGGGTCCGGAGCTGGGGCAATACGCCGGATGGGACCTTCGTCCCTGGCATCTCAGAGCTCCGGTGTGATCAGATAGTGATAATGGTCAGTGCGCACGCGGGGGCCGTCTCCGGGGGCAGCCCCCTTTCGGTTCCGCGTTCGAAGTTCGGGTGCCCGGCAGTACCGGCCCGGGCCATCGCCCGTCCGCGCCTGGCCGCGGTCCTGGCCCAGCCCGACTGGCGGGTGGCGCTAGTGACCGGCGGCCCGGCCACCGGCAAGACCGTGGCCGTCGCGCAGTGGTTCGGGGCCCTCGGCCCGGTCGCCCGGGAATGGGTGACACTGGACGCCGGCGACGACCGGCCGGAGCGTTTCTGGCTGACGTTCGTCCTGGCCCTGGAGCGCGCGGTCCCGGGTGCCTTTGCCCAGGCGGGGTCGGCCACGGACGTGCACCGGCTGCCGTCGGAGTTCCTCGGCCGGCTGCTGGCCGCGTGGTCGGCGGTGGAGGATCCGCTGGTCATCGTGCTGGAGGACATGCATCACCTGCGAAGCCCGGAGATCAACTCCGATCTCGGGTTCGTCATCGAGCACCTTCCCGCAGCATCGCGGATGCTGCTGACCGGCCGGGCCGACCCGCCGTTGCCGGTCAGCCGGTGGCGGGGCCGGGGCTGGCTCGCCGAGCTCCGCCAGCGCGATCTGGCGCTGACGTTGCCCGAGACCGCCGAGCTGTTCACCGCGCTCGGCGAGTATCGTCTCACCGACAGTGAGATCGAGGAGCTCTGGCGGCACACCGAGGGCTGGGTCGCCGGGTTGCGCCTGGCCGCCGCCGGGCTCAGGGACCGCGCCGACGTCCCGGCCGCGGTGGCTGAGTTCTCCGGGCGGAGCCCGATGGTCGCCGATCTGCTCGCTGACGAGCTGCTCCGTCGCGCCCCCGCCGAGCTGTCGGAGTTCTTGCTGCGGACCTCGGTCGCCGACGTGCTGGACGCCGAGCTGTGCGACGCCTTGTCAGGGCGCAGCGACAGCGCAGACGTGCTCCGGCGGATGGAGGCTGACCTGCAGTTCGTGCTGGCGACCGGGCCGGGCCGGGACACCTGGCGGTATCACCCGCTGCTGGCCGAGATGCTGCGCTCGGAGCTGCAGGCACACCGCCCGGAACAGGGGCAAGGACTCAATCGCCTGGCCGCCGCCATCCTTCACAGGCGAGGGGACATCGCTGGGGCGGTCCGCTGCCTGCTCGCCGCCGGCGACACCGACCGGGCCTTCTCGCTGGTGTTCGAGGCCGCCTACCGCCGTGCCGATCTATCCGATATCCCGGGCATCGCGGCCTTCGTCAACCTGTTCCCGCGGGAGCTGGTGACCGGATCAGCCTCCCGGATGCTCACCTACGCCCTCATGCTCGGGCTGGCCGGCCAGGTGGCTGAGGCCCACGCCTGGCTGCAGCGCGCCCAGGTGCGCATCAGTGACGAGCCGCGGGCACGTGCCAGGGACGTCGCGACCGTCGACGCGCTCCGGCTTCTCACGTTCACGGTCACCGCCGGGGCGGGCGATGAGATCGACGCCGGGCGCCGGGCGGTCGAGGCGGTCGAGGCGGGCCTGGACCTCGGTGTCGTCGGCGCCCGGGCGCGGATGAACCTGGTGCGGGGCTACCTGCTGGTCGATCAGCCCGAGCAGGCCGGCTCAGTTCTGCGCGCCGGCAGCCCGGGCGATGAGATCGCGGCGCTCGTGCTCGCGCCGGCGCTGGCCGCGCGCATCGCGGTGCGGCACGGCAGGCTCTCAGACGCCGGACGTCAGGCTAGGACCGCTCTGGGGGCGGCTCACGCGTTCGGCCTCGACACCCACATGGGCGCGCTTGACGCCCATCTGGCGCTGGCCGGAACTCTCATCGACCGCAACGAGATCGCGGACGCGATCGCGACGTTCCGGCTCTTGGACGAGATCATCCAGGCCAACCCGTCTACGCTGGTCTACCAGGTCCTGGTCCGGCTCGAGAAGGTCCGGGTGGCCGCTGCGCTGGACGATTTCGACGAGGTATTCGCCACCGTGCGCGAGGCGGGCAAGCTCATCGAGCATGGTCCGCGATCGGCCTTGCGATGCATCCTCGACGCGGCTGCCGCCCGCTGGCACCTGGAAGCCGGCCAGCTGCGTCAGGCTGAGGAACTGATCGCCACCATTCCCGATGGCAGCCCGGCAAACACGCTTTTGCGTGCCCGCCTGGATCTGGCATGCGGCCGCTTCGACGCGGCGCGGGCCCGGCTCGGCCGGGCGGGCCCTGCCACGATGCGCGACCAGCTGACCCGTGAGCTGCTGCTGGCCCGCGCTGCCATCGAATCCGGCGGGGACGCCGGGGGGGCACGCTCTGGCCGCGGCCGGGCTGGCGGCCCCCGAGCACCTGGTCCGGCTCTTCCTGGAAGAAGGCCCGGCGGTGACCCGCCTGGCCCGGGCGGCCGCGGAATCGCTCGGCACCGAGGCCGGCACCGCTTTGTCGGTGGCGCTGGGTTCCCCGCCCCCCTCCCGCGCCGCACCCCGCCAGCCGGCGGTGATCCTGAGCGAGCGGGAGCTGCTGGTGCTGCGGTTCTTGCCCTCGCACCTCACCAACGCCGAGATCGCCCGCGAATGCCTGATGTCGGTGAACACGGTCAAGGCGCACTTGAAGAACATCTACGCCAAGCTCGGCGTCTCCACCCGCGCGCAAACCGTCGAACGAGCCCGCCTGCTCGGCCTGCTCTGAACGGGCCACCCGCGGCGACACGTCGTCACGGTGCGCCGCCGCCGATCCCCTCCCGGGATGCGGCAATTTTCTCCCGCCCCCGGACAGCGCACCCTATCTGGGTGTGGCCGGGTCACCCCCCGCCGGACTTGACTGACGCCATGGGGTCTCACCGGACAACAGCACCAGGGCCCACCTAAAAGATCTTGATCCGCAGGTAGTGACAACAGCTCCCCGCCGTGCCCGGCTGGGGGCAGCTGCTTCGGCGCTCCGCGCCGATGATGATCGGAGGACAGCGATGAGCCAGCTGGCGGACGTGTTCAAGGTCAACCCTGAAGGGCTCAACGTGCGCCGGGCCGTGGGCGTCGCGGTGGTGATGGTGCTGCCGCTGATCGTCTGCCACGCGATCAATCAGGAGATCTACTACGTCAGCGTGGCGTTCGGGGCGCTGTTCGTGGGGGTGAACGACCCGGGCGGCCAGTACGGGTACCGGCTGCCCCGGATGGCGCTGAACGCCGGGGCCGGCGCGCTGCTGACGGTCCTGGGCGTCTCGATCGGCGCCGGCGCCTGGGGGGTGGTGGTCCTGGTCGCGTTCCTGGTCACCTTGGCGGCGGGGCTGATGGTGAAGTACGGCCTGCACGCATTCAGCTCGGCCTACGTGCTCAACTGCTGGTTCCTGGTGGCGATCGCCATGCCGGTCGGCTACCA
>Ga0335069_10009160_pt1 | contig 14114 bp, 12 predicted proteins | sample Lox_Sample_11_FD_206714 | JGI IMG/M metagenome (GOLD analysis project Ga0335069, IMG submission 206714) | Soil microbial communities from Loxahatchee National Wildlife Refuge, Florida, United States - Lox_Sample_1.1 | ecosystem: Environmental > Terrestrial > Soil > Wetlands | place: USA... | reverse complement strand
GCTACCTCCAGCGACTTCTGCAAGCCAGTTCCAAGCGCGACCTTGAGTGGTTCTTCGATGACTGGGTGTATCGCGATCGCGGATTGCCCGACTTCCACGTCGTGACGGTTTACGCGCGTCCGTTGTTGAGCGAGAACAACAAGAGCTTCCTCACCACGGCGACCATTGAGAACCGTGGTCGCGCCGGCGCCGAGGTGCCAGTGTTGGTGCAGACTCCCTCGGGCGAAAAGAGCGTCCGAGTGCTGGTAAAAGCTGGAGAGAAGGCCAGCGGTCGCGTCGAGGTTCCTGTCGCTCCCGACAAAATCACAGTGAACGATGGCAGCGTACCGGAGGCAAACATCGGCAACAACGTGTACGATGTGCCGCCGCCAAACAGCAATTAACCACAGAGACACAGAGACCCGGAGAAAGGGAAAGCAGAAAGGCTCGGATCCCTGCCCGCGATTTTGTTCCTTGCAATGATCTCTCCTGATTTCTTCTTCTCTGTGTCTCTGTGTCTCTGTGGTTAATTAAGAACCCCGTGAACACTTGCCAGCCCAGCCCCGCAGAGGGTACAACCGTCTGTTGCCGTTAAGAACGAGGGCAGCTTGAGCTACATCCAATTTTTAGGTGCTGCGGGAGTCGTCACCGGATCGAAGCACCTGATCCACGTCGACAACGCTGGCGGACGGCCGCTGCAGGTGCTGGTCGATTGTGGCCTCTTTCAGGGCCAGAAAGAATGGCGCGAGCGCAACTGGCAGGACTTGCCCGTTCCTGCTAAGACCATCGATGCCGTCATCCTCACCCACGCCCACCTCGACCACTCTGGCTGGATTCCGCGCCTTGTGAAAGAGGGCTTCCACGGTCCGATTTATGCGACGCCGCCCACTGTCGACCTGTGCAGCATTCTGCTGCCTGACTCTGGACACCTGCAGGAAGAAGACGCCGAGTTCTACAACAAAGTGCGCGCCTCCAAGCACCATCCGGCACTCCCGCTTTACACCATGGAAGAGGCGCAGCAGAGCCTGACGCTATTTCATCCAGTCGCCTTTCGCGAGGTGAGGCAGCTCAGCAAGCAACTGTCGTTCCGATTTGTGCGTGCCGCGCACATCCTCGGATCGTCGATGGCGGAGATCACGGTCAACTCGAACGGCGGCTCACAGAGGCTGCTCTTCACCGGCGACATCGGCCGTGTTCGCAACAACGGCATTGCGCCCGGCAAGGTATTGCATTCGGGGCCTCGGGAGGGCGAGGAATGCGACGTGCTCGTGATGGAGAGCACTTATGGCAATCGTCTGCATCCGCACGAAGACCCTCGCCCGGAGTTGGCGGCGCTCATCCGCACGACGCTGCAGCGCGGCGGCAGCGTCGTCGTGCCTGCGTTCGCAGTGGAGCGCACACAAAAATTCCTCTTTTTGCTCAAAGAGATGATGGAGACGGAGCAGATTCCACGCGTGCCAGTGCACGCCGACAGCCCCATGGCGATCAAGGCGGTGCAGATTTTCCTGAAGCACCAGGAAGAGTTCTCCCCGGAAAGCAAAGTGCTGATTGCCAAGTACGGCTCGCCGCTCGACTGGTCGAACTTCTACTTTGACAGCACGCAGCAGGATTCGAAGAAGATCAACGAATCGAAGTACCCAATGATCATCGTCTCCGCCAGCGGAATGATCACCGGAGGCCGGGTGCTGCATCACCTGATGCTGCGACTGCCGGATCCCAAGAACCTGGTGCTGTTCATCGGATTTCAGGCACCAGGTACGCGCGGCTTCAGCATCAAGAACGGCGCCGAGACGGTGAAGATGTTCGGACAGGAGATTCCGATCCGGGCGCAGATCGCGTCGTTAGAGCAGTTCAGCGATCACGCCGACACGCCCGAACTGCTGGAGTGGCTGCACACCTTCCCACGAGCGCCAAAGGAAACGTTTCTGGTGCACGGCGAACCCGCAGCGTCTTCGGAGCTGCGCAACACCATGACCGAGGCCCTCGGTTGGAACGTGCAGGTCGCGGCGTACCGGCAGAAGGTGCAGCTGGACTAGACAGCTACATCCCCGCAGGTCTCGAAACCGCGACACCTGGGGCACCCATCTTCATCTCGCGCCGTCCGCGTTCGCTTCCATCGGCATCTCCATGCCGGCCCATACCTGGCTGGGGAGCTTCGCGTCGGGATAGACGTGAGTCATCCAGCCGAAGACCACGGGAAGCCATAACCCGTGGGCCTTATTGCACGCTTCTTCGGTGTGAATGCTGCCTCGAAACCCAAACTGCGCGTGCGGCCCAAACTGCTCGTCCAGAGGCAAGCCTCGCGGCGCGCCGCAGAAGTCCACGTGACGATGCCAGGTCGCGATGCTCAGCGGCGCAATCGCGTTTAACTCTTCTGCCGTGGCCTCCTGTGGCGCGACATACATCACGCCGACCGCCTGCATGCCCTTCGCTGTGCGTTTGTACAAGATCGATCGCGGATGGTCATAGTCGGTGCAACACCCGAATCGATAGTTGGTGTAGTGGACCTCTTCCCCAATTTTGCCCGTGGGGAAGAACGGCCTGTAGCCGTTTTGCACCGCTGTGTCGACATCGGCGAAACGCGCAATCACCCGGCGCGCCGCGGCGATGATCTCGTGTGCTTGCTGCTCATCGCCCGGCTGCATGGCACCCTTGAGCGACATCTGCATGTGATTGCCCATCTTCATCGAGGGCACAGGCGTCTGGTCGGTCTTGCCGGCGGAGTGAAGCATCACCTCCCAAAAGGGATACTGTTGCGCCGTCAAAGCCGTGACGCAGCCGAGCAGGACGATACCGAGGACTACTGCCAACCGTTTCGCCATACGACCTCCGATCAAGGAATGACCTCCGCCACCCAGGCTGTGTTCCTGAGGATCATTCGCGAATGCATACTACGTTTACGTGCGAGGAGCCCGATAGTTTCAAAATCTGGGACGCAAGAACCACGCAGCAAAAGTGAAGCAAGACACTCTTCCGCAGCATCCGAACAATCGCGAGATACCGGAGCCCTTATGAAAATTTTTATTGCTGGAGCCACCGGCGCCATCGGTCGCCCGCTGGTCTCACAACTGTTGCGCGCGGGCCACGAAGTGACGGGCTTGGCGCGAAATGACGAGAGCGCGAACCAGTTGCGGGTGCAGGGAGCCGCCGCTGCAATTGCCGATGCGTTGGACAAGCAAGCCGTGCTCGATGCTGTGAAACGCAGTGCGCCGGAAATCGTCATCAACCAACTGACGGCGCTGCCGAAGCGCTATCGCCCGGAAACTATGAAGGAGGCAGCGCCTATCGACCATCGCCTTCGCCGCGACGGCGGCGCTAACCTGCAGGCGGCTGCGGTCGCGGCGGGAGCCCGCCGCTACATTCTGCAATCTTCCGCCTTCTGGTACGAAGCGGGCGAAGGTCTGGCGGACGAAACCGCCAGCCTCGCCGTGAATGCCTCACCTGACATTGCGTCCGGCAGTCGCTTCTATCGCGAACTGGAGCAAAGTGCAATCGCGATGCGCGGGCCTGAGGTCATCTTCCTGCGCTACGGATTTCTGTACGGACCGGGGACTTGGTACGCGCGCGACGGCGACGCCGCCGACCAGATGCGCAGCCGGCAAAGTCCGATTGTCGGTGATGGCAATGGGGTATGGTCGTGGGTGCACGTCGAAGATGCGGCTCAGGCCACGGTGCTGGCGCTCGATCGCGCGCGTGGCGGTGCATACAACATAGTCGATGACGATCCTTCGCCGATGCGCGTCTGGATGATGGCCTATGCGCGATGGCTGGGCGCTCCCGAACCACCGCAGATTTCAGCCGAGCAGGCAGGAGACGCGGACTTCATCTACTACGGCACTCGCTTGCGCGGCGCCTCCAATGCGAAAGCCAAACGTGAGTTGGGCTTTCAGCCGCGCCGACTGGAATGGCTCATCTGAGCCGACGAATTACGCCATCTTAAACGCGCGCGTCAAGCCGGTACAGCGTATGTTTCGGCAGGCTCTTCAGCGTGCTTTTCGATGGCGTCGGCACGCTTCGGCTCGGCATTGGCTTCGGCGTGCGCGGGCAATAGCACGACGTTGCGCGAGGTCGCAATCAGGTGGCCAGCAATATCGTTCACCGCAACCGTGATTACCCCAAGCGTTTTATTCGGCTTCTTGATCGTCTCATCGAGCGACAGAACAAAATCGAAGGTCTGTCCGACTGGCGCCGGCCGCTTGAACTGGATGTCGTGTTCCATCCAGACCGCGCCGGGAAACGCGCTGGCGATCATGCCCGAGATGATGCTGGTCAGCAGCGCGCCATGGCAGATACGCCCCTCGAATCCCGCAGCACGGGCTGCTTCGTTATCCATGTGTATGGGGTTGAAGTCGTCTGCCAGCAAAGCGAAGGTATGAACATCTCCTGAACTGATACGGACCAGCCGATGAATCGAGTCCACAACAAGCCTCCCTTCCACATCTGGTTCGGGGGCTGCAGAGCAGTCCTCATGGCTTTACATCGGCCTACGTCTCACAATATATGAACCCGTCTGCGAAGCAAATCACCCGCACCTCCGCGGTGTCGTTTTGGGAAGCAGCGATCATCACTGACGGCGACCTGCCGCAACGAAGTATACTTCCCCGGTAATGCAGGATGGCTACCGAGAACTCGCTCCCGGAAAGATCGCCGCTATCGTCACCTATCTGGAACAGCGCACGCCAGCTGCGCAGCCATACCCCACAGCGTCAGAGTTTGCGATTCGTCGCGTGGAACAGCCGGACCTCGATTGGTATCGCCGCCTGTTTCGCGCTGTCGGCGAGCCCTGGCTGTGGTTCAGTCGCCTGCGCATGGGCGACGCCGGCCTGCGAGCCATCCTCCACGATCCCGCGGTCGATATCTTCGCGCTGTCCTATGGAGGGAAAGACCAGGGTCTGCTGGAGTTCGATTTCCGCAGTTTCCCCGACATCGAAGTGGCATTCTTTGGAGTCACGCCTGCGCTGATCGGCAAAGGTGCAGGTCGCGCGCTGTTCGCGCACGGTCTGGAGTTGGAATGGAAGCGCCGACCGCAGCGCATCTGGCTGCACACCTGCACCGCCGATCATCCATCGGCGTTGCGCTTTTACCAGAAGTTCGGATTCGTCCCCTACAAGCGAGCCATCGAAGTCGCCGACGATCCGCGCCTCACGGGAGAGATGCCCCGCACCGCCGCACCGCACGTGCCAATTATCGGCACTAGCAAATCGAACGCGCCTGATAGTACCTTGTAGCGGAAGCTAGAGAACTACATTCTTGCTGAAATTCAGGTCATTTCGAAGGCGAATCCTGCGATGGCCAAACTGTTCCGTTCTACGAAGTGCCGGGAGACCGTCCTCATGAGAAATACATTCGCCGTAATCGTCTTCAGCATGGCCGCGACTGCCGCGCTCATGGCGCAAACGCCACCGCAAGCGCAGCCAGCCTCTGCACCCACGCCGCAGCAGATGATGGGCTACTTCACTGGGGAGTGGAAGCTGACGGGCACGGCCAGCATAAGTCCCGGCAGCCCGAAGGCGCCGTATCGAGCGACTGAACGTGGCGAGTGGTTGCCCGGCGGGCACTTCGTTGAGATCCACTCCGTCAGTCACGGCCCTCTGGGCGACGTGCACACTGTGCGAATGATCGAGTACAACTCCGAGGACAGCACTTTTACCTACAATGCGTACAACAGCCTGGGCGAGCATGTCGTGGCTCTGTGCAAGGTACAGGGCGATACCTGGGTGTGGAATGCCGATGAGAAGATGAACGGCATCGCCACCAAGGCACGCTACACGCTGAGCCTGACCTCACCTAACTCTTATAACTTCAAGTCGGAAGTGCAGAAGCCGGACGGCGGGTGGGCTACGGTGATGGAGGGTACGGCGGCGCGAGCGCCGATGCAGCGGCACTGAAGCGGACCTCCGGAGTCTCTTATAGGCCAGTGTGCCTTCCCAGCCCAGAACCAACATTGAATAGGCACGCCCTATAATCAAGGCGCGTGTCGGCGCCACCCATCATCGGCCAGGTTTTCGGACACTATCGACTGCTCGAGCAGGTCGGGGCCGGCGGCATGGGCGTTGTTTTTCGCGCCGTCGACGAGCAACTGCAGCGCGATGTTGCTGTCAAGGTCCTGCCGCACGGCGTGCTCAGCGATCCTGCCACGCGCGAGCGTTTTCGCAAAGAAGCCCTGGCGATCGGCCGCCTCAATCACCCCAACATCGCAATGGCCTTCGACTTCGGTGAGGAGAACGGGGTCGACTATCTGGTCACCGAGTTCATTGCTGGAATCACACTCGATGACAAACTGCGCGAGCAGGCGCTTCCGCAGTCGACCGTGCTGGAGCTGGGCATACAACTGTTGAGCGGGTTGGAGGCCGCACACCGCGCAGGAGTGATTCATCGCGATCTCAAGCCCGGCAACATCCGCATCAACCACGACGGGCAGCTCAAGATACTCGACTTTGGCCTCGCCAAGATCGTGGGACCGATCGACGCTAGCGCGGAGACCTCCGGGCTGGAAGAAAAACTTTCCGTCAGCGGCACGCTTCCGTACATGGCGCCAGAGTTGTTGCGGGCGCAACCGGCAGACGCGCGCGCCGACGTGTGGGCGGCCGGGACCGTGCTGTACGAGATGGCCACCGGCAAGCGCGCGTTCCCCGACAAGCAGGCGACGCTCGTCATCGATGCCATTCTGCATTACGATCCCGTTCGGCCGACGCTGCTCAACCCGCAAGTCACGCCGTCGCTGGAAATGGTGATTCTGAAGGCGCTCGATCGCGATCCAGAGCAGCGCTACCAGACCGCGCGTGAATTACGTACCGATCTGATACGGGTACAGGCGGGAAGCAATCTCGAAATTCCCACGCAGCCTGCTACCGGGAGCGTGAGCACTCGGCCGGAGCAGAAAAAGCTCTGGCGCTGGATCACCGCGGTGATTGCGGTACTCATGGTCATAGCGGTTGCGGGCGTGGTGGTTTGGCGCAAGCGGGCCGCGCCGACCGAATCCGGCGCCATTCGTTCGATTGCCGTGCTGCCATTCGCCGACTTCTCTCCAGGTGCGGGAACCCAGGAGTACTTTGCAGATGGTGTGACTGAGGAAGTCATCAATGATCTTTCGGGCATTGGCGCATTGCGCGTGATCTCGCGCAACTCGGTGATGAACTACAAAAACGTGCATAAGCCCCTGCCGGAGATTGCCCGCGAGCTGAACGTCGACGCGGTGCTGGAAGGCACGGTGCAACGTTCCGGCGACCGGGTGAAGATTTCCGCGGACCTGGTGGATGCGCGCCAGGACCGCAATCTCTGGGGGCACAGCTATCAGGGCGATCTGCGCGATGTTCTCAACCTGCAAAGCGAGGTCGCGCAGGCAATCGCCGGCGAAATCAAAGTGCAGCTCTCGCCGCAGGAATCGGCCGCGCTGTCGAAGCGGCAGGCTGTCAACCCGCAAGCGTACGAGACCTACCTGCACGCGCTGTATCTGTGGAACAAGCGCACGCCGCAAGACCTGCATGCCTCGCTGGCGGAATTCAAGAAGGCCATCGACCAGGATCCGACGTCGGCGCTGGCCTGGGCTGGACTGGCCGATTCCTACACTATCCTGGTGAGCGACGGTGAACTGGCGCCGCGGGAAGGTATGCCGCTGGCCGAAGCGGCCGCGCGAAAAGCTCTGCAGCTCGACGACTCGCTCGCCCAGGCGCATGCCGCGCTCGCCATCACGTTGTTCACCTACGAGTGGGACAATGCGGGCGCGGGCCAGGAATTCCAGCACGCCATCGCGCTCAATCCGAATTACGCCGTCGGGCACGCCTGGTACGGCCTTTATCTGAACTACAACGGCAGGTTCGACGAGGCGCTGCGCGAGATGCAGCGCGCGCACGAACTCGACCCGCTCTCCGTCGTGATCCGGCTGAATGTCACGCGCTGTTACTACTTCTCGCGGCAGTATTCCACCGCTATCAAACAGATGAAGGTTTTGCAGGCAGAAGAGCCGCGCTCGTGGGTAGTGGCGGCGGTGCTGGGACAGGCAGAGGTTGCGGCCGGCAACTTGGACGATGCCCAGAAGAATTTGGAGCGCGCGCGTACGCTCTCGCCCGATTCGCTGCTCAGCATCGGCGTGCTCGGCGATGCCTATGGACGCGCCGGCAAACGCGATCAGGCGCTGGCCATGGCGGCGCAGCTGGATAATTTAGCTCGCACTCGCTACATCTCGCCCATCTACAGCGCGCTGGTCTACATGGGTCTGCGTGACAAAACGCGAGCCTTCGAACTCCTCGACAAAGCGTTCGACGAGCGTTCGGAATGGATGATGGAGCTGAAGGTCGAGCCGGAACTTGATCCCCTGCGCAACGATCCGCGCTTCCAGTCACTTCTTGATCGCGTCTCCAAGGCGGCTGGGCAGGCTCCCAAGTAGTGCGCCGCCCGCGAAGCGAAATAAGATTGACACGCTCGACGGCCAAAACTACACTCACGCTCATCTTCAATTGCGGTAAGAAAGGTTCGATATGCCTGCCAAGAAGAAATCCGCAGCCAAGGCTTCGTCTGCGTCTGCATCCACCGAGGACATCCATCGCGAACTGAAGAAGGCGCTGGCCGACGCCAGCAGCAAGCTCAAGAACGCCAAGGGCGCAAATGTTGATGTCAAGCTGAAGCTGGTCAATCACGCCAAACAGCTTATCGACATCATCTGGCCTTGCTGAGCGGGAAATCTGAGTGAGCGAACTCTATCGCCGTTCCCCCTACATCGTCTGTTACTGGGAGGAACGGCAGCTCATTTTTGAGAACTACGCGAACCTGACGCGGATCGCGGCGGCACCCATCACATTTGACATTCTGAATTGCTTCAGCGAGTGGCGTCCGGCGGCGGCGCTCGCCGAGGCCTTTCCGCAGTTCAGCGCGCGCTCGCTGGCGCAGGCCTTGTCGGACTTGATTGGTCATGGCCTGATCGAGAGCTCGGGAGCACCTCGCGATGAGCGCGCCGCGGCGTTGGAGACATGGAAGGACTGGAGTCCCACGGCGTCGTACTTCCACATGTCCACCAAGAATTCGCACGCGCCAATCGCGCCGGAAGATTCGGTGCGGAAGCTGCGTCGGCGGGCGCGGGTGAATCCCATGCCGCCGGCCATCAAGAACTATCCCAAGGCTGAGCAGATTGCGCTGCCGCCGCCGCGCAGGGACGGCGAGTTTCCCGGCGTGTTACTCCAGCGGCGCACCTGGCGCCGATTCTCCGACGCTTCCCTGAAGTTGAACGACCTTGCTACCCTGCTCGGGCTGACCTTCGGGGTGCAGTCGTGGATGGACATCGCCGGCATCGGCCGCGTGGCGCTGAAGACATCACCTTCCGGCGGCTCACGACATCCGATCGAGGCCTACGTTTTGGCGCGACGCGTCAGCGGCCTGAAGCGCGGGCTTTACCATTACCACGCGGGAAATCATCGCCTGGAGTTGCTGCGTAAAGGCGGACCACCAAAGAAGGTTTCCGAGTACCTCAACGGCCAGTGGTGGTTCGACGGTGCCTCCGCCGTGGTGCTGATGACGGCGGTGTTTGCGCGCCCGCAGTGGAAGTATCCCGGGCCACGCGCCTACCGTATCGTGCTCATCGACGCCGGACACCTTTGCCAGACATTCTGCCTGGTCGCCACATGGCTTGGACTCGCGCCGTTCTGCACTATGGCCCTCACCGACACGAAGGTCGAGAACGACCTCCAAATTGATGGTGTGAACGAATCGATCATCTACACCGCGGGTGTTGGTGGACGGATGGGCGACTCCGATTCGGCGCGCTGGCCGACCGAAGCCTACGGCCGTCGTATCACAAACCCGTTGCTCTAGCAGTAGATCGGAACGCCAGTAGTTCTCCCCAAGCTAACCAGAGCTGCCCGATTGTTAATTTGGTTGATACTGGCTTGCGAATTAACAAACAATTCACGTTGATCAGAACAGGCCGGGAGTCATACTGAAGAGTGGGAATTCTAATGCAATTCCTTTCCAGCCACGAACGGCTGTTGTCGCCTTACGCTGGGCCTCGACAGCCCCGCAGTTCAAGGCTTCACTCTTCCTCGGATCTCGGGCGCATTCATGTGGCCGCCGTGTGTTATCGGGTGCGCGATGGCGAACCGGAGTTCCTCCTGGTGCGCACTCGAAACGGCCATTGGACATTTCCCAAAGGTGGTGTTGACCGCGATGCGACCTACGCCGACGCGGCTGCGCGCGAAGCGTTCGAAGAAGCCGGTGTGCGAGGCTGGGTCGAGCCGGTTCCCATTGCGTCTTACCGGCACTGCAAGCCGAGACGACTCAATTCGCGACGGCACGTGGTTTGGGTCCATGCTCACCTATGCGAGGTCAAGCGGCTGGTTCCGCCACCGGAGCAGTACCGCAATCCAACCTGGTTCAGTGCGGCGAAGGCGAAGCGGCGTCTTGAGAAGTTCAGAACTTCGGAGTTCGCGGCCGAAGTTGTCAGCGTGATCGACCGGGCTACCGAACACATCCGGCGCCGTCATACGGAATAGCGAAATCCAAGAGATCGTCAAACGAAGAAGCCGAGTCACCGGCGAGCGACTCGGCTTTATTTTGCAATCGCGTTCTGTGTCCTATTCGTGCGACTTCGGGGGATTTCCCAGCAGCCGATAAACCGTGGCCGTCTTCGTCGCATTCAAGGCGATATAATCTTCAGCCGCATATTGCAGTGCGATGAAGAATGCCTCGCCACGTCTCAGTGCCTCCTGCGCGAGCTGCGCACGATCCTTGAAACGGAACTGGAAGGCGAATTCGCCGATGAGCGGGCGGTGCTCACCGCGGGTGCGCCAGATCGCCACGTTGGCCTTGCAAGTCATACCCTGCCCGAAGTCGAGCAAGCCAATGTCCTGCAATACCTCTTCGACGATGGTATTGCTGACCAGCTTGATCTCTTCTTTCGGCGTCTTTCTGACGCGCGCAAGGGCCGGCAGCAGATCAACCAGGGCGTCCATATCGCGCACATTCTCATGCCCCATGCCGATTGCCGAGCGATAGAACTGCACGTTGTGGGAGTAGAGCAGGCGGATGCCACCCAGCTTCTCTTTGAGCGGGAGGGCCTGGCATTTGAATTTGACGCGATGGTCCCCAAGAATGTGCGGGCGCATATCGGTTTCCGCCGCTACTTGTATGTCAGGATGGCGAAACTTAAAGACGATTTCCGGATCCCCGATGGGAAAACCATCCTTGTACGGAATCCTCCGCCGCAAGATGAACGCGTTGTTATAGAGGCGGAAGTCTTCCGTGTCGATAAACAGCACCTCCCGGATCTTGACCGGCTCGGAATCGAACCCCGCGGTGGTGAACTTCACACCGGTTCCTCTAGCGGGTTCTCGCATGACCTTGCCGTAATCGAAGAAGCTCTCACGCGAGCAAAACTTGTTGGGCCGCAAAATCAGCTTGCAACAGAGGTACTGAACCTGATGGATGGGCATCCCGTCGGAGTACGCTCCCGGCTGAAGTTGGGGGACGCGGCCCACCCAACTTGGGGTAACGGCCTCCTTTTTCGGCAGCGGTTTGCTGTCCTTTGCTCGGGCTGGTGCAGTTGTTGTGGCGGTTGGCATAGTCGTTCCTTTTCCTGCCTGTCAGCGATTCGCACTGCTGATTTTTGGATAGGAGCATGATATATCCCCCGGCGGTCTCGCCAAACGCCTGATCGACGCAGCACGGCCGGGACAGTGAGTCCCGACTATGCGCGACGACATAGGACAACCATTTTTCAAGGGTGAGTAACGTGGGGTCAAAGGGCGAGATCCCACGTTGCGGGAGGGCATTAGAAACGCACAGTTTCAACGGTACGAGTGATTCCACGTCCGCTGTTGGGCACGTTGAAAGTGAGCTCGTAGCTCGCAGCTAACTTCCGTTCTCCTTCCCCTTCTTCTTAACTTCGATATTCAATCGCTTGATTTTCTGGTTCAGGGTCGAGAGCGGGATGCGGAAGCGTTCGGCGGCGTCGGTCTGGCTCCAGCCGCACTTCTCCAGCATGTCGGTGATGACACGGCGCTCGCAGTCCTCGATGATCTCGAACAGCGATGCGTCAGGGCGGTGGTCGATGAGGGCGAACTTGCTGCCGCGCCCGGTCAGGTTCTCCGGCAGCAGGTCGGGAGTGAGAGCTGCGCCGGTGGCCAGTACGACGGCGCGTTCGATAACGTTCTCCAGCTCGCGCACATTGCCCGGCCAGTCGTAATCCATCAGCGGACGCAGGGCCTCGGGCGTGACCCGCAGCGGCGCGCGCTCGTTCTCCTTGGCAAATTTCGCGATGAAGTGCTCGACCAGCAGCGGAATGTCGTTCTTGCGCTGACGCAGCGGCGGCAGGTCGATGGTGATCACGTTGAGACGGTAGAAGAGGTCCTCGCGGAACTTCCCTTCCTTCACCTGCTGCTTCAAATCGACGTTGGTGGCGGCGATGATGCGCACATCCACCTGGATTTCGTTGATGCCGCCCAGGTGCATGAACTTCCGGTCCTGCAGCACGCGCAGGATCTTCGCCTGCGTCTCCAGGCCCATGGTGCCGATTTCATCGAGGAAGAGCGTGCCGCGATCGGCGACCTCGAAGAGGCCTTTCTTACTGGCGATCGCGCTGGTGAACGCGCCCTTCACATGGCCGAACAGAGTCGACTCCAGCAGATCCGCGGGCACCGAGCCGGTATTCACCGGCACAAACGCGCGGTCTTTGCGCGGCGAGTTCATGTGGATGGCTTTGGCGATCAGTTCCTTGCCGGTTCCACTCTCGCCCTGCAGCAGCACCGTCGAGCGGCTGGGCGCGACCTGGGTCACCAAGTCGAAGATGCGCAGCATGGCCTCGCTCTTGCCGATGATGCTGTCGAAGTTGTAGCGCTGCTTCAGCGCGCGCTTGAGCTGGACGATCTCTTCTTCGGCGCGACGGCGTGCGACGGCGGTGCGCACGTCGGCCAGCAGCTTCTCGTTGTCCCACGGCTTCTGAATGAAGTTGGTGGCGCCGGACTGCATGGCGTTCACCGCGTTTTCCACCGTGCCATAGGCGGTGATCATGATGACCGGCAGCTCGGAGTCGCGCTCGCGCAGCTCCTTCAGCACCTCGATGCCGTTGCGGTCGGGCATAGCGAAGTCGAGCAGCACGAGATCGAAGGGACGCTCGGCGATGCGCGCCAGACCTTCGGCGCCGTCGGAGGCGACTTCCACGGAATAGCCTTCGAACTCCAGCAGCGTCTGCAGCGACTCGCGAATTGCCGCCTCATCGTCGACGATGAGCACCGACCCGGCAGAGGCGCCCTCGTCGTGCGAAATCGAGGCCCGGGTTACGGCTGCATCAAGCACTGACTGCCTTTCTGACTAACGGGAATTCCATGATGAACGTCGTGCCACGGCCGGGTGAGCTGTCCACCCGGATCTTGCCGGCGTGTTCCTGAATGATGCCGTAGGTTACCGACAGGCCTAGCCCGGTGCCGCCGCTGTGGCCGGTTTTCGGCTGCTTGGTCTTGGTGGTGAAGAAGGGATCGTAAATGCGATGAATGTGTTCCTGCGCGATGCCTGTGCCGGTGTCGGAGACCTTCACCTGCACACGATGACCATTGTTGGTGCTGATGGTCAGCGTGCCGCCGCCGGGCATGGCGTCTTTCGCGTTCAGGAACAGGTTCAGAAAGACCTGCTGCAGCTTGCCGGTGTTGCCGTGTATGGTCGGCAGATCGGGATATAGCTCCTGCTGCACGACCACACGCGCGGTCTTGAACTGATGTTCCAGTAGCGTCAACGTATCTTTGATGACCCGATTCAGGTCGACGTCAGCGAATTCCGAGCCCGAGGTGCGGGAAAAATTCAGCAGGCTATTGACGATCTCCGAGGCACGGAAAGTCTGCTTGGTGATCTTCTCCAGCAGCGACGATTGCCGGTCGTCCCCGTGTACCTGCTTGGCCAGCATCTGCGCGTAGGACGAGATGACAGCGAGCGGGGTGTTGACCTCGTGCGCCACGCCAGCGGCTAACAGGCCGATCGAGGACAGCTTCTCCGCCTGCGACAGCTGCGATTCCAGCTCAATCCGCTCGGTGATGTCGTCGACGATGATGAGCCGTCCGATCACGCTAAATGTCTTGCTGACCAGCGGCGCGATGGCGATGTTGGTGACGCGTATGTCGCCGGTGGGCGTGCGCAGCCGGAACTTGTAGAGGTTGTGG
>Ga0335069_10009159_pt1 | contig 14116 bp, 13 predicted proteins | sample Lox_Sample_11_FD_206714 | JGI IMG/M metagenome (GOLD analysis project Ga0335069, IMG submission 206714) | Soil microbial communities from Loxahatchee National Wildlife Refuge, Florida, United States - Lox_Sample_1.1 | ecosystem: Environmental > Terrestrial > Soil > Wetlands | place: USA... | reverse complement strand
ACAAAATCCTGTCGGCGTTCAGACAGCGGATCGTCCAACAACCCAAACGTCATCGATAAGGTGAACAGGTGAAGGCACTCATCGCCAGCGGCGGCCGGGGCACACGGCTCAGGCCTCTTACCCATACTCAGAACAAGCATCTCATTCCGATCGCGAACAAGCCGATCCTCCATTATGCGATCGAGGCGGCGGTGGATGCAGGAATCCGGGAGATCGGGATCGTCCATACGGCCGACAGCACCGAAGTACCCGAGGCGATCGGGAACGGAAAACGGTGGGGCGCCCGGATCACCTACATTACGCAGAAGGCGCCGCTCGGACTGGCGCACGTCGTCAAAATCTCCCAGCCGTTCATCAAAAAGGATCCGTTCATTTTTTATCTCGGCGACAACATGGTGGTCGGCGGGGTCCGGAGGTTCATCGAGGAATTTGAGCGGAGCGGGGCAGATTGTTTTCTCACGCTCGCCCGGGTCCGCGATCCGGAGCGGTTCGGGGTGCCGGTCCTGAAAAACGGACGGATCATCCGGGTCGAGGAAAAACCGGCCCGCCCCAGGAGCCAGTTCGCCGTCGCCGGCATCTACATCTACAATTCCGCCATCTTCAAGGCGGTGAGAAATATCTCGCCGAGCAGACGGGGTGAGCTGGAGATCTCGGACGCGCATTCGTGGCTCATCGCCAACGGCTTCAAGGTGGGATACAGCGAAATCACCGGATGGTGGAAGGATACCGGAAAACCCTCCGACCTCCTGGAAGCGAACAGGCTGGTCCTCGATAGCATCAGCGCAGACGTCCGGGGTTCCGCGGACCGGCAATCGACCGTCGCCGGCAAGGTGATCCTGGCCGAAAGCGCGACGATCGTGAACAGCGTCGTCCGCGGTCCGGCAATCATCGGCGAGCATGCCGTCATCGAGAACAGCTATGTCGGACCGTTCACCTCAATCGGCAACGGAACGGTCATCAAAAACTCGGAGGTGGAATACAGCATCGTTCTGCGGGATTGCAGAATCACCGACGTCCGTCTCCGCATCGAAGGGAGCATTCTGGGCAACGACGTCGAAATCGTCGAAGCAAACGGCAAACCGCTCGTCCACCGGTTCATGATCGGGGACCAGTCGAGGGTGGAAGTCGCATAATCCGGCCGACGGCCGGTTTCATTCACGAACAACACACGGTATATTCATGACATTCCAGACTCTCCTCCGCACCACCGCGGGCCGGATCGCGACCGTCACCATCAACCGCCCGGACAAGCTGAATGCCCTCAACGCGCAGTGCAAAACGGAACTCCGCTCGCTCTTCATCTCCCTGAAAACGGATGAAGCCGTGGATGGCGTCATCCTGACCGGGGCGGGTGACAAGGCGTTCGTCGCCGGCACCGATATCGGTGAACTCACCGGACTCACCCCGGCCACCGGAAAACAGTTCGCCGCCGAGGGGCAGGCGATCTTCGACCTCATCCAGCATCTCGGAAAGCCGGTGATCGCCGCCGTGAACGGGTACGCGCTCGGCGGGGGGTGTGAACTCGCGCTTGCCTGCACTCTGCGGATCGCGGCGGAGCATGCGAAGTTCGGCCAGCCCGAAGTGAGCCTCGGCATCATTCCGGGCTATGGAGGAACCCAGCGGCTTGCGCGTCTTGTCGGCGTCGGCAAGGCGATGGAAATCATCCTGACCGGGACGCAAATAGGAGCACAGGAAGCGCTCCGCATTGGGCTCGTCAACGCGGTTGTCCCCGCCGGCGAGCTTCTTACGACCGCGACGTCCATGCTTTCGACCATTCTCGGCAAGGGTCAGCTCGCGGTCCGGATGGCGATCAAGGCGGTCAATGCAAGCCTCGAGACGCCGCTGACCGACGGTCTCGCCGTCGAGGCCGGTCTGTTCGGTGAGTGCTGCGGCACCGGAGATTTTCACGAGGGTACGTCGGCATTTATCGAGAAACGAAAACCGAAATTCATGGGCAAATGATCCCCCCATGAAAATCGAGAAGAGCATACTGATCCGTCTGGTGCTCGTCCTGGTCCTGGCAGGCGCCACAGCGCTCCTTTTTTCCCTTACCCACCGCCGGCCCTCCGGCATACCGCCGCCTGTGCAATCGGCCGGACCGGGAAGGGATTTCACCGGACGGATGATCGCCATCGACCGGGAGGTCGATACGCTGCTCACCCATTTCGGCATCGATCAGAATCTCGTTCTCAAGCGGGAAATTCCCCTGCCGGGCCTTGATGCACGCAGGTGGGAACGCAAAGTGGCCATACCGCCCGACCTCCTTCCCGTCGTTCTGAATCAGGCATGCAATCAGATGGCCGAACGCTATCACGGCCGCGCCGTCGCGTCGGAGAACCTGAAGGAAAACACGGTCACGATTCATATCGAGATCGACGGCATTGTCATTCAGACCCTCATCCTCAAGCCGACCGATCCGCGGCACATGAATCAGCGCGGCGCCGGCCACCGCACCGCATAACTGCCACCGCCATCGCCGCCGCACTTTCCCGCTGTCGCCGGGATGTGCATCGGAAAATCTTCAACCATCTTTGAAAGAGTTTTGGCAATCTGCTTGAAAAATATTATTTTACATCGTTTTGACCAGGCGATAGATCCTTAACGGTCCGGTCTCCGGTTCCCAGGTGACATTCCGCCGGAATGTTCCTGCCACATAGTGAACCTTATGCTTTCGGAGCCGGAAACCGCGCATATGATGTTCTGAAGTTATTCATCAATCATCCGAAAAGGCTGGAAAAACCATATGGCGAAAGCGGGCAGTAGTTCGGAATCACAACTGATGGAGAAGCTCGTCTCCCTCTGTAAACGGCGGGGATTTGTCTTCCAGTCGTCCGAAATTTACGGCGGTCTGAACGGAGCGTGGGACTACGGTCCGCTCGGTGTCGAACTTCTCCGCAATCTGAAGAATGCCTGGTGGGACGAGATGACCCTCCGGAGCAATGTTGAGGGTCTCGACGCCGCGATCCTGATGCACCCCCGGACGTGGGAAGCGTCGGGACACGTCGAAAACTTCACCGACCCGATGGTCGACTGCCGCCAGTGCCGTTCACGGTACCGGCTGGACGTACTCTTCGATGAAGTTTCGCTGAAGAAAAAGAAGGAGGTCCTCCGGGAGATTGTGCCGGGGACATACGACGGTCAGCAGAAGGACGAATTCATCCTGGCCGAGTTCGACCGGATCGCCGAGGCGACGCCGGGCCCCGTTCTCGCAGGGCTGACCTGTCCGGCCTGCGGCACGAAGGGAACCTTCACGGAAGCGCGTAAATTCAATCTCATGTTCAAGACTTTTGTCGGCCCTCTTGAGGATTCGAGCGCGGTGGTCTACCTCCGCCCGGAGACCGCACAGGGAATCTTCGTGAATTTCCTGAACGTGCAGTCCGCCTCGCGTCAGAAGCTGCCGTTCGGCATCGCACAGATCGGCAAGGCCTTCCGGAACGAAATCAACACGAAAAATTTTCTTTTCCGGACGCGGGAATTCGAGCAGATGGAGATGCAGTTTTTCGTGAAGCCCGGAACCGATGTGGAGTGGTTCGAATACTGGCGGGAACAGCGGAGGAACTGGTACCTGAGGCTCGGCATGCCGGAAGACCGGCTCCGGTGGCACCAGCATGAGCCGGGAAAGCTCGCCCACTATGCAAAGGACGCGTACGACATCGAATTTGCCTTCCCCTTCGGCTGGGGGGAGATTGAAGGGATTCACAACCGAACCGATTTCGATCTCTCCCGGCATGAGCAGTACTCCTCGAAAAGCATGAAATATTTTGATGACGAGACGAAGGAGAAGTTCACTCCGTTCATCATCGAGACCTCGGCCGGAGCAAGCCGTTCGTTCATGGCGTTTCTCGTCAATGCGTATGCAGAAGAGGAGGCGCCGACCGCCGAAGGGAGCGTGGAGACGCGCGTGGTGATGAAATTTCACCGCCGGCTCGCCCCGGTCAAGGCGGCCATCTTCCCGCTCGTCAACAGGGACGGCATGCCCGAACTCGCCCACCGGATCGAATCCGATCTCCGCCCTCACCTCCGGGTTTTTTACGACGACAGCGGCGCGGTCGGCCGGCGCTACCGGAGACAGGATGAAATCGGGACACCGTACTGCATCACGGTCGATTCCCAGACACTTACGGACCAGACCGTCACCGTCAGGGAAAGGGACAGCATGGCGCAGGTGCGGATCGGCACCGACCGTCTTCTTTCCTACCTGACCGAAAAACTTACCGGCGCCGGGGCATAATCCCGGCGCCCACAGAGCTACCTTCCACAGAGAGGAATACATACCTTGAACAGAGCCATGACATACGGGCTGGCCATCATCCTTATCCTCGCACTGACGATGATGGGATGTTCGGCCAGCAACACAACCAAGGGGGGACTTCTCGGCGCGGGCGGCGGTGCGCTTCTGGGCGGTCTCATCGGAAAAGCGACGGGAAATACTGCGGCGGGAGCCATCATCGGAGCCGCCGTCGGCGGCGCTGCGGGCCTCATGATCGGCCATTACATGGATAAGCAGGCCGAAGAGATGCAGCAGGATATCAAGAACGCAAAAATCGAACGGGTCGGGGAGGGAATCAAGATCACGTTCGATTCCGGCATCCTTTTTGAAACCAATAAATCCGATCTTCAGCCGGCGGCCAGAACGAATATCGAGAGCCTCGCGAAAATTCTGAACAAATATCCGGATACGAATATTCTCATCGAGGGCCACACCGACTCGACCGGCACGCTGGAACATAACCAGGTTCTTTCGGAAAAGCGCGCTTCCTCGGTTGCCGATTACTGCAAGGGACTCGGAGTCGTCGGATCCCGCATCACCACGATCGGATACGGTGAAACACAGCCTGTCGCCCCGAATGCAACGCCCGAGGGCCGGCAGCAGAACCGTCGCGTCGAAGTGGCGATTTTCGCGAACGACAAACTCAAGGACGCCGCACAGAAAGGCGAAATCCATTAACAGGACCGGAACAATCGTCTCTCCGGCCGGGCGTTCCGCTCACGGCGGCGGCCTCCGGACCGTCGCGGCAGACGTTATCCTCCGGCGCCTCCTCCCCGTCGCCGCCTGCCTCCTCTTCCTCTGCTCATCCCTCTCTGCACAGTGGCTCGGCGACGCGGAATCCGAACTGCATACCCGGAAGGGGATCGATTTCATCTACAACCTCAAATTCGACAGCGCCAGGGCAGAGCTCCGGTTCCTCATCAAACATCAGCCCGATCACCCGGCGGGGTACTTCTTCCTCGCGATGATCGACTGGTGGCGGATCGTGACCGACTTCGGAAATACGGCCTACGACGAAAAGCTCCTGCGGGAGCTCGACAGGGTCATCGACCTGTGTGATCAGCGGCTTGATAAAAATGAAAACGACCTCCCCGCTCTATTTTTCAAGGGAGGCGCGCTCGGGTTCGAGGGGAGGCTCCACGGGAACCGTGAAGACTGGGTCAAGGCGGCGAACTGCGGCCGCGAGGCACTGCCGATTGTCCGGAAGGCCTATCACCTCGACACGGCGAATTACGATATTCTCCTCGGGATGGGAATCTATAATTACTATGCCGCGGTGGTTCCGGATCACTACCCGTTCGTCAAGCCGCTGATGGTATTCTTCCCCGAAGGCGACCGGGCCCGGGGCATGCGACAGCTCCGGCTGGCCGCCGATTCGGCGCGCTATGCCGGCGTCGAGGCACAATATTTTCTGATGCAGATCTGCCTGAATTTCGAGAACAACTATCCCGAGGCTCTCCGCCTCGCGATCTCGCTCACCTCCCGGTATCCGGACAATCCGCTTTTTCAGCGGTACCTCGGCCGCTGTAACGCCAGCAATCTCCGCTGGAGCGAAGCGGAGACCGTTTTCGAAGAGATCCTGCACCGCACGAAGGAACAGAGGCCCGGGTACGACCGGTATACCGAGCGGGAGGCGGAGTATTACCTTGGATGGATCGAAATGAACAGGGGCGATCTTGAGAAAGCTCTCTCATTTTTGTATCATACCGACGATCTTTCCCGCGCACTCGATGTGAAGGGCGCGTCAGGTTTCATGGCGCTGGCCAATCTCCGGATCGGAATGATCTACGATCTCCAGAAGAAACGCGATCTGGCGGTGGCGCAGTATAAAAAGGTGCTCGATATGAACGATTTCCAGAACGCACACACCCAGGCGTCCCGGTACCTCGCCTCGGCTTACACGGGGAACTAGGAACAGAATGCTCCGCATCATCATGTTCGGACTGCTTGCATCGGCCGCCGAAGTCTTCGGTGGAACGGTGGTGATTCTCCGGAAACAATGGCCGAAGAAAGTCCAGGAGTACCTCCTCGCCCTCAGCGCCGGCTTTCTTCTTGCGCTGGTCTTTTTCGAATTGTTTCCGGAAAGCCTCCGCCTCCTCGGAGGTGCGGCGCCGGTCTACATGATCATCGGATTCGGCCTCGTCCATTTTTTCGAACACACCATTGTCGGCCATCTCCATTTCGGGGAGGAAACGCACACGGATGTGATGGTGACCCCCATGGCGAGCATCTCCGCCCTTTCGGGGCTGACGATCCATGCATTTTTCGACGGGGTGGCGATTTCGGCGGGGATGCAGTACGATTACGCGATCGGGCTCCTGGTGTTCCTGGCAATATTTCTTCACAAGCTCCCGGAAGGTCTCACCATCGCCTCCATCATGATCGCCGCGAACAGACCGCGCCGGTCCGCGTTCCTGGGCTCGTTCGCTATCAGCGGGGCGACCATGCTCGGGATCCTGGCGGTGTTCAGCGTGGCCCGCATCAGCCCCGCCGCAATCGGGATCGCATTTGCTTTCTCCGCCGGGGCGACCACGTACGTTGGCGCGGCGGACCTGATTCCGGAGATCAACCGGTCGCGGAACAGGATCATCCCGTTCATCGTTTTCGCCGGGATGCTGCTCTTCTATTTCAGCAAGGAGATTCTTACCCGGCTCATCGGAACGTCATGAGCGGGGCGCGGGGAACCGCGCGGATGGTCAGAAGGTGATGCCGATTCTGTGGATGGATCCGATGTCCCCGAGGGAGGAATACGAATAGTCGATGCGGTATGCCGCCGTACTCACGCCGAACCCGAGAGAAATCCCCGCAAGTCCCGAGCTTGACAGGATCTTCAGATCCTGGCGGCGCCCGTTGTCATACCCGAACCGGAGAAAGAGATTCGGGCCCGGCACAAATTCAACCCCCGCACTGAAATCCCGGAAGCGATCCGAAAAATTGTCCGCCTGATCGGTCAGATGATGAAGTCCGAGGAAAACGGTCGCCGGAAGATGCTCCGGATAGAGCGCAACGCCGAGTGCCAGATCGAGCGGCAGATCCTCCCGCGTGTTGACGTAGGGATTCAGCTGTGTTCCGAGGTTCTGGAGCGTCACGCCGACCGATACCCTGTCGCGGATCGCCGTATACTGAACCCCCATGTCGATGGCAGCGCCGGATGAGCGCGCTGTGGCGATCTGCGAATAAATAAATTTTGCATTCACACCATACCGGACACCGTCCGGGAGAGTTCCCCCGTACCCTGCGACGAGGGCCAGATCGTTGGCCGTGAAGGTTCCGAGATCTTCCCCCTCCTCACCTGTCTGTTTGAACTCGCCGTAGTTGACATAGATGACGCCGAAGCCGATCGACCCGAGACCTTCAACGGGAAGTGCGAAGGTTGCATATCCGGAATTGATGTCGAGCAGTTCCTTGAAAAAACCGGCGGAGGCACGCTGTCGGGTAAGGGTGGAAAGACCGGCAGGGTTGTAAAAAATGACATCGGGATCGTCCGTAGCGGTGAGGAAACTGCCCGCGAGCGCGGCGGCGCGGGGGCTCACGTCGTTTCTGAGGAAATTATAGGTGCTGTTGCTCTGGGCGTACACCGCGGCCGGAAGCAGGGCGAAGATGACCGTAAGGATGTACGTCAGTTCTGATATTTTCTTCATTCTGCGTCAACATAAGAATTTGGCGGGTGAATTCCAATACCCGCATCTCTCCGCAGACACGCGGAATACGGTGCTCCTGCCGCCAAATGCGTCACGGACCGCCAGGACGATTCCGGCTCACCTGCGAAAATATTAAATTTCGGCAATAACCCGCCGGAGCACGAATGGGAGCACGGAAGATCGATCGGTGTGCTCCCGGTCGTTCGCCGTTTGATTCTTTCCGTGAAAAGTGTATATTGCCAGTGAGTAAAGTGCGAAAATTTGCGCAAATTTAAGAATATGAATCAGAAAGAGCTGGAAGAAATCGTCCGGGCCGTCCTCGCAAAGAAGCAGGATCACGATTCGTGCTGTCATGACGGCATCTGCAGGGATGGTCTCTGCGTCATCCATAACCGGGAAGCCGTACGGAATATTGTTCACAACGGAGCCGCACGCGTCACCGCCGGCATCGGCATCGCCGCCGCAGGCGGCGTCGAGACCGATCTGGCCCGGATGATCGATCATACGCTTCTGAAACCGGAGGGGACGAAGGAACAGATCATCGAACTCTGCGCCGAAGCCAAAAAGTACCTGTTCGCCAGCGTCTGCGTCAACCCCTCCTATGTTCCCCTCTGCGCAAAGCTCCTTCGCGACACCCCGGTCAAGGTGTGCACCGTTATCGGTTTCCCGCTCGGCGCGACCTCCAGCGCGGCCAAGGCGTTCGAAGCAGAACAGGCGCTCCGGGACGGGGCACGTGAAGTCGACATGGTGATCAACGTCGGCATGCTGAAATCTGGCGACTACGAGTATGTCGAGAACGATATCTTCGGCGTCGTCAGCACCGCCCGACGGTACGGCGCTCTCACCAAAGTCATTCTCGAAACAGCGCTTCTCACCGACGACGAGAAGATAAAGGGCTGTCTGCTCGCAAAACGGGCCGGCGCCGATTTCGTCAAAACCTCCACCGGATTCTCGAAGGGAGGCGCCACCGTCGGCGACATCGCCCTCATGCGCAAGGTCGTCGGGAGCGCGATGGGCGTCAAAGCTTCCGGCGGCGTCAGAACACGCGAGGAAGCACTCGCCATGGTCGCCAGCGGTGCGGATCGCATCGGGGCGAGCGCGAGCGTGAAAATCGTCAGCACGGAACAACCGGAACAAAAGGTCTCTCAGGCATCGAAAGGATATTAATCCGCACGATCAGGAGGTCGCCATGGGTCGGTTCGCCCGCATTCTCCCGTTGTTCATAGCAGGATGCTTTGCCGTCGTCGTGTGCAGCTGCGGCACCACCCAGCCGCAGACCGAAAAACCGGCGTCCGCGCCGGGTGGAAATGAACAGAGCTCCCCTTCCCCCGCGGCGGCAGGTCAGCGCACATCCCCGCCTCCCGCGCCGGTCGCCGAGACTCCGGTGACGCCCCCTTCTCCGCCGGTGAATCCTCCGGCCGGGCCGTTCACCGTGCAGATAGGCGCATACGCCCAGCAGGAAAGCGCCCAGCAGATCGCAGGGTCGGCACGCGCCCGATTTCCGCAGTCCGTCGGCGTGGCGCTGGATCCCGCTGCGGGACTCTACAAGGTGACCATCGGGAGCTTCACCTCGAAGGACGATGCGCGGCGATTCCGCGATTCCATGGTTCAGCAATTTCCAACCGATTACAAGGATGCCTGGGTATCTGAAATCCCTCCCAAATAAATTTTCGGCGGTCTGTCTCTGTCTCGCATCCCTGATCGCCGCCGGATGCGGCGCTTCCGGAGAATCGGCCGGGACCAGCCAGTCGATGGCCGGATTGAACGATTTCCTCTCCCGCAGTGAAAAGACCTTCAATCCTTCCCTCTACGACGCCGATCTGCATTACCTCACGGCGGTGGAACAGGAGCGGCACGCCTCTCTCGAGATCCATTCTGTCTTCACCACCGCGGTGCCGGAAACCGTTGCCGGCTACCGGGCGCAGGTGTTTTTTTCCAATAATATTGATTCCGCGAACAGTGTGAGAGACCGCGTCGAACAGCTCCTCCCGGCGGAATGGACCTACATCATCTTCGACGTACCGTATTACCGGGTCCGGGTCGGCAATTACACCGACCGGTCCGATGCGGAAAAAATGGTGAGAACGCTCGATGGACTCGGCTTCCGGGATTCCTGGGCCGTCCCCGACAACATCATTCTCAACCTCCCCTCCAAACCGCCGGCGGTCGATATGGAACCGGAACCGCGGCACGCCCGGATCCGCTGACGCTCAGCGGGTGAAACGAAGTTCTACCCCCGAAAGGGGCCACCGCGCCCGGATCTTCAGCGTGTCGGGATAGACCGTGAACCGCTCCGAAGGCCGGAACGGAAAGGGCGTTCCGAACGTGTACACGCCGTTGCTGTCCGCATCCCGGAAAGCCCATATCCGGTATTTTCCCTCCTTTACATGATCGATACTGAACGCCCCGAGGGAATCGAGCTGAATTTTCCGCCCTCCTGCCTTCCGGGAAAGAACATCCTGAAGCACGATGATGCACCTGCCGGGAGAGCGGGGCAGTTCGTCGGTCACCGTCCCGTCGATACTTCCGAGCGATTCCTCGCTCATGGTCCGGAAGCGGCGGACAAGCGTCGAATCGTGGTACTTTGGCTCGCCGAAATCGTTCAGCGAATCGAGAATCATCCTCGCCGTGTACCACTCGTCGTAGTTCAGGGATACCCCGGCGATGAACGCCGACGAGGAATTCTGCCACTGAAGCCTGACGGGGACGTTTTTCCGTAATGAGTCGAGGAGAGTGAATCCGTGCCCGAACATCTCCCGTCTCACCGGCTTCGAGAAGGTCAGTGCGATTGTATCGCCCGGGTCGATGTTCTTGAGGCTGTCGGCCCCCGTGATCAGCTTGACGACCGGCCTCCCCGTATCGGCGGTGCGGCTTCCGTCGGAGAACAGACTCGATTGTCCCGCCGAGAGCCTGTTCCCTGCCCGATCAGCAATCCCGTTCAATCCGATGCGATAGACGGCCGGACTGTCCATCGGGGATGTGGTCACATAGGCATCCGTCCACGAATCGGTGAAGGAAATATCCTGGACCGTCAGGGAAGACTTTTTCGTCGTGTCGAAAAGGGAGACCGAGGAAACCGTGACCCCGGCAGGATCGACCGGCTTGCTGAATTTCAGGTGAAACTTCCGCTGTGTCTCTGCCTTGAAGCTCGACAGAAAAGGGGCCGAGGTGTCTTCAACGGACATCATGAACCGGAGACGGGTGATTTTGGACGATTCTTCGGGAAGAACGAGATCGGCCGGGAGCACGCCATATCTGTCCGTCTGTTTGTCGTAAAGCAAATCCTTATAATCATCCAGGACGGCCAGGAGCCTGTAATGCCCGGGCGGGAGGTTCAGAAGCGAGAAGCTGCCGTCGGCGCCGGTTTGTGTGAGAAAATCGGGTTTCGTCCTGGAAGGATTGAGCGTGTCGGCAAGGCGCCCGTCGAGACGGTAGGCGAAGAGCATCAGACCGCCGGGGTTCGGATCATATATTCTGCCGCTGATCGACGCAGAATCGATCCGGTCTCCGGTGGAAAACGGAAGGGTGAATGCCTGCGCGAGCCGGTTGCCGTGCGTATCCTCCGCGTCCGTGCCGATGAGCAGAATGTAGGTGGTCGACGGCCTGAGCGTGTCGGTAAATTGTATTTCCACACCTTTGTAGCTCCAGTCGAAGGTGAGATGACTGATATGGGGTGAAATGAAAAGCGCCTCGCGGGTTTTTGTGGAATTGATATACTTATTGAAATTGACCGCCAGCCGGTGATCGTGGAAATTGAGCGTCCCTGCCGTAGGGTAGGTTGAGACGACAACCGGAGGAGTCTTATCCGGGGGTCCGCCCGAGGGAGGGACCTGGCCGGCGCAGGAGAAGAGAAACAGTGCGAGGATCATCGCGACGGCGGAGCGGATGAATGCGGGCCGGACGGACATCCGGTCATCCCGGGATGCGGGAGATGCGCTCCGTATCATCTGTTTTCGTCCTTCATGCCTGCGTTCGGTGCGGAGGATGATTTGGTCCTGATCACACTCCGGTAGCGCTGAACGGCGAGCCGGTGCTGGGCGAAGGTCGCCGAAAACGTATGACCTCCCTCGCCGGTTGCGACGAAGAAAAGGTATCTGTGTTTTTTGGGATTCAGGGCGGCCAGGATAGATGCTTTTCCGGGGTTGTTGATAGGTCCGGGCGGAAGACCGGGGTTGCGGTACGTATTATAGGGAGACGGCCGGCGAAGATCCTCGTCGGAAAGCTGATGCACTTTTCCGTTCAGGACATAATCGGCGGTCGGATCTGCCTGGAGGAGCATATGTTTTTTCAATCGGTTATAATAGACGCCCGCAACGACGGCGCGTTCCGAATCGACCGAGGTCTCCGCCTCGACGATCGAGGCCACCGTGAGGACCTCTGTCGTCGTCAGTCCGCGCCGGGCGGCGACGCGCTGGAGCGAATCATTGAAAAATATACGAAATTGCCGGACCAGTTCCTTCAGGATGTCGGATTCGTCCCCCTGCCAGTACATCTTGTAGGTCTCGGGGAAGAGATATCCTTCCAGCGTCGGCGCATGCACGCCGAGGCCGGCGATGAAGTGGGTATCCGCCGCGAGCGCCATGAACCGCGCCGAATCGATCCCGAGTTTCTGGGAGAACCGGTGCGCCACCCAGCTCGTCCGGACCCCCTCCGGAATGACCACGGTGATCATTTCGATCGTCCTTCCCTCGCGCAGGTCCTGCAGAATATCCCGGTTCGACATTCCGCTCCGGAACCGGTACTTGCCGATCTGCATCCTCGTGGTGAGATTCAGAACTTCCCCCGCCATCCGGATCATGATGCGGTTCCGGATCACCCCCGCCTTCTGGAGGGAATCGATGACCTGTGAGAAGGACTCTCCCCGGGAAACCACGATGAAGCGATCCCCTTCGAACATATTTGGAGCGAACAGAACAAGATAGCCGGCGCCTGTCACGACGACGAGCAGGATGTAGATCGACATCCGTATGCCCTGCTTCACCGTTCCCTCCTCCCCTGCAGGTCGGCATATTTCCGGAAATACTCCTTCGATTTCAGACTGTCGGGCTGAACGAGACCGTAGAGTTCGCCGAGCGAACGACAGCAATCGGCATTGTCCGGATGGGATATCAGAACCGATTCAAGAATCGCAATGGCTTCCTGCGGTCTCCCCCTCCGGGCCGCGATTTCCGCCTCCGCCCTTTCCGCGTCGATATAATCGGGATACCTGGTGACGGCTTCCTTCAGAAGGACGAGCGCCGCATCGACCTTTCCTTCAGCCATGAAGGTGACCGCACACCAGAAAAAACTCCGCGCCGATCCGGGGTCCATCTGAAGGACCTGTCTGAGGATTCCTTCCGCCCTCGCGTATGCGCCGATGGAATAATAATATTTTGCCTCATCACGGGCACGGGTGACATCCTGAGGAACGAAGTGCGTGCTCTCCGCATGAAACGGGAGGACGTCGACGATTTCGGGATGCTCATCCCCGGTCGAGAAGAGAAGCGGTTCATTGTCGATCTCGAACCAGTTTCTCAGCACGGCGAGATGCGTCACCCCGTTATGCGCCAGAAACGTTTTCAGCCGATCCAGACTGCCGATATTCGGAATCATCTCCGGCGACACGAGACCAACCATGTCGACGATGCGCCGGCCGGAGTAAAAGGCGATCGCACCGACGTCGTGGGTTGCAACCACGGCGTCGGCCGGGAGATGATCGCGGATCCACATACCGGTTCTCACCTGCCGGTCGGTGATGTACCTGCAGTTGTCGGCATAGAGGGTACGTCCCTCCCATGCGGCAAGTCCGAACAGGAAAAGGAAGATCCCCAGAATCGATCCGGCGACAAGTGCGACGCGGTCGAACGAGCCCTTCACGGAAACGAACCGCCAGACCGACGCAGCCGCAACCAGAATCCCCCTCGCGCCGAGGAGGAGATAGAACGGCAGGACCGGCATCAGGTATCTCCCCTCCTGATACACGACCGGAAGGAAAATGGCGAACGCGGCGATCAGAGCCGAGGACCAGAGAATGGGAATCAGAAACGGGACCTGCCGCCGCCGGACGGATGCGACGATGCCGTCGAGCACGCCGATCGCCGCGGCGATGGAAAAATATCTGAGGGGCCCTCCGGTCAGGAATTCCATCAGCCCGATTCCGAATTGCCCCTGACCGAGCCGGTAAAAGCGGATCTTGGCCGCCATCGTATTCGGGAACAGGGATCCC
>Ga0335069_10009158_pt1 | contig 14116 bp, 11 predicted proteins | sample Lox_Sample_11_FD_206714 | JGI IMG/M metagenome (GOLD analysis project Ga0335069, IMG submission 206714) | Soil microbial communities from Loxahatchee National Wildlife Refuge, Florida, United States - Lox_Sample_1.1 | ecosystem: Environmental > Terrestrial > Soil > Wetlands | place: USA... | reverse complement strand
ATGAAACTTCGGATGTATGATGAATAGTCGCTGATCAACCGCTCGCGAAGTTCGAATACATTCATTTCGCCGCCTAAACCATTCCCTGTCTGTGTTCACTTGGGCAGCGAAGGTGCTTCGACCATCGTTTTTGCCAGGGTGGAATACGAACTCCCACCGCACGGGCAAGGCACTGCTCAACCGGCAGCGTCCTCCCAAAATGACCTGGTACCGAGAATAACCATTCTATTGCCATTTCAACCCGGCCAGACACCCGCCAATTCATTCCAAAGTTCTCGTGGTACCGGCTGGCCGAACCCCTCTGACGACTCGTCCGAACAACATCTGTGCCCGCAATACCGCAGCTGGCATATTGCCGATGATGAGCGGGTCACTTGGTTTGCACCGATGAAGAAACTGCCCAAGAATCTAAGCCCCGAGTTGGAGGAACTTCGGAGCGGTCTGATTGGAGCTCTCCCGCTACTCGGGAACGAACTGGCCTCGATGTTTGGCCGCCCACTCCCGCGCCTTTCTGCACGCGACAAGGCGGGCCTTGAAAAGAAGATCGACCGACTTCTGCGTTCGACTTCACCGTCGCTTCAAAAGCTGGAAGAACTCAAAGGCAAGCAGGTGCGCTGTGCTCAACCACCAGTCGCCTTGCGCACGGCCTTGATGAACACGGATTCGCTGAAGGCATACATCAGGTGCACTATAGTCTTTGCCCTCGTGAGTCCGACATAGAACAGGCGACGTTTTTCATCAAGTTTCTCCTGCGTGTTGTCGTACTTGCTCGGGAATAGCCCATCTTCCAGCCCGACAAGAAATACGGTCTCGAATTCCAGCCCTTTCGAGTTGTGTAACGTCATAAGATTGATCTGGTCCGGGCTCCGGCCCTGGTTTCCGAAGATCTCGACGGTGTAGTCGCGCAGTGCCCCTTCGGCTGAGGCTTCGAGCAATGCCTCGAAATTCTCCTTCTCATCGGCCAACCCCGGCTCTTCGTCAAACGCTGGGCGCAACACTTCTTCATGGAGGATCCCAAGCCATTTGCTGAGAGGAAGTCTACCGTCGCGGTGCCCGAAGAGAGCCGAGATCAGGCGTCTTCTTATCTCGAGGATTTCCGCTTCGTGGGTCAATGAGCGCCGCATAGCGCGCCAAGACTTCAGGAGCTGGCTCAGGCTTACCGTACCCGAACTCCAGCCTCCGGAGCACCACCTGGCGGCATCCGTTAACCATTCGGTGAGCCGCGAACGTTTGACCGGCGACCCATTATCGACACGAAAATACCGGAGGCCCAGCGCGTCGGCCGCGTCGGCCACGGCGTTCCCTTCATTAAGTGACCAGTACAGCACCGCAATATCGCCATACTTCCAGGTGTCATTCTCTTCCAGCAGCGCGGGAACCACAGTGCCGAGCGCGTAATCCGCCTGCCCCCTGACATCCTTTTCCGTTTCGTAGATTAGAATGTCCCCCTGCCGGCCATCATGCGATTTGAAGTCAGCAGGATCGACCAGCAGCGTCTTCGACGCGGCGATTATCCTGTCCGCGCACCTGTAGTTCAGCTTCAACTCAATATCCTCGACGTCCGGCAATGCCGCGAGCTTGCGTAGCAAAACGGGCTGCGCGCCTGTAAAGCCGTAAATCGACTGGTCGGGATCGCCGACCGCGATGATCCGCACTCCTGCCTTCTCCTTCAGCCCGAGCACCATCCGGTGGAGCGGCACGCCGAGGTCCTGGTACTCGTCGATCACTAGAATGGGATATTTCCCACGGATGCAACTTCGCACCCATCCATGCTTTTCAATCAGTTGGAGTCCCGCGAGCACCAGTCCGTCAAAGTCGATCAGGCCATGCTTCAATAGCAGCGCTTCATAAGCTTCGACTACCTCCGTTTCACGCCCTGGCCAGTTTTTCCACTGCGAGCTGCCGCGGTCCGGGATCGTGCGCCGGAGTTTGTCAAACTCCGCCCGATACCACTTGGGAGGCTGCCCGCCGAGCGCTTGGTCATAGGCCTTAGCGAAAAGCTCGCGAGATTTCGAGGGAGAGGCCACCACGAGCGGGTCCGCGATATCCATCTCCGCAAGTCTCGCGAACGGAAGGACGAGTTCCGCCAGGCAGAAGGAGTGCACGGTCGAAATCAGAAGGCGCTCATCGTCCGCCACCCCGAGCTTCTGCAGACGCCTGAAAAGCTCACCTACACAGGCATTGCTGTACGTGATGCACGCAAGCCGTCTCGGGAGCCGCACATCTTCGTCGAGAAGCCTCGCAATCTTTATCGTGATGACCTTCGTCTTTCCGCTTCCCGGACCCGCGAGGACGACGCAGTGGCCCTCGGATTCGTACGCCTGCCACTGTTCGTCGTTCTTTCGGAGCTCTTCCGCGGCCTCAATGTAGGGAGGCGTATTCATACCAGTTTCGCCTTCATGTAGTCCAGGGCTGCCGTGATATAAGGCGGAGAGACATCAACGCCTTGTTCTAGGAAAATCGACGCTAGGCGTTGGGCTAGGCGGCCCTTACCTATTGAGTCAATATCCTTAAGAAACTGTGCGGCATCGAGCGACTCAGGATCGGTTGAAAGCTCGTCGAAGCGCACGTGCATTTTCTTGTTGTTTGTCAGCCCCTTGATCGCTTCGGCGAACTCGTCCTCGTTCCCGGTCTTGAACAGATCGACCTCGAAGGTGAACGTATTGAGGAACACACCGGAATCCCCAGCGCGCCCAAGGACCTCCTTGAACGTCAACTTGTCCCATTGTTCCGGCGTCATCATCTCGCGCATGATCTGATTCACGACGCGGTTTTCGCCATAGCTGCTGCCATTGCCACCCTCGTCAGGATCGGCATCTTCCTGGCTTGTCACCGCGCCTTTCGGATCGAAGTCCGTTAGGACCGCGAAGGGAATATCGAGCCCATTTGGACCGAGCAGCCGCACGTACGGAGCAAAATTCGTCCCCCCGATCGCGCAGACGCTGATACCGAGCGCATCGAAGTCAAATTCATCGTCGTAGAGTCTTGCGAGAGCGGGCAACAGAAACTTCTCGGCCTCCCCTTCGACGAGTATCACTCCCCTTGCAAAAAACAGTTCGCCGCGGGTGACATCGATGTAGCGCTCCAGGTCGAGCCGTTCCTGGTCCTCTAGTTTCAGCGTGCGGAGCGACCGGCCGACGGTGTGCTTCTCCCCGAGAACCTGCCGCAGCACTACAACATTAGAAAGAGGGGCCACGCTCGCAACATTCGGAGAGTGAGTCGTCAGAAGGATGCTGCGCACCTCTGCTATCTTCTCCGCCTCATCGCGCCTCCTGAGGTAATTGCGGTAGATCAGGCGCTGAAGATGAGGGTGGAGGTGCACCTCCGGTTCTTCGATGGCGAGAAAAGTGTGTTGCCGCTCACCCTCATCAACCAGATATCGCTGTTCGAGGTGCTTCAGGGCCAGATAGAGAACGTTCGCCGAGCCGAGGCTTGCCTCGGCGACGCCCCGCTTCCCGCCGTCGATCAGTAATTGCAGCGCGCGTATAAGCCGGTCGGCTTCGGTGGGAGCGAACCCGAGCGCTGTCTCAACGGCGTGTTTTGAGCCCACCATCGCAGTCAACTGATTATTGACCTCGTCCACGACTGATGTCAGCTCGGGCAGTTCAGCAATTTTTGAAGTCGTTTCGTGCACCTCCCCCGCGATCTGCTCGAGTGCTTCGCGGTCAACCGTCCTCGATGCGCGATCGAGCAGCGGGCGTAGCGGAGATCGGGACCATCGCGCGAGATCCGATTCTGCATCACGCAGGGCAGGAAAGAGATCGAGGGGCATCCAGCGTCGCAGATCGTAACCCACGGCATTATCCGGCCGATTGCCGCCGAAGATAACGAATTCATAGTCCGATTCGCTGCGGGGCGCTTCCTTCAGCCCCGCGACGGGCTGGTAACGGTAGGTAATCCGTGCGACCATCGGGTCGGGTTTCACAAGATGGTCAGCCAGCACAGCGAGGAGATTTTCGCTCTTCTCGAATCCACGGAATTCGATCGAGACCTCGATAGTGTCGTCCAGGCCTAGTGGACGCGGCAGTCCGTCCCAGAAATCTTCCAGCCTCAGCCTCCGCATGGAATCGGGCATCGCCGGGTCCAGAATAAGCCGCAGCGCAAAGAGCAGATTGGTCTTACCAACCTTGTTTTCACCGAGGAAAACGGCGTGCTGCCCGAGTTTTACGTCCAGCGCCTTGAAATTCCGGAAATTCCGGATCGTAACTCTGCTAATTTGCATAGCGTCGGTAGCCTCGCACGCGACGCCCGTGTGTCAGCTTTACGTCATGGCTATCAGAACCGCTGCTGGATTCGCTCTTCGAGCCATCGGGTAAGCCGACCACGGGTTTGGTGATCCAATGCCGCCGTCCGTTCCGGGTCCACGAAATCAGGAAGGCGGTTCATGTTGTTTCTGACGTCATACCATTTCGCGGGCGTGCCGGCCATCAGTTCTGCGTGCCCTTCGGGATCGACAGAGGCGTCAAAAATGTAGCGAAAGCTCAGGTCATCATATTTCTTGAGCGTTTTCGGATCGCGGTCCTTTTGGAAGAACACTGACGGAATCAGATGATCGGTGTGAAAATACCCTGCATAGTGGTCTGGCGAATAAGCGCTGAATTCTGATGTGCTTCGCAGTGGCGCTGGATCACCAGGCTGTCTGGGCACGAGATACGTGGCGGGACAGTGCTGATACTTCGCCTTGCCGTCCGATGGGTCTTTACGTGCGTTCGCGATCGTTCGCATCGCCTGTTCGAGCGCCGCAGTACAGACAGTCTGATCGAGTTGCGTCTTCTTCGTTCGTGAATACATGAAATGGCCGAGGGCGTTTGACGTAATCATGATGCCGCCGGGCGTCCTGTGATCATGCCACCATCGACCGTCACCTTGGGCGCAGAATATATTCGGAAGCGTGGAGAACCGCAGGACGGCATTGTCGGGCCGACGGAGAAACACATACTCACGTTCGGTATGAAAGGTATCGTCGGCCACGCTTATCTGCATGTAGAGCTCCATCAACCGGCGGCAGGTCTCTTTCAATGCCTCGTTCGGCTCTCGCGTGGTCAGATGGGGGCTCGTCAGGAGAATGACGAATGAGGAAGTGGAACCTTCGAGGGCAAGGCGTTTCCACACTTGGCGGTGATCTTGAAGGGTATCCATCACATCTGGATCTCCCCGTTGCATCCGCAAAATCTCGTGGTCCTCAAGAAGGCAGATGTAAATATTCTTATTGGTCGCCGCCGTTTTGCCGAACACGCACGGTTGATTCTTTTCGAACCATGACCGATATGCCCTGATCTTGGCCTGGCGATCGTATCGCGGATTAAACAATACCGCATGCACTGCCTCAATGTCTGGCGAAAACGGGCGACGCGACCGCAAGGTGTCCGCCGCGCCATGGAAACGCATGTTAAGGAGGAGTTCCGCCAAGTGTTCACGTGGTTGTGGCATACACTCTTGTAAGTCAGTTTATTCTAATGGGTATCCGGCAGCTGCGACTATGGGCTGAGACGTAATTACGGTGAACCCGTCAGATCCTGACCGTCTCGCGAAGTCGTCGGCCGCAGCGAGGATGTTTGCGATCGGTTGCGCCAGATCCGGGGAAAGGCCGGGCTGGACCAAAACCAGCTCGTACATGAAGCCGTGTCTGCGCCCTTCGGCAAACAGTTCGTTGAGAATCTGTTCGCTGCCCTTCGTACATCGTGACCCGCCGTCAAGGCGCCGGTGCAACTTTTGTTCGAGAGCCTCGGGGTTGTGGATGTAGATTACCGACTTGATGATCTGGCCGCACACCTCATAAACGTCACCGACTCGTTGCCCAGGATATGCTTCGCTAGACCCTTTGACGTGATAAAACGTGAAGCTTGTTTTGCGGTTTCGAATTCCGGCCACGATGACGTCGGCGATTTCCCCGACGCGATGGTCATAGACAATGACGGCGGCCTCGGGACCGTCGAGGCTCTGGAGGAGGCGTTGATGGATAGAGAGTTCGCCGTGGGGTTGGCCGTCATTCCAGAATTCGCGCCTGATATTGACGCCCGTCCAGTCCCAAGGGCTGAGGCGAGCCAGATCGAACGGCTGGAAAGTACTTGGGTCCGTACGGAAGATCTCCGCGCCCCGCAGGCTCGTAAAGTCGGCGCTGTAAATCGTTGGCGGATGATTGTTTACGTACTGCAATAAGGTCATCGCTTCCGGCCCGTCTCGAATAGTCACGTTGCGGGCACTCTCGTCCGCGGCTTCAAAAAACCGATCACGGGTCAGTGAATAATCGAGCGCACAATTGAAGTCGTCGGTCTCTACGCGAAGACGCACGATATCGACAGTGGACGCGGCAGCATCGATATTGAGCGCGACGTCGGTAAGTGGCACTTCGTGGTCTTGGTCTTCAGCAAAGTAGGCAAGCACGGGATTACTTCTATAGATAGCCGTGTCCCATTCTGCGGCAATCAGGTTCGGCGGAAACGCCCGCAACTCTTCTCCGACGGACAGAAAGCTGATGCCCTCATGCGCAGGGACTGGAGCGTCACTTCCCAGGTTGGCCGCGGCAGCACGACACCAGGCGATGAGATGCGGAATTTGACCATTTCGTTGACTCCACACCTTCGATGCGCTGCTATAACCGATGGTGATCTCCTCACCGGCCGTTTTGCCTTTGCCGTAAACGTGACCCCGATGGAATATTCGTCCGTCATTCTTCGCGAGTGCGAGATGGGCTCTGGGACCGGCGATGTTGCGGTAGGACTCTGTATTGCTGGTGTGTAGCCGGTTCTTCATACCCAGGCTAAAGAACACCGCATCTTCCAAACCGCGCAGAACTCGATTGATTTTCCAGAGCGGTAGGATCTTGTGTGGTCCGAAGTGGTCGGCGACGGCCTCATAGAGCGCCTCGCTGCGGCGTGATGCGCAGATGAACAGCAGGTGCGTCTCAGGATGGAGATAGATGACGAAGAGTTCGTATTCCGATCGGTTGAAAAGGTCGAGATCAGTCCAGCGCGGTCGCTGTTGCTCGTTTGCAATCAGGACGATCGCCGAGAGGTCTGGTGCGTTCTGCTGAAAGGTGATCCTGAATGGCGGGGGCAGTTCCACCAGATCCGGCATATCGGTGGCGTCTGCAAGTTCGTAGATCTTGACGTGGAAATATGGCCAAAGAGCATACAAAGAGAGGTCTTCAGTATTAAATTCAGTGCGGAGTGGAGGAGCAAAGCGTTCCAGCGTCGTGCGCACGTGAGCCTCTTCAGTCTGCCGTTGCTCGGTGAGGTCGACAATGAGTTCCTCCCACACCGCATTCTCGCGGTACAGGCGTCGGGTCTCCGATTTGATTTCCCCGGGTACTGCTACAAATCGCGCAGCACCGATGTGCTCTGCGTTTGTCCGGGCGAATCGGCCAATGAACTGGAGTGTGGTTTCGAGGGACTTGTGGGGCACATGGACCGCGGCGATCTTGAGTTGAGGAAAATCGAATCCTTCACTCATCATGTCCACGCAGATGATGCCGTCCAATCGCTGTTCCCTCAGATGTTGAAGCGTGCGTTGAATCGTCTTGTACGCGAGTCCGCTGTGAACGACCTGAAGGCGAAGATTTGTGTGTTCAGCGTATAGTGCCTTTAATTCGTCCGCGCGACTCTTTCGATCCGTGCGCACCATCAGGGCGTGGTGGAGCCCGGCAGCACGGTCTTCTGTGAATAATCCGTTGGCCGCGCGGGCGATTGCCACGTCGTTGGATTCTCCCCTCGCAGGCTGGGCGGGAACGAATTGAACCCTGCCAAAGATCTTGTCTTCGTATGCTTGTTTGAGTGGGTACGAGTAAACGAACGCCCCTTTGATTTCCTTATAATCACGACGGTACGGCGTCGCCGTGAACAGGGCTTTTGCGGCGCCAGCGAACGAATCCATAAGCCGCGACCACATGTCTGCGGGTGCGTGGTGAGCCTCGTCAATCAGCAATAGATCGAACAGATCCGGAGGAGGAGACGGTACGGCTTCAAGGAACGGACTGACACCGTTGGGTGTGGCGACAACAACATCGAAGTGCCGAAGGGCCTGCCAACCCTGCTGGTCTTCGATGCGGTGTACGAGTTCATAGCTGCGGGGCGAGGGGATTTCCTGGGCCAGGGCGCCGACGATGCGCGCTGTTCGCATGACAGCGATCTCCTCTGCTATCTGGTTGCGCACCAACCTGCTGGGCGTAACCACGAGCACTCGATTCGCGCGCAGAATATACGGAACCAGCGTTAACACTAGTGTCTTTCCGGCGCCAGTCGGCAGCGAGACGAGGGCGGGATCGGCGCGAATCGTGAAATGTGAACTTATAGCGTGGAGCGCGCCAATCTGTGCCTTCCGGAGGCCCGGTACGGTATCGGTGCCTATTGGATAACGAATGGCACCGTAATTCTCCGAAAAGTAGGGCATAATCTCTCGCCGTTCCGTAGTCTAGCGCGCCGAAACATTTTTGGCATCTGATGTAGATTGTGGGTGTACAGCTCAGATCACGTCGCCAAATGAGTCAAAGGCGAGCTTAAATCGGTGAGCCTCCAGAACGCCCTTCGCGCTGTCGGCTTCAGCGACGGTGAGGATTCCACCCCGTATCCAGAGCACGTAAAGACCGGCGGTATTGAGAATCCGACCTTCCCCAAGCCGGTTTCGGGCTTCCCGAAGAAAGAGTCTCTTTTCGTCGCAGGCAATGAGCCAATTGCGATTCGCGGCCAACGCCAGACAGGCCGACTCGCCGACGCCGAGAATTTGGGTCAACTCCGCGAACGTCGCCAATTCGTCCGGTGACGAAATCGAATCCCTGCCCAAGGTTCCTGCTGCAATGGCCTCCTCCACTGTTCGCAGCTGATCCGGCTCCGTGATCTCGCCAATGACTTCGTCGGGAACTACGAATTGGAACCCTGCTGTCTTGCCGAGCAGCAGCATGTGACCGGTATGGCTGAGGTTGATGAGAATGCTGGTATCGGTGATGACGATCGACGTAATGTTGTGGGGAGTCACGGCTTAAGCCGAGGGGAGCAGTACTCCGCTGGGTTCGTCATGAACCAAACCGAGGCTCTGAACAACATGCTCAATCTCCGTCGCGCCTACACCGAGTTTGCCGGCGATCTCAATCAACTTACGGCGGCTGATCTTCTCCCGCCGATAGGCTTCGAGGGCCAGAACAAGATATCGGCGATAGAACGCGCTGATGGTCTCTTCTTCGGACACCTCCGCTAGGCCCAAAAGCTCGGCCAATTGTTTGCTCATGCCTTCACTGTCCATAAGCTTCATGTGCTCGAATTGCTTGTCCGTGATCAGCCGGAGGTTCATTAGACGGTAGAGCGCCGAAAGTACACTGACCCCAAAATGATGCGCCAGCTTCACTACGTCATAGATCTGAAGGTCCTGGCTCCCCCCCGCAGTGCGGGTATCAACTGGGACCACTCCGCTTTCGTCGAATACCTCCGCGTGTAGCCTGCTGGCGCTGCCTTTGCCCAGAGCGCCAACGAACTGCCGGACGCCATCTTCCGGCATCAGGAAATTGGCCGCAAACACGTTGGCACGAACTTCAAGCAGATCATTCCGCTCTGATTCGCGGCTCACATGCCCCATCTGAGCACGATCTAGAAGCAGATGTGCGTATTCGTGACACCATGAAAAACGTTGCCTGACCGCCGGATGGTCCCGATTCACCACGACGAACAACCCAACAGTCAAATCACTGATCATGAGCCCCGATACCCCGGCCGGCATCTGGATCAGACCAGTGCGGATACCTTGCGCTTCCAGAAGCGCCGGTAGATCCGCAAGTGGACCGAATCCCAATCCGAGCCTTCGGCGCTCTTCTGATGCGGCTTGGGTGCCACTCTGAATCGCGTCCCACTTTGATCCGAGAGGAACTGAGGGATATGAGGCTACACTTCCGGTGCTCCGGTTGATGCCAAGCAGCGTCTCAAGATCCCGGAGTTGGTGACCCATGGCAATGCAATCTCGAAGCGCGGCTCTGACGCCGTCTTCCTCCCCGTCTTCAGCACGAAGAAGGACCGAAGTCAGGCTGTCCGCACTGAACGTCGGGGCAAGGAACTCGCGAATGTCCCGAGCGTAGAGGTACGAGAACTTCGCCAACTCCAGGCCGGAAACGGATCGATTTCCAAGTTCAATCTGCGCGACGGTGGCGCGTGCCAGCCCCATTTCCAGAGCAACGTCTTCCTGCGTTAATCCGCAAGATTCTCTGGCTTGTTTAAGGCGTCGTCCTACTTCTGCCTGATCGATCGACATTAGAGTGACACTCCTTCAGCTCATGAGTGGCAAGCAGCGCGGCGTACCAAAATCGAGAGCGACGTGAGCGATGTATCCGGCACCGATGCCAGCCAAAAAACCAGATAGCAAGCGGAGGACCCATTCCGCGCAGGCGTGCCATGCCGTCGCGATGAAATCGGTTGATCCGGACCGGTGGTAGGCATGTTCGTCAGCGAGCTGTCGCAGCTGATTCTGCCAACCGTCAAGCGCCTGATTCCAAACGGTTGCGCCTGTAACCACTGGACAGAGCCCGTGCCCGAGCGAACGATGACCCGGGTGAATCGGCGGATCGATGTAATCTGGTAAGATTCCGCCAAAGTAGCCGCCAACAGCACCGCCGGCGGATTCGAGAACTCTCGCTAACCCATTCTGATTGTTTGCCTTAAGAAAAGCGTAGCCAGCCCCAGCGGGGGTTGAAGTTGCGACGTGGACAGGACGGTTGGGCATGAGGGACCTCCACTGAAAATATAACACAATCCGGCACAATTTGGAATATATGATAGAATGGAAGCAGTAGGAGGTTTACTTTAGAGTGCTACTGGTTGAACCTGAGCGTCAGATCGTCCCCTCCAGTCGGGTACAGTGGCTGGATCGCCACTTGGCACGCGTTTGCTTGGTATCGGAACTCACTCCGACCCAGTTTCGGAACGCTGAGGAAAAATATCGCGCGGTCGGTGGTTGGCTTGCTGACAGTGGCAGCTTGCTGGCGGCCTTTGCCCCGGAGGTCTACCCCCAGGGATCGATGCTACTCGGGACTACCGTGCGGCCTTACGGGCAGAGCGAGTACGATCTCGATCTCGTATGCCAACTTCACTGGTGCGCTCAGCAGACGCCGCTAACGATCTACGACTGGGTTCATACGCGGATGACGGCCCACGAAACCTATCGGGAAATGCTGGAGAAATTGAAACGGTGCCTGAGACTGAATTACGCCGACTCGTTCCACTTGGATATCTTGCCAGCCTGCCCAAATGATCGAATCGGCAACAGTTCGATTATCGTGCCTGATCGCAAGCTCGAATGTTGGATGCACAGTAATCCGAAGGGATTCGCCGAATGGTTCTTCAAGCAGTGTCAAATCCGAGACATATTAGCGGAGCGGGCGTTCAAGGCGTCAGTAGAGCCGCTACCCTCGCCAGTTCCCTCGGAGTATAAGTATCCGCTGCAACGAATTGTTCAATTGATGAAACGCCACCGCGACGTCTTCTTCCATGGCGGGCGAGACATTGCCCGTTCGGTAATTCTCACTGCGTTGGCTGGCAGCTTCTACAAAGGACAGCGGTCTCTGAGCATCGCGCTTGAGAGCTTGCTGGACGGTATCCATATCGCTTTAGAGGCCAACCCGCAGGTGCCCAAGGTCCTAAATCCGGTTCACCCTGCCGAGAATTTCGCGGATACGTGGGACCAGGCGAAGTACGAGAGGTTCAAGTCGTACATCGACAACTTCCGTCGCGGGCTGAAGGCAGCGTTGTATCCGAGCGCTTTAGAGGAACGTCAGGGTCTCGAGAAAACGGCTGGACATCTTGGCGAGTTGTTCGGCGAGGATCGGGTTAGGGATGCGATCCGAATCGAAGCGGCGGAGATGAATGAGCGGCGGAATACTGGTAAACTCGGCGTCGCTACCAGCGGTTTTCTTACGGGCGTCGCTCAAGCAGGAGCAGTTCCAGTCCCGCGCAATCATTTTTTTGGTCGATGAACCGAATCAAGACACTTGGAATTCGAGAGCAAGCTGCGTGGATGCGTAGCCGGAACGCGGAGTTCCGCTGCGAGATCGCCGAAGGCCTGTTGACGTGCCGGGGTCCTTTGAAGCCCGGTCCCATCCACGCAACCTACGACGTGGTGATTCGATACCGGGTCGGGACTTGGCCAAAAGTGTACCTCCCAGGCGATCAATTGCGACCGCTTGAACCCGGCGGCAAGATTCCGCATACATACGGCCCAAATGAGCCTTGCCTGTTCTACCCGAGCCGGACTTCGTGGCGTTCGGATATGAAGCTGTCGCACACAATCGTTCCATGGTTATCGCTGTGGTTGACGTTTTACGAGATGTGGCGGGTGACCGGCGAATGGTACGGGGGCGGAATCTCTCATGGCCAGACTGAGGAGATCGAGCCAGCCGCGTAACGGAGGCTCGGCGCGTTGAGTTTGTCAAAGGGCTCCTAAAGCGAGTGTCCTAACGACAATATGTCCGTCAGCTACATTCCAGAGACAGTGAAGATCCGGCTGTGGGGCAAGGCCGGCGGCCGCTGCCAATACGACGGATGCAATGATCCACTCTGGCTGGACACCTTGACCCAGGCCGAGTTCAACGCAGCCTACATCGCGCACATCATTGCCGACAAGTCTACAGGCCCGCGGGGACATCCGACACTGTCGGAGGAACTCAAAGCCGACATCTCGAACCTGATGCTGCTTTGCGACGTCCACCACCGGTTGATTGACGTCTCAGACGTCGATGGCCATACCGTCGATCTCCTGCGGGCGATGAAAGAGCGCCACGAGCAGAGAATCGAACTCGTCACGGCGCTGGGACCCGATCGCCAAAGCCACGTTGTTCTCTACGGGGCCAGTATCGGTAATCACGCTGCGCCACTATCGTTCAGGAAAGCGGCGCAGGCGATGATCCCAGATCGTTATCCGGCCGAACCACATCCGGTTATGCTCGGTATGGTCAATAGCGCGCTCGAGGACCGGAACGCCACATACTGGTCGGCCGAGTCTGCCCAACTGACCAGCCTGGTTTCCCTGCAGCTGAAACCGCGGTTGGTCCAAGGTAACGTTGAACATCTCTCGATATTCGCCCTCGCGCCTCAACCGCTCCTCATGCTGCTGGGCTATCTGCTCTGCGACATTCCAGCCGCGGAAGTTTATCAACTCCACCGAGAACCGCCGGATTGGCGCTGGCAAGCAGATCCAGATGGATTCGAGTACCGTATTGCGGAACCAGTTCGGACGGACGGTCCGCCAGCGCTCGTGTTTTCCCTTAGCGCAACCATCAATGACGATCGCATCGAAGCCTGCGTTCCGGGCGCGAGCATTTGGGAGCTTTCCTCACCCGCCCCGAACAATGACTTCCTGAAAGGGCGCGGTCAGGCGCGCCTATTTCGACAATGCGTCCGCGAACTTCTGAACCGAATCAAAGCCGCGCACGGCCAACATGCAACCCTGCACGTGTTTCCGGCTATGCCTGTGGCGCTCGCGGTGGATTTCGGCCGGATCATCATGCCGAAAGCCGATCTGAAATTGCAGATCTACGAGCAAAACCAGTCGCTTGGCGGCTTCGTGCCGGCGCTAGCGCTGCCCCGAGCATAGACACATTGGGCTATGCGCCGATTCGCAAACGATAATGCGAATGCTGCTGGCGGCGGAGTCCATTAGACATACCGGAGGCTTGTTCGCACACGTGGCGAAAAGGTATTTTAAAGAGCGGCGGACATGCTGCAGCCGTCGCGTTTTTTCAATTGGTGGGGTGTTGGCACGGTGTTCGATCCCATGCTGCTGTCGGTGTCAAAGCCGATCACATACGTCGAGACGAGCATTGCGGGGATAACCGCCGATCAGGTACAGGCATGGCGTGATGGCGGCATTATTGTCCTAGCCGGGTCTCTCATTTCGACGTTTGCGCCCTCGAATCTCGCGATGGGCAACGAAGTTGGCTATTCGGTTTGGAGGTGTCTGTTCGGTCGCACGGGTTGCGTCGGCGCATCGTGGCCCGGGTGGCTTCAGCACGACCTCCTGCAACTCCCATTTGAGGTGCTGACGCACTGTTATCCGGATGTGCTAGGAATCAAGCGCGCCGTGCAACACGCATTTGGGTCGGCAAATCACAATCCTGTCCATAGGCTGCTGGCGGACGAACTGCGGA
>Ga0335069_10009157_pt1 | contig 14118 bp, 10 predicted proteins | sample Lox_Sample_11_FD_206714 | JGI IMG/M metagenome (GOLD analysis project Ga0335069, IMG submission 206714) | Soil microbial communities from Loxahatchee National Wildlife Refuge, Florida, United States - Lox_Sample_1.1 | ecosystem: Environmental > Terrestrial > Soil > Wetlands | place: USA... | reverse complement strand
AGTGAATTTGCACGCGGTGGAGAGCATCTACCGGATCAAGACGCGGCAGAAGGCCAAGCCTCTATCGCTGCTGATCTCGTCGCTGGCACAGGCGTATACGCTGGCGCGCGACAGCGACCCGATGCTGGACAAGCTGGCCGACAAATTCTGGCCGGGACCGCTGACGGTGATTGTGCGCGCGGGGACGAAGCTGCCGCTACGCTCAACGGCCAATACTGGAAACGTGGCCCTGCGTGTGCCGGACGCGGCGATTCCGCGCGCGGTGGTGGAGGAGTTCGGTCTTCCCATCACGGCGACGTCGGCGAACCTGCAGGGGGCGTCGGAGTGTACGCATGCAGCGTGTGTGCGCGACCAGATCGGGGATCGGATTCCGCTGATCATCGATGGCGGGCCGACAGGCCGTTCGCAGCCCACGACGATTGTGGATCTGTCGCTGGGTGAGGGACGCTGGGAAATTCTGCGTGAGGGAGCGATTCCAACGCATGAGATTGTGATGACGCTTCAGCGCTGAGGACATGTCCGCAGGGTCAATCTCGAAGCCGTACCGTTGGGCACGTTTGGCCGCCGGTGCGGTTTTTGTGTTTGTTGTGGGAGCTGTGTCGTGGTGCGTCTGGGTGTATGCGCAGATTGAGCACTATGCGGGGATGGACCAGGCAGCGCCCGCCGATGCGATTGCTGTCTTCGGAGCGGCGGAGTACGACGGCAGGCCCTCGCCGGTGTTTCGCGCCCGGCTCGATCACGCGGCTTCTCTCTACAACCGGCACATTGCGCCCCTGATTGTCGCGCTGGGGGGCGATGGAGGCGACCAGTTCTCGGAGGGCGGAGTGGGCCGCACCTATCTGATGGGTGTCGGGGTGCCCGAGTCGGCGATTATTGCGGAGACCAAGAGCAGGAGTACGGCAGAGGCGGCGCGCCGGCTTGCAGTGATCGCGCGGACGAATCAGTTTCGCAAGCTGGTGGTGGTGAGCGACGAGATGCACCTGTTCCGTATCCATGCCATCTGCGCGGCGGATGGGCTGGATGTGCTGGTTTCGCCACGGCCGCGGGTGGTGGTAGAGGGCGGCAGCTCCGATGTCGAATCCATCGGGCACGAGATCATGAGCTATACGGCATGGAGACTGCATCTGGAGTAGGCGACCAGGTCGGGTCCGAACGCATGGCTGGGGTCTAGCGAAGGCCGATCGATGCCCGCGCCGCGAATAGCACCAGCGCGAAAGCAGCGGCGCTGAGTGTCGAGAGGAAGTTGACCGCGTCATTGTTGAGCCAGCCTTTGCGCTCGAAGGTTGCGCCCAGCAGGCTGTCGAAGAAGAGGCCGAAGACGCCGCTGGCCCAGCTCAGGGCGAACAACAACAAGTTGCCTTGGAGAGCAGCCGATCCGGCGAGAGCAACGATGCCTGCGGCGAGGATGCCGGCCAGAGTTCCGCCGAAGCTGATGGCGCCATCGGTGCCGGGTGGAGCGATCTGCAGGGTCGTGATCATGCGCGGCCGGCTGCGGAGCAACTGGCCCAATTCCGAGGAGACGGTGTCGGCGGCGGCCTCGCAGAGGCAGGCGAGGCCGGCAATGAAGACAGCCGAGGGGAATAGCCCGGAAAGATGGAGCCATGGTTGGTCGGCTTGCCAGGTCTGGGCCACGTTGAACGAAAGAACAGTGGCAGCTCCGATGTTGGCGGCGACCTGGGAGGATTTGCGGCCTCGGCGGGGCTCGGCTGTGCCCAGCTGCTCCTTCCTCCTCCGCCCGAGGCGGGTGGAGATCGAGGTAAGGAGGAGGACGGCCAGCACGGGCATCAAGCCAGTGCGCCATACCGCGAAGGGGAGGGTCGCGGTCGAGAACATCAGGCTCGATGTGAGCAGCGCGCCGGTGACGGCAGCGGAGGGTGTTGCCGCATGAGTCTTCCATGCCAGCAGGCCGAGCAGAGCGCTCAGAGACAAGGTCCAGATGGCTACGGGCGGGCGCTGGCCGAACCACCTTGCCGACTCCAGGACAACGTCGGTTCCTGCCGCCGGCAGCACGAGCAGCAGAATCAGCTTGGATTGCCAGGCGAGCCGGGTTCGGTCCACGCCTCATCGTAATTGGCTGTGCGGCGGGTCGAGAACAGGTCGAGCGGATCAGTTGCCGCTCGTGTATGAAGCAGCCTTTTTGCGCCGTCCCTTGCGGGACTCCAGTCCGTTTCCGGTGCATCTTCCTCACCGTTGAAACGGTGGGCTAACGAACGTTGCGTCTGCGGTGCGGGCCAAGCGAACCAATGGGTAACGATCCGCTTGTCCCGATTGACTTGAAGGATGAGGACAGATCGATGGAAGCAGGCCGCTCAAACGATTTACACTCAGGTTCGCGGCATCTCGCACCGTTGATTTGCGGCGAATGGAGTTCTCATGTATCGCGCACTCGCTTTGGTTGCCGGCCTCGCACTTCCAGCGCTTGGATCGTATGCACAGGCGCCGAATCAGCATCTGGAACTGGATCGCAAGGGCGAGACGATTGTTCTGGAACCCTATGCGCCCAACGTTCTGCGTGTAACGCTGAGCCTGCAGCACGAGCCTGCTGTGGCGAAGCCTGGCTACGGGTTTGTGGCTTCGCCCGATGCCGCGGGCTGGACGGCGAGCAGGACAGGCGCGGCCGATGTCTACCAGTCGTCAAGGATCGTGGCGACGGTGGAGCGCCCCGATCCGGATGCGAAGCCGGGCCTGAAGACGGAACTGGACATTGCGAAGTATTTCAATGGTTCGACGCCCGGGGCGCACATCACGTTCGCCACGCCCGACGGCAAGAAGTTGCTGGAGATGACCGGCTGGGACCAATCCGTCCCGAACAATAAGGACGGAACCGCAGGTCTGGCAAGCGATCGCAGGCCGAGCGATCCGCCGTTCTACGTTGTGGGCGCGACGTTTGTTTCGCCGGACGATGAGCACTACTACGGTCTGGGTGAAAATCAGGAAGGCTTTCTCGATCATCGCGGCCACGCGGTGCGCTGCTGGAACGACTACCTGGCACCCGCGGCTCCCAGCACCTGCGTGCCGTTTCTGGTCACCAACAAAGGCTACGGGGTGGTGTGGGACAACCCGTCGAAGACGACGATTGAGCCGGGCTTCAACGAGCAGACGCGCTGGAGCAGCGAGGTGGGCGACCGGGTTTCGTTCTTTGTGATTGCGGGTGCGACGGCGGACGAGATCTATGAGGGGTATCGACTGCTGACCGGGCCGACGCCGATGCTGCCCAAGGCAGCCTATGGCTACATCCAGTGCAAGCAGCGTTACGCGAGCCAGGACGAGGTGCTGGCGGTGGCGAAGGGGTATCGTGACCGCAAGCTGCCGGCCGATGTCGTTGTCGTGGACTGGTTCTACTACACGAAGATGGGGCAGATGGATTTCGATCCGAAGGCGTGGCTCGATCCTGCCGCGATGAACAAGCAACTGCACGATATGGGGTTCGAGACCATGATCAGCGTGTGGCCGCGCTTTGTGCCCGAGGATCGTTACTATGCCGAGATCCTGAAGAACGGCTGGTTCATTCATCTGGCTGACGGTAAGCCGGTCAACGGTTTGCCATACGACCGTGCCGGTTCGGACATCGATACGACGAACCCGGAGGCTGCGGCGTGGTTCTGGAAGACGATCCACGCAAACATTCTGAGCAAAGGATTCGATTCGCTGTGGGCGGATGAGACCGAGCCGGACTTGCCGCCTACGGGCGCGTATCTTCACGTCGGTCCGGGGACCGAGTACTTCAATGTTTATCCGCTGTTCCATACGGGCGCGTTATACGACGGTTTCCGCAAGGACGAGCCGAACCGGCGGGCGTTGATCTTGTCGCGCGACGCGTTCCTTGGCGTGCAACGCAACGGGACGATCGTCTGGTCTTCGGACATCTATCCGACCTGGGATACGCTGCGGCGGCAGATTCCAACGGGTCTGGACTTTGCTGCTTCGGGGATCACCTACTGGTCGAACGACACGGGCGGGTGGCAGTATCTGCCCAAAGAACATCATCCGGAGCATCCGCCGCTGCTCGATCCTTCCGATGCGCGGGCCAATGTCGGCGGTTATGACGATTATCCGGAGCTCTACACCCGGTGGTTCCAGTACGCGACGTTTTTGCCGATCATGCGCACGCACGGGAGCCGGCTGGCGAACGAAGTGTGGTCGTATGGCAAGCAGGCCGAGCCGATTCTGGAGAAGTATCTGCGGCTGCGCTACGAACTGATGCCGTATATCTATTCGCTCGGCTACAGGACGTGGCAGACAGGCGCGCCGTATCTGCGGGCTTTGCCGCTGGACTTTCCCAACGATCCCAATGTGGCCGACCTCCGGGACGAGTACATGTTCGGGCCGGCGTTTCTGGTGGCCCCGGTGACGGAGCAGGGAGCCACGAGCCGCTGGGTGTATCTGCCGGCAGGGACGGACTGGTACAACTACTGGACCGACGAGCGGGTGCGTGGCGGACAGACGGTGGAAGTTGCTGCGCCTATCGACACGATTCCTTTGTTTGTGCGTGCGGGGTCGATTGTGCCCCTTGGATCTGCGGTGGAGAGCACGCACGAGAAGCAGGCGATTGAGAAGGTACGCGTGTATCCGGGAGCCGATACCGAGTTCACGCTGTTCTCGGACGATGGCACGACCTACGCCTATGAGAAGGGAGCCGGGTCTGTGACGCGCCTGCACTGGGACGAAGCCAAACATCTGCTCACGCACGAGGGAGCTGCCGCCTGGAGCGCGCCCGATTCCGCGGTTGTCGAGGTTGTGGGCCGCTAGCGGAGGTTGCTGCCCGTTGGGCAGCCGATACCGAACCGAGGCCTGGGAACGTCTAACGAGCAGGGAACTCCGCGCCTGAACGAGACTGCCTGCTCTCGGGATATCTTCAAGCGGCTGCATAGCTTGCCGCCCGTATGCGATGGGCTGCTCAGCGGCCGGATGCCCCGGTTCACTGATTTACAATCACGAAGTAAGCAGGAACGAATCTGAATGAGTCTTTTTCCCATCGATGCGCACGGGAAACGTGTGCAGTTGCTTCAAACGATTGGCGCCGTGGCGGCTGCCATGGCGATTTCCGGTTGCGGAAGTACATACCGTCCGGTGGTGACCCCGATTAACCCGACGGGACCGGCGGCACAGCCCCAGTCCCTCGCGGTGGTGGTCTCTTCGCCTTCGCCGACTGCTCCTGGAATAGCCACGGTGCTGGACTATTCGGGTGACACCATTGCCGCACTGGCGCAGATCGGTCCCGGACCGCTGTCCTTTTCGGTCGATGAGAATGGTTCAACCGGGTACACGGTGAACAGCGACGGTACGCTGACCAATTTTCCGGTATCGACTTCGCTGCAGCAGAAGAACATTACCTACACCACGTTGCCGGCTTCGGCTCAGTCTGTCGGTCTGTTCTCTCCGTCGGCGGGTCTGTGGGTCGCCGATTTAAGCACAAACTCCGCCGATGTACTGACGGGCAGCCCGGAGACCTTCAAGCTGGCGATTCCGGTGGCGCCGATTCCGATTGCAGTGATCGGCACCGGCCTGATCGGTCAGCACAACTACGCGATCAGCCTGAACAACAGCACGAGCAACACGGTGGCCTATTCGGATATGACCTGCAACACCGCGCCTTCGACTGTAACCCAGACGGGAGAGGCCGATGCGCTGGAGACGACGAGCTATACGGTGTCGGCACGGATTCCGCTGGGTGTCTGCCCGACCTACGCCGTTGTGGGCCCTGGCCGCGTGTTTGTTCTCAATCGCGGCAGCGATACGGTCACAGTCATCAACAGCCAGTTGAATGCACTCGATGCCTGCACACCTTTCACGAATCAAAACGGACAGCCGGTGAGCTGCCATCCTTGCTTGCCTCTGACGACGGCAGCCGTGACTTCCGGCAACGGATCTCTACCGAGTTCGTGTACTGTGCCTACTGGATCGAACCTGCAGGCCAGCGGTCATGCCGGGCCGGTGTATGCCGAGTACATTCCGGCTACGCAGCAGCTTGTGGTTTCGAACTACGACGGCAACACGATCAGCTTGATCGATGTGAGCCTGGATGAGTACGGGAACGACAGCGCGACCTTCGGGACCACGTATACGATTCCCGTGGGAGCGAATCCGTCGAGCGTGACCGCTCTGGCGGATGGCAGCCGGGCCTATACCTCGAACCAGGCGGACGGTACGGTCACGGTCGCCAATCTATCGAGCCATACGGTTGAGAAGACGCTTGCTGTTGTGGGGCATCCGCGGACGGTTGTTTCGACGCAGAACTCGCTTTACGGCAAGATATATGTGGCTTCGCCCGACAGCCCGTACGTCACTATCATTCGAACTGACCAGGACATTGTGGATACGACGGTGCTGGTGCAGGGGAATGTGGTCGATGTGCGCGTGAGCACGCAGAATGGCGTCAGCGGCAACGTGAACAACACGAGTCGCAGGCCGGGCGCAGGGCAGCCCTGCTATCTGCCGGGCGCAGCATCGGAAGCCTCGTTGACGGCCTGTCAGACGATGCCGCAGTAGTCCCAGATAAAATCGCTCGGAGGGTCGTTCGTAGACGATCCTCTGAGATGCGATGGCTGAGAATCCAGGGAAAAAAGCGCGTTTGGATGTTGTTCTGGTGGAGCGAGGGCTTGCAGCCAGCCGCGAACGTGCGCGTGCTCTGATTCTGGCCGGCCGTGTCCTGGTCAGCGAGCAGAAGGTGGACAAGCCCGGTTCGGCGATCGCAGGCGATGCCGCGATCCGCTTGCTCGGCGAGGATCTGCGCTATGTGAGCCGCGGTGGGCTGAAGCTCGAGGCGGCGCTGGACCACTGGAACATTGTGGTCGAAGGGCGTGCCTGCCTGGATGTAGGGGCTTCGACGGGAGGCTTCACCGACTGTCTTCTGCAGCGGGGAGCAGCCCATGTGACGGCGGTGGACACGGGTTTCGGCCAGATTGCGATGAAACTGCGGACCGATGCTCGAGTCCGGCTGCTGGAGCGAACGAATGCCAGGCTGTTGGAGCCCGGGGCGTTGAGTGCCGACTTGCCGACACTTCTGGTGATGGATGTGTCGTTCATCTCAGCGACGCTGGTGCTGGGGCCGGTTTTGGGGGCAGCACCGGATCTGGAGGAAGCTGTGGTGCTGGTGAAGCCGCAGTTTGAAGCCGGACGGGAGCACGTGGGCAAGGGAGGCATTGTGCGCGATCCGGAGGCGCATCGGCAGGCCATCGAACGCGTGGCGGCGCGCGTGCGGGACCGTGGCTGGGAGGTTGTGGAGACGATGCCTTCGCCGATTACGGGCGCGGAAGGGAACCGTGAGTTTCTGCTTTATGCGCGCCGACCGGCGGCTTGATTTGGCCGGGCTGTCGGCTCCCATCCATTACACTAGGACCGCATGAGTCGCGTTGCTATTGTCAGCAAGCCGCACAAAGAGGAACTCGCCCGGATCGTGCCGCCGCTTGTCCAGTGGCTCAAGGGACACGGCTATGAACCGGTGCTCGACCGGGAGAGTGCCGTCTTCTGCAAAGAGGCGGAGGCAGCAGACCGGGCAGACTTGCCGGGCTACGCACCGAAATTGGTGATTGTGCTGGGCGGCGACGGCACGCTGCTGGCCGGTGCGCGCATCTTCGCCGCATCGGGAACGCCGATTCTGGGTGTCAATCTGGGCTTTCTCGGGTTCCTGACCGAGATCAAGCTGGGCGATCTTTACGCGACGCTGGAGGGCTGGTGCGCGGACTGCCACGTTCTGGACGCGCGGGCCATGCTGCACTCGACCCTGTGGCGGGGCGGGACGGAGCAGGCTTGCTACGAAGCCCTCAATGAAGTGGTGGTTTCGAAGGGCGACATCGCGCGTATGGGGGACTTTGCGGTGGAACTCGACGGCAGGCCGGTGGCGCGCTTTCGCGCCGATGGAGTGATTGTGTCCACGCCGACCGGTTCGACGGCGTACACATTGGCAGCGAATGGCCCGATTCTGACCCCCGATGTGGATGCGCTGATCGTGACACCGATCTGTCCGCACCTGCTGACGCTGCGCCCACTGGTGGTGCCCGGGAAGGCGCAACTGACGGTGCGGGTCGAGAGCATTCCGACCAACTGCCTGCTCACGGTGGACGGGCAGCAGGCGATCAATCTGCAGCTGGGGGATGAGATTCGCTGCCGGCGTTCGCAGAACACGGTCAAGCTGGTTCGGCTGAAGGAGAGCGGGTTCTTCGAGGCTCTGCGCACCAAGCTCAGCTGGGGCGAGCAATAACGAGCCGCAGAGAAAAGCTGTCGGGAATTCAGGCGCGGTTCGCGCTGAGGCTGAGCTCTAAGAGCGAGCTGATCCATCCTCCTCGAGCCTCCTCAAGCTCAAAAAAGACAATTGCGGCAGAATGGAAGCGGGGAGATTCCTCGTTATGTATCTAGAGCGTTAGCAGGCGGGAAGAGGCCGCCGGAATGCGGCGCGCTGGCCCGGTCAAAGTGTACTTGCGGCGAACCATGATGTGATGGCCGTTCATCGAAGCTTGTCTCGCTTGTTGTAGCCACTAAGTTTATTTGCCATCCGAGTTTGTGATGGATGACGCCGCGCTCGACGGAGGATCGAATACGAAGCGAGGGCTGTTGGCGCCGGGCGTGCGCGCGCCTGTGGTGTGCGCATGGTGGAGCGGCTTGCGCCGATCGTGGCGATGCTTTTCCGCTTGCTTTTTCTTCTTATTCGAAGCAAAATCCCCAGCCAAGAGTGCAGCTTCCCTGGACCCGATGTCACTCGCTCCGATGGACTCGCTTTTATAAGTTGTTCGTGAGGCACGAACTCCGCGAGGAGGGCCCCCCTCTATGGGACATGTACGGTCAGGTCATCCATTGACCGAGCCGATATTGCTCAAGATCATTGCCTTGCAGACTGAGATCGCAAAGTATGGAGTCGATCTGGCGGGAGTGACGACAACAGTAGTTGAGCGGCTTCCTTCCCTTACGAACGCCGAGGGCGCGATTCTGGAATACGCTGAAGGCCGAGAGATGGTCTACCGCGGTGTGAGCGGCATCGCCCAGCCACTTCTGGGTTTGCGCGTGCGGCGGGCGGGCAGTCTTTCAGGCAGCTGCGTGAGAGAAGGGCGTGTGCTTTACGCCGAGGACACGGAGATGGATCCCAGGGTCGATCGCCTGCCTTGCCGCAGAGTGGGTATACGCTCGCTTCTAACAGCTCCACTGAATCACAACGGCACTACCGTAGGCGTGCTCAAACTGGTTTCGACTCGCATAAAAGCCTTTGAGGAACGGGATGTCCGCGTGCTGGAGATCATGTCGGAGCTGATTGCGTCTTCGATGTACAACGCCGCACGCACGCAGTCGAGCGAGCTCTATCTTCAAGCAACGAGCGACGCGCTCACGGGGCTCGCCAACCGCGCGTTGTTCTATGACCGCCTTCGCCAACGAACCTCGAATGGCAGACGCCGTCGAATGCCTTTTGGGCTTTTGTCGATCGACCTGGACGGTCTCAAAGCCATCAACGACGGTTTCGGACATCGCGCAGGGGACGCGGCCCTTCGCGAAACAGCCCAGCGGATCCGGCGGATTCCCCGCAAGGACGATACTGTGGGGCGGCTGGGGGGAGACGAGTTTGGTGTCATTCTCGAGAACCCGAGTCAACGGGGCGATGTTTCTTCGATTGCCCAGCGCATTGTCGCAGAAGTCAGGTTGCCATTTCGGTTCGAGAAGATCGAGATTCCGCTCAGTGCCAGCATCGGCGTGGCCTATTATCCGGACGATGGTATCAGTGCGAATACATTGATGGATGTGGCGGACCGTTCGATGTATGCCTTCAAGCATGGCTTGGATGATTCTTCGCTGCCGAACGTCAGCTGAAACGGAACACGACGCCATTCACGGGGATGTCGATTTCCAGCAGCAGATCGTGTGTACCGATGTTCAACGTCGAGCCCTTCGGCTTCCTGAAGTAGACGAACCCCTCGGCATAGCTTCCCTGGCGTACGGTGCTGCGGCGGAGGTAGAGCTCGTCCGCTGTCATACTGACTCCAGGTGGCGACTTGCTTTGGTTTTCCTCGCGATTCTGTTCCAGCTCTCGCGTCGGTCGATTGAGATCCTCATTCTTCTCGCGCCGCCACTTTGCAATACGGGTAGAGTTGGCGTCAGCACCGGGAGTCGGAGTTACGCCCTGCAAGCTGGGATCTTCGCGCGCGCCCGCTGTCGGGATGCTTGCCTCGGTCCCGTCCTGGCGTTCCTGATGTTTACCCACTTCGGCTGCTTTGTCGTAAAAGCGGAATCGTGTGCGAGCTGAGTCGGAATACAAGGCGGAGAATTGGTTGGGCTTCAGTTGAGCTTTGCCGGGGCCGAGCTGGCGTACGAGAACAAAGACGCGGAAATCCCCATTGGCGGTGCTGACAGGCAACCCCACCGCGACGCTTGTTCCGCTGTACACGGTCTGCAGCATGGGCCGATGTTCGACGATCACAACGCTGCAATGTTCCCTGTCGGCTCGGTCAAACGTAATTACGTTGCCTTTGCGGGGGGCCTGTCCAGTGACGGAAATCGAAGTCAGAAGAAGGAAGACGAACCCCTTCATGTTCTGCCTCAGAGGGCGGGCCGGTGCGCGTCGGATCGACGCACACACCGGAACGCGAGCCTATTCTACAACCGGAATCCGGCGAGACGAGACAGCGTCCGACGATGTCCCATGCCGGTTCCGATTTCGCGTCGGATTGGCCAAGGCCCATGCTCCTGCTCCGCAAATACCGGAGAGAGCCGAGGCAGTCCGTTCAGTGAGCCCGCAGAGTATCCATGGGGTTGACCTTCGAGGCTTTTCGCGCCGGGAGGTAGCCTGCCAGCAGGGAGACCAGGGCGAGCACGGCCACCATCGCAGCGAAAGTGAGCGGATCGTTGGGCGCGGTTTGAAACAGCAAAGAAGCAATAAGGCGTGCGACGGCAAACGAAGCAATGAATCCTGCGGCAATACCCGCCAGGGCGAGCCGCAGCGTCTTCCAGATCACATCGAACTGTACACGGGCCGGTGTGGCGCCGAGAGCCATGCGAATGCCGATCTCCTGGGTCTGGCGTGTTACGGAGTAGGCGATGACTCCATAAATCCCGAGCGCGGCGAGGAGAAGGCCCAGACAGGCGAAGATTCCCACCAGCAGGACAAAGAAACGGCGCGGGGAGGTGGCGTGGTCGACCAGGCTTTGGACGGGGCTGAACTGCGAGGCCGGCTGGCCGGGATTGATGTCGCGAAGCGTGCGCATCACGCTTGTGGCGAGCGAGGAAGGAGGCAGCTTCGAGCGCACAACGAGATACGAACCTTCCGGCCCGAATTGCTTCGTGGCGGGCAGGTACATTTGCGCCGCTCCACTGTCTTCGGCGCTGCTTTCACGGACGTCGGCGATGACGCCGATCACTTCCGGCTGTCCTCCACCTGCGTACGCGATCCGGCCAATGGGGTTCTGTCCAGGCCACAGCCGGCGCGCGACGGTCTCATTGATGACGACAACGCTGCGATTGTTCACCAGATCGTCCCAAGTCACGTCGCGGCCCGCGATGAGGCGCATTCCCATGGCTTTGAAGTAGCCTGGCGAGACGATGTAGACGAATACGGGGAGGTAGTCCTCGTTTTTGGGAGGCGCCTGGCCTTTAGCAGCGATGCCCCAGCCGCGGTTTCGGCTCATGGGGAGGTTGTCGGAGATACCTGCGGCCTCGACACCGGGAATCTGCGAAGCGCGGCTCACGACCTCCTCCCAGATGGCAGCTTGCCTGGCGGGATTGCCGCCATCGTCGTAATCCACGCTGACGGCAGCGGCGCGGCTGGGTTCGAAGCCAAGATCGACGTCGAGGACGCGGAGGAAGCTGCGCAGCATCAATCCCGCACCGACAAGGAGAACACAGGCGAGAGAGATCTCGGTGATGACCAGGGTCGAGCGGAGCCGGTCGTGCCTGCGTCCCTCGCTGGCTCCGTGTCCACCATCCTTGAGAGCTTCCTGCAGATTGGGCGACGACGTGCGCAGAGCGGGTACCAACCCGAAAAGGACGGCCGTTCCGACGGCGAAGACGAGAGTCCATGCGAGTGCCGCTCCATCCAGGCCGATCATGTGCAGCAGCGGGAGTGCGAGCGATCCCTGATGCGCCAGCCAGGCGAGGACGGCCCAGGCCAGGCCCAGCCCCAAGGAAGCTCCAAGGACGGCCAACAGCAGGCTTTCTGTGAGGAGTTGGCGCACAATGCGGCCGCGCCTGGCGCCCAGAGCACTGCGCATCGCAAATTCCTTACCCCGTGCAGCCGCCCGAGCCAGCAGCAAGTTAGAAAGATTCACGCAGACAATCAGCTGAATCAGCCCTACCGCGCACCACAGCACGATGAGTGACCGCCGCAGTTTGCCGCTGATGTACTCCTTCAATCCTGTGAGTTGAGCTGTGTACCCTTTCCCGTATTCAGGATGCTTGTGTTCGAAGTAGAACTGCGGAAAGAGCAGGTCAGCCTCATTCTGTGCCTTCCCAATGCTGACGCCTGGTCTGAGGCGGCCAAACAACGCCAGATCGTTTCCGTCGCTGCGAAAGTCATCCATGATGTAGGGCACGAAGAGATCGACCTTCGTTCCCGGCGAAAACACTGCGCCAAAATCGAATGTTTGCGGGAGGACTCCTACTACGGTGACGGACTTATTGTTCAGGTCGCCCTTGTCCGTCAAGTCGACCGTTCGCCCGACAATGTTGGGGTCGCCGCCGAACTGACGCTTCCAGTACGGGTAGCTCAACAAGGCAGCGGTTTGTGCGTGCTGGAGAAATTCCTCATGCCGGAACAGGCGCCCGGCAAAAGGCTCGACCCCGAGTGTTTCAAAGAAGCCTTCGGCGACCAGCATTCCCGTGGCGGGTTGCGGCTGTCCGCTGCCGGCGAGCTTGAAGTTATTGGGGCTGCTAAAGGCGAAGTAGCCACTCACCGATTGGAATGAACGGTTCTGCTGCTGGAAGTCCTGTGTGGCATCTGCCGTATAGGTTTTGCCGGATTCATTGCTTTTGGCGTCTTTCTCCACGATGCGCACCAGTTGCTGCGAGTCGGGGAATGGAAGTGGCCGCAGCAGAATGGTATTCACCACGCTGAAGACGACGATGTTGGCGCCGATGCCGAGCGCGAGAACGAGAATGGCGACAATGGAAAACGTAGGGTTAGCAAGCAGAGTGCGCACCGTGTAGCGGGTGTCGTGCATGCATTCCGACCAGTAGTCGGAAATCCGGCTGCGAAGATCCATGTGTCCTCCTATGTGTTCGCCAATGCGCTGTACGGGACGGATGTTGCCAAACTGGCGTTCGGCTTCAGCGCGGGCCTGTTGAGGAGGCCAACCACGGGCAATCAGATCGTCGGTCTTCGAATCGATGTGGAAACGAAGCTCGGCTTTGACGTCCGCGGCGCGATCAGAGCCGAGAAGCCGGTCGTATCGCCGCCAGATGGGGATCTTGTTCATGCTGTTTCTTCCTGTGGCTTCGCCGTGCTGAGTACCTTCGAGACAGCCCGCGCGTAGGCCTCCCATGTCTTCGCGCCATCGCGAAGATGACGGCGGCCATCCGGGGTCAAACGGTAAAACTTGGCCTTGCGATTGTTCTCCGACAGTCCCCACTCCGCCGCTACGAGTTTCTTGCTCTCGAGACGCCAGAGAGCGGGGTATAGCGTTCCTTCTTCGAGAAGAAGGGCCTCGTCGCTGTGCCGGCGAATGAGACTGGCGATGCCATATCCATGCTGCGGCCCCCAGGCCAGCGCCTTGAGGATAAGAACATCGAGAGTTCCACGAAGAAACTCAAGCTTCGAGTCTTCCATCCATACCCCTTGTATCGCAAGGGGAGAGTCTCATACTTCCCCTGTGAGTACAAGGGGAACGTGACGAATTCGATTTGGTCAGATCGATCCTTCAACCGGCAATGGGCCGCAACGGCTACGAGGGACGATTTCCGAGGACAGGCTTCGGGCCTTCGATCTCCTGTGTGTGCCCTTGATTTGGGTCAGGCCGGTGTCAGAAGCGGAACAGGTAGCTCAGCTTGACGTAGAGGGTTTTGCCGTCGTTCATCAGGGACGAGGATGTCGGTGGGAGGATCGGGTCCTGCTGATTGCACAGGCCGGTTACGTCGCGCGTGCAGAGGGCGCGGCCGATGTTGGCGAAGTTGCCGATGTAGCCCAGGTAGAGCGCCGTTCCGGGGTGC
>Ga0335069_10009156_pt1 | contig 14119 bp, 10 predicted proteins | sample Lox_Sample_11_FD_206714 | JGI IMG/M metagenome (GOLD analysis project Ga0335069, IMG submission 206714) | Soil microbial communities from Loxahatchee National Wildlife Refuge, Florida, United States - Lox_Sample_1.1 | ecosystem: Environmental > Terrestrial > Soil > Wetlands | place: USA... | reverse complement strand
CGGGATTACTCCTGAAGAGCGCCCATTGCGCCTGGAACCACTGAAGGGTGCTCTATCGAGAGCTCCCAGTCGCCATGCCGACTTTCGAGGACCTCTCTGCCCGTCGGCGATTCATCGTTAGACGAGAGCCATTCCTTGCCAGAGGCGCGTTTAGAGAACTCGTGCACTTCTATTCTGATAGATGGGCTTCTAGATCTGCTTCAGCCTGTTAACCCGCAGTTTCTGTTCCCGTAGGTTCAGCAGCCAGTCGCGGGATATTCGGGGATGTCTTCTACGAGCCAGAGCAGGCGCGCAGTGACCAGGGCTTCCTGGGCCAGTCCTTCTGCGATTCAGATGTTGTGGGTTACTCGGCCAGTGGCGGTGACCAGCCGTGTGGCGTCGATCTCCCACACGGCCTCAATCGTCCTGGGCACATCGTTCAGGCCGGCTCGACCACGGTGTTCCGTATTCACTGCCGATGTCACGGCGTCGAACTATGCGGTCTTCAAAGGCCCGGCGACCCTGTACAAACTGAGGATGATGCCGGACGGCAATGCTTTCGTGCTGACGAGCTCGAATGAGCGTGGCGGGGTTCCATCCGCAAAGATGCGCTTGCCCGTGCCCAACAGGACGGGATAGACGACGAGCAGGACGTCATCCGCAAGCCCATGTTCGAGCAGCGTCGATGTCAGCGTGGAGCTGCCTGAAAGGATAAGGTCCGGGCCGTCCTGTGACTTGATGCGGCGAATGTCCTCGACGATGTTCGGTCCAAGGGGCTCGAACGGGCCCCATTCGAGACTTTCGGGACGGTGGGTGGCGATATATTTTGTTGCCGCATTGATGCCATCCGCCAATGGACTGCTTGGCGCCTTTGGCCAGAAACCCGACCAGATATCGTAGGTGCGACGGCCAAGCGGCAGAGCGTAGCTCCCGCTATACGCCGCAATGATTTCGTCCCCCCCAGGGGGCGTCCGATAGGGCACCGTCCAAGCGCCGTAGGGGAAATCGCTGTCATCTGCGGAGTGCTGGATCACGCCGTCCAGCGAAATGTGTTCCATGATTCTGAGCTTTCTCATTTGCGTCTCCGTCTTCTCCTGCGTTGGCATTCTTCACTGAGCCGGAACACTCTTGACTGTTTCGTATTGCGGGTTCTTCCACAGCTCACCTTTGTACTCCATGTAGTCGGCGGTTGCTTGCGCAATTTCGCTCCCGTAATACCGTTCAACCACATGCAGGGCGAGATCGATTCCTGAACTCAGGCCTCCCGCTGTCGCAACATTGCCGTTATCGATGTAGCGCAGTCCTGTGACGAAATGCACTGCAGGATACTTCCTTTGCATGTCATCCACGAACATGTGGTGGGTGGTCGCTCTTTGATGGTCGAGCAGGCCATAGGCAGCAAGCATGGAGGCGCCGGTGCACACCGACATGGTTATGTCCGCTGTCTTGGCATTCTCCAGCAACCATCTCTTCTGCGCCTCGGTTCGGCCTCCCTGTGCGGGAACAACGATCACCTGGGGCCTGGGGGCGTTTTCGAAGGTGAAGTTGGGAACGACTTGAAGGCCGGCGGCTGAAATCGATTTCTGCGAGTCGGAGACGGCGTACAGGTTGAAAGGCATGACCATATCGTCGCCACCGTGCCAAGGACCGCCGTGCGGAGCGAGCATCGTATCGCCAAATACTTCCCAGGGCCCTGCGAGATCGATCAGAGCGGTCTGGTCGGAAACGATGAATGCGACGTTGATCACTCCAGTGGCGGGCGGTTTGAGGATGCGCAACTGGGCAGAGCCAGATTGCGTATTGGCTCGGTGAAAGCAGCTGGCCGCTGCGAACGCGCCGCACAGCACGATCAGAGCGGAGACCATGCGGATTCCTTTTGCCATTGTTGGACCTCTTGCTTGAAGAATTTGCGAACAAGACGAGCTTACGGCTACACTGGGATGTCTCAAATGAAAAATATCCGGCTTTTTAAGACATTTCGCGAAAGGCGTGCTTCAAGTGATTGACCGCTCCGTCCGTGCACATCAATGAAACCGAGACACATCGCGATCCTGGGTTATGACGAAATCATGGGCCTGGACCTCGTAGGACCTATGGAGGCATTTGCAAGCGCGTGCCAGAACTCGCAAAAGGCGGGCAAAGAAGCTTGTTATCGGGTAACCATAGCCGCGCTGGAGGGGAAAACGTTTCGCTCAGAATTCGGGCTCACGATCACCGCGGAAAAAAGCCTCTTCGACCTTCGCGATGTGGACACATTCCTCATTCCCGGCGGCAGAGGCTTGCGCGAGCCGAATGGCCACCACAAGCTTACGGTCTGGCTGCAGAAGAACGCGGGCTCGATTCGGCGGATTGCGTCGATTTGCACGGGAATCTATGGCCTCGCACCGTCGGGATTGTTGAACGGCCGAAGAGTCGCGACGCACTGGAGGTTCACTGGAGATCTGTCGAAGCGTTATCCCAAACTAAAGGTAGATTCCGGCTCGCTTTACGTAAGGGATGGGAAGTTCTGGACCGCCGCGGGAGTGACGGCGGGCGTCGATCTTTCTCTGGCTCTGATCGAGGAAGACTTCGGCTCGGAGGTAGCGCTTTCGGTCGCGCGCGAACTGGTCGTGTACATGAAGAGGTCCGGAGGACAGGAGCAGTATTCGGAGCCGCTGCAGTTTCAAGTGGAATCGCGCAGTCGCATTGCCGATCTTTTGCCATGGATGACGGCGCACCTGGAGCACGATCTTTCGGTCGAGGCGCTTGCGGCGCGAGTTTCGTTGTGCCCACGCCAGTTTTCGCGGCGCTTTACACAGGAGTTCGGGTGTAGCCCGGCTTCGTTTGTGAGGCGGCTCCGACTGGACGAAGCGCGGCGCCGCCTCTCGGCGCCGGAATGTACGGTGGAGGGTGTAGCGTGTTCGGTGGGATTTAGCGACGGCGATAATTTCCGGCGCGCCTTTGAACGGTCCTTCGGAATTGCTCCGAGCGCGTATCGGGCACGGTTTCCGGCGAGACACTCTCGACAGCGTTGAATGTATCGGGAGGGACAAACTCGAATACTCGGTCATCCGGGGCCTGATGAGGGTAGGCGAACCCTCTGGTAGCGCCTTGTCGGACTTGCATTGGATTCATCGCAGACAAGCGTTTGCACTTCTCAACTGCTGCCAACAGGCCAGATCGCTCATCCAGCAATTCAGATAGCGCCGCGAGTCGCCACACTTTGACGTAAAACGGGCGACGCGCTCTCGCGGTTCTAGTATGGACAGCCGGTGGTGGCAAAAGGCACTGTAGGCGACTATGCGGCAAGGTGGATCGCGTAACCCTGCTCCGTTTTAGGGGATCTATCCAACTTGTGTGGCGAAAGTTATTTTCAATACTCGAGTTGCACTCGGTCTGGGTTTTTTGCGGAGATAGGCGAAGGACCAACTTCTGTTCTAGAATCCGCTTCTGCTCGAACTGATTTCGAAACTTGTGTGGCGCGGTGCGCGCCAGGATTACACCGATGCTTCTGTAACCAGCGGCATTCGCACAATCGAGAGCACAGTGATGTCATCTTCCTGGCCGAAGGATTGGGCGCTGCGAGCAATCGCGTCGGCCGGCTGATTGCTGATACTCCTTGTGCGCGCAAACCCGTAGAGTTCGCCGGTTGGATCGCGGGCTTCGACGACGCCGTCGGAGACGAAGGTGACACGATCGCTTGTTTCGAGCGTCCAGGTTTTCTCTGCGTATACGATCTCATCGGCAATTCCCAAGGGCAGGCCGGAATCAACTGCCAACTCCTCGCCATTGAGATAGGGCGGGAGATGGCCGGCATTGGCGATGGTGAGTTTGCCATCGGCTTCGATGAGAGCAGCACTGCAGGTGAAGAAGCCCGCTACCTGTCCGTGGAGGCTGCGATTCAGATAGGCGAGAACCTTAGCCGGGGCTCTCATCGTGCAGCCACGCAGCGCTCCGACGATGGCGCTCACGGTCATGGCTGCTTTGAGCCCCTTGCCGCTCACGTCGCCAACGACGATCAGCAGAGAGCCGTCGTCAGCGGGGCGGACCTGGAAGAAATCACCGCCCACTTCGCTGGCGGGAAGGTAGACGCTCTCTACTACGTATCCGGGGGTGACTGGTGGCGTCTCTGGAATCAGCTGCAACTGCACGCTTCGCGCCGCCGCCAGTTCCGTGGCCATCCGCGTTTCCTCCTGCCGTGCGAGAGAGAAACGGCGCACAAGAAATGTCAGTAGTGCGAAGGTGAAGGTATAACGCGCCACATCCAACAGATCGACTGGAAAGGGATGCTCCAGCAGAAAAGTGCGGCGCGACGGCAGCTGCCGCCAACCAAGGCTCTGGCCGATATAGACAAGGCTATCGAAGATCTCGACTCCGTATAACAGCGCAATACCAAGGAAGAATCCAAGTCTTCTCAGCGCGGGAGCCAACAGCAGCCGGGCAGCGTAGTTTCTGAAGACCGCAATGGAAAGCGCGGCAATGATCCAGATATAGGCGGGGAGAAGGCAGGCAAGCTGAAAGCTGTAGGAAACTCCAATCGACGCCCATTGCAGATAGTAGATCGCCACGGAGAGCGGGCTAATCGCGGCTGCAACAAAGATAATCCGCCACAAGGGCGAACGATGTGCCTTGAGGATAATGGAAAAGAACACCAGTGCGGCGAGCACGCTGATCGCAACGAGCACTTCATCTGTAAGGCGGAAGAGAAGAAATGGATATGCGTCTGAAAATCCCTGGGCATTCAACATCGCATCCGCTGCGCCTGAGAGAAGCAGCACGGAAAACCAGAGATACTCGCGATCTTCGCGATGCAGCAGAAAGAGCATAAGGATTGTAAAGCCTACGACCGTGGCAAGAAGACCGTATGCATAGCTGTTCACGAGCACGCTTTTCTGCTCTGTCGTAATCCAGCGCAGCCGCTGCGCGAGGAGCTCCGGGTCGCCGGCTGCACTGCCGGGCCGCAGCGTTCCACCGCCAACCCAGGAGACAATTGGGCGGTACTCCCAAACACGAATTGCGATGTGAAGCGTTTGTGGGCCCGCAACTCCGGGGAGAAGCCGAAACAACTTTGGATTGGCCGCGAAAGCCGGGGCCGCCGTGGGAATGATTGAGCCGGAGCCTCCAATCAGTTTGCCGTTCACGTAGACCTGATAGCCGGTATAGATGCGGGGCAGCAACAAACCTGGTGGCTTTCTGCCATCCGCAACTTGAACCGCGAAGCGGTACCAGGCGTAACCCGAGTATGTGAAATAACCTTGCTTCGTCCAGCTTTCACCAGAGCGCACGAGAGGCCAATTCGAGTCGTCGAAGTTCGCATCGGCCCACGCGGGATTGTCTCCGGTGTGGAAATGCCAGAGGCCATCGAGTGGGGTCACGGGCTCGCGGCTCTTATCGAGATCGAAAACCTGCGCAGGCCCCGGCGCAGCAATGCTGACCAGCGCGACGAGAATGAAGAGAACTTTTAGGCGCACATCAACCCCATGGATATAAGTGACAGGATATTGCACGAGACGGAGGGAAACCGCAATTTCTGATTTCGGGCGAGTCCAACCGGACCTTACCATTTTGGCGCAATTTACAAATAGCAGCGGAAAGGGAACGAAAAGTCCCGAAATGTCGGCATGGCGACTGGAGTGCCGTAATCTGCTGTCGGCCGAGCGACCCGGAGAGGCTCCCCGACGCGTGGGCGTATGTCAGGAGTCATTCCGGCAGTCGCGTGTATTCGTCTGTCGATAGGCGGTTTGACCTGTAGTCGCAATCGGAGAATCCATCTTCGAAGGGTGCTCTTGACAAACGGTGGTCGAACGTCTACCATCACCGTCCAGATTGAGGGTAGACGCTCTTCCATGGCAAAACAGACTCAACAGCGCACAGGGCTTCTTCAAGGGACGCTGGATATGCTCATCTTGCGGACGCTTCTTTATGGACCTGCTCATGGTCATCAGATTGGCAAACACATTCAGAGAACTTCAAACGACTTCCTGCAGATGCAGCACGGCTCTCTTTATCCAGCGCTGCATCGTTTGGAGGAGAGAGGATGGGTGAGCGCCAAGTGGGAGACCGCTCCCGACCGAAACCGGGAATTCAAATACTACCGATTAACCGACAAAGGCAGGAGACAACTATTGGCCGAGGAATCACAATGGAGGCAGATGGCCGAAGCTGTGGCGCGCGTCATGTGGCCCGCGGCCGAGGAGAGCTGAGATGCGCTGGTGGCAGATGAAGAAGCGGAACGCAGATCTGGAGCGCGAGTTGCGCGCAGACCTTGAACTCGAAGAAGAGGAGCAACGCGAGAATGGCGCGACGGCCGAAGAGGCGAAATACGCGGCCCGACGCGCTCTTGGCAACATGACCTTGATCAGGGAGCGGACGCACGAGGCCTGGGGATGGGCTGTCTTCGAGCGGTTGCTCCAGGACCTCCGTTTCGCGTCGCGCGTTCTCATTAAGAGCCCTGTCTTTGCCGGGATCGCCGCTCTCACTCTCGCCATCGGCATCGGCGCCACGACCGCCATTTTCAGCGTCGTCAACGGCGTCATCATCAAGCCTCTGCCGTACTCGGATCCGGACCGGCTGGTCAGCGTGGAGCTCAACCTGACTGGAATCTCCCAGTTCGACTCGCCGGTTTCTTCGCCTGACTATTTCATCTTTCGCGAACAGAGCCGCACCTTTCAGGACATCGGTCTTTATGCGCTGGGAATGAATTCCGCCGGGGTGCCGGCAAACGTCACCGGTCTCGGAGAGCCAGAGCACGTATTGGCTGCCCGCGTCACCGATGGCCTCCTTCCGGTTTTGGGAGTCGCGCCTCTGTTCGGACGTCCTTTCACGCGGGCCGACGGCGCGCCTGGCAGTGCAGAGACCGTGATGCTCACTTATGGCTATTGGCAACGCAAATTTGGCAACGACCGCTCGGTGATCGGGAAAACCATCGATATCAACGGCGCGCCGCACGTGATTATCGGCGTGTTGCCGAGGAGCTTTCAGTTTCTCGACAGGACCAATCTCGCCTTCTTCTTGCCCTTGAAGCTGGATCGGGCCGGCGCTACCCTGGGGAATTATCAATATCCGGCGATCGGCCGTCTGAAGCCTGGCGCAACCCTCGCTGAAGCCAACGCCGACGTGGCGCGCATGATTCCGATCGTGCTTCGCAGCTTCGCGTTTCCTGCGGGTTTTAGCCTCAAACAGTTTGAAGAGCTCCGCATGGAGCCAAACCTGAAGACTCTCAAGCAGGAAGTGATCGGTGACGTGAATAAGGTCCTTTGGGTTCTGATGGGGGGTATCGGTCTGGTGCTCTTCATTGCCTGCGCCAACGTGGCCAACCTGCTCTTGCTCAGGACCGAGAGCAGGCAACAGGAGTTGGCGATTCGCGCCGCGCTGGGCGCCAGCCGGGGCCGGATCGCCGCGGGCTTGCTTGCTGAGAGCCTTATTCTCGCCGCTCTCGGCGGGTTGGTAGGCCTCGGACTCGCGTACGGAACTCTGCGGGCACTGGTCGCGATGGCGCCTGCGGGTCTGCCTCGCCTCAATGAAATCGGCATCGACGGCCGTGTGTTGCTTTTCACGCTGGTCGCGTCCTTGGCCGCAAGCCTGGTCTTCGGTGCTGTCCCTGTCTTCAAGTATACGAGGGCAGGCATCGGAATGAGAGTGCGCGAAAGCGGACGTTCCATGGGCCAGAGCCGGGAACGGCATCGGTCGATCAACGTGCTGGTCATTGTCCAGGTGGCGCTGGCGCTCGTTCTGCTCGTTGGTTCCGGACTCATGATTCGCACCTTTTGGGCTCTGACCGAGGTCGATCCCGGATTCGCCGCGCCTGCCACGCTGCAGACGTTTCGTCTCGACATCCCCGATGCCCAGGTGAAGGATCCGTTCCGTGTTCTGCAGGCCGAAGACGAGATCGCACGGAAACTGACCGCGATTTCCGGCGTTTCTTCGGTCGGCATCGGTATCTCAGTGCCCATGGACGGGAGCGACAACGTGAGCGGCATGATGGTTAGGGATCATACGTCGGACGGCCAGATTCCTCCGACGCACCAGGTCTTCTTCGTCTCGCCGCGGTTTCTCATGACGCTGGGCACACCGATGATCGCGGGCCGCGATTTCACCTGGAGCGAGATCTATAACAAGACTCCGGTGGCCATGGTCTCTGAAAACTTCGCGCGCAAGTATTGGGGCGATCCCGCAAACGCTATCGGCAAGGAGATCCGCCCCTCCGTCAAGGACGATTGGCGCCAGATCGTCGGCGTTGCCGGAGATGTGTATCAGGACGGCGTGGATCGGCAGGCCCGCTCTTCCGTCTATTGGCCGGTCTTCATGCCAAGTTACTACGGCCGGCCGGAGTACGGAGTCCAGCGCATAGTGACGTTTGCCGTCCGCAGTCCGCGCGCCGGCTCCGACGGCCTGGTGAATGAAATCAAGCGGGCAGTCTGGTCGGTTAGCTCCGGTCTTCCACTGGCGGAAGTCCACACGCTCAACTATTACTATGCGAAGTCCATGGCGCGGACGTCATTCGCACTTGTGATGCTGGCCCTGGCAGGGAGCATGGCGCTGCTGCTGGGAATTGTGGGACTCTACGGCGTGATTGCCTATTCGGTATCCCGGCGCACGCATGAACTTGGCGTTCGCATGTCGCTTGGGGCACAGAGAAGCAATATTCTGAAACTCATTCTTGGCCAGGGAGTGATGTTGACGTTGATTGGCGTCGGCATCGGTATCGCCGGCGCGCTGGCAGCCACCCGCTTCCTATCGACTCTGCTTTACGGCGTCAAGCAGAACGATCCGGTCACGTTCGCTGTTGTCTCGGTGCTTCTCATCGTGGTTGCCGTCTTAGCCAGTTACATCCCGGCTCGCCGCGCAACCAAAGTGGATCCGATGGTGGCGCTCAGGTATGAATAGTGCTCCGGTCTGGAAGTGGGCTGCTTTGTGGGGCGAGACTTGAACCTTGTTCAGGTTTCCTTCGTCAAAGAATCGACACCTTCGACCGTACTCGGCATATCGCCTCATATCAACGGAACCTTTCCTGCCCGGGATTCGTAAAACCGTCCGTCCTTTCTCGATGATGGGACGACTCTAGGTAATTCTTCGCGATCGCCAACTTTCGTCCTGTCGAGCGTCATGGTGTGGTGTCAAATGACCTTGGTTGGCGCATAATCACCGAGGCACGTTTCGAGCGAGTTCAGCTTCCCAGCGTGGCGGGAGCTTTTGTCGTAGGTGTGGTCAAGAACTGCCGCTATTTGCTTGCGAGCGCGCAGACAACTGAGACTGGCCGTAACAGTTTTCGTTCGAGCCGAACTGGCGAGAATCCGGCTGCCGAGAGCGCTTCTACGAGTTCCTCTCCCGTCTTGAGTACAGTTGCCTCGGTCGCACCTTTGTTTCGTGGTTGGATGGCAATCGCAATTTGTCCACCCGGCTTCAACACGCGGCGAATCTCCTGTGCTACCTCCACAGGCTTGTCCCAAAATTGCGCGACGTTGATGGAATACACAGCATTGAACGAATTCGTTTCGTAGGTCAAATTGGACGCGGAACTCTGACGCAAGGCTACGTGCCCGGCGCCGATCGCTCCTGCGTTCTTCGAGGCGGCTAGCCGAACCATCGCTTGGGAATGGTCGATGCCCATGACAAAGCCCTCCGGGATGCGAGCGGCTACACGACGGATGTCCGCGCCGGAACCGAAACCGATCTCCAGCACACGGTCGCTGGGATGCAGTTCGAGGAGCGACAATACCCACAAACTTCTCTCTCTGTTCTTGATGGCCATCAATTGGCCCACGACCCATCCGCGCCATCCGCGCGGATTACCAAACTGGCTCATCCAGTCGGACTTCTTCGGGCTCTTTGGGACGGGACTCTCAGTCGCTTGCTGCAACATACGCACTCCATTCTTCATTCTCGAGAAGTTCGCGCAGCGAGCGAAGGGCCTCCGCTGCGCGGTCAATATCTTTTGCAGGCAATCGGAACTCGGCGTGTGCCAGCAGTTGGGACTCTCTCTTCTGGCTAGCGAGCAGGCGGCGCCTGCCTTTGGCCGTAAGGCGCACCAAAGGGGATTTGCGATGCGCCGGATTCTCTTCGCTCGCAACCAGCCCATCTTTGAGAAGCCCGTTGACGAGAACCTGAATATGTTGTCGCGAAACGGTCCGCGCTCTCGCCATTTGTGGCACGGTTTGAGGTCCCCGGCAATTCAGGCTGCGCAGGATCCCTCGACGCCCTGCGGTTGAAACACTTTGACCGTGCACTTCGCCGGCAACGGCCCTCAGCCGATGAAAGAGTGCCGGAATCTCATCGAACAGGCGAAGCAGCGCAGCCGACTGGCTAGTATTCATGACAATAATGTTGTCATGGTGACAATATAATTGTCAAAGGCGTATTACAACTTTGGAGAGACGCCATATCTGCAAGGGAGGCAAAGGTATTCTGCGGGCTAAGAGTCAACGGTGCCCAGCATTTTTGCTTCGCGCACTTAAGCATGAGACGAAGCACACCGGCACGGTGAACCGAGGCCAAAGCCCAGAGAGAGCGAGGGTTATACAGTCGAGCTACTAACTTTTGTAGTCACGGTGCAGTCGATTGGCTCTATTTTCGTACCCAAATCTCGACCCGACGGTTCTTTTCGCGGCCCTCTTCGGTTTCATTTGAGGCAACGGGAAGATTGGCGCCAAACCCGCGAACTGTGCCTGGATGGAGCCCTCGCTGCTCGAACTGCTGCTCGACTGCCTTAGCCCGATTCTCAGACAGGGTTTGATTCATCTGGCTGCCGCCGGTGCTATCCGCGAACCCGAACAGGAGAACGCTTTCACCTGAATAGTGGAGGTCGCTCACGAAGCCTATGACGCGATCGAGATCGACGATCGCCTTGTTGTCCAGGTCCGCGCGGCCTGTTCTGAAGCGGAAGTCCAGTGATAGCCGCTCGGCTCCGTTCGTGAGACGCTTGTACTCGGCTGGGGCCTCGGAAGAGACGGTCTGCCGTTGTTCAACCACATTCTGAGCAACAAACGAGGTGGCAGCGACGATGTCCTGCCCGGCTTTCGAGACGGCGAATTGCACGAACTTACGCGTGTACTTGTTTTGCGGGCTTGTCGGGGTGTAGAGGTAGAGCCGCCGCGATAACGGGTAGTCTTCAGTCGCAACTGTGAAGCGGTTGGGCAACATTGGCGTGGCGCCGCGCTCGGCTACGGCGATTGCCCTCGCGCTTCTCACATAGGGAAGGCCGATGAAACCAATTCCATTCGGATCATTCGCCACGGCGTCGGAAAGCACAGCGCTGTCTTCGAAGCGTTTGGCAGACGAAGCGAGAGGCCTGGTTTCTAAGACCATGTTCTTGAAGCTGTCAAAAGTGCCTGACTTGTCGTCGCGGGCGTACACCTGAATCAAGCCGCGCTGTCCGCCGACCGCAGACCAGTCTGTGATCTCGCCAGAGAAGATTCTGGCAAGCTGATCTTTGGTAAGGGAAGACGTCGGATTTGCCTGGTTCACGATGACTGCAATGCCATCGAGACCAAGGACGAACTCGCTGCCGGGCGACGTCATATCCCCCAGCGTAGTGAGGTTCGCAATCTCCTCCGGCTTGATCTTGCGGGATGCCATGCCAATGTCGCAGCTGCCACTTGACAGCGCCGTAAATGCAGTTGCCGATCCGTGAGCCTGTATTTGAATCACGGAGGGATCACTATCACCTGCAAGCGTTCCTTGAATGGACTTCTCCTCGTCGTTTGCGCCCGCAACGATTCTGGCGTCGGTCGCTCCCAGCTGCTTCAGAAATGCCAGCGCCAGCGCAGGGGCCAACTCGGAGCCGATGGTATTCGAACCGCTCAACCGAAGTATCACGTTGCCCGAAACGGGGGTACTTCCTCCCGTGGCTGTGTTTTGCCTTGAAGGGTGATGACTCATTAGGCGGAAGACCGCGAAGCCGCAAGCAAGCAGCAACAAAAGCACCGCTGCAAGTGCGATACCCACAGCCGATCCGCCGCTTGACGTGCGCCCCATGTCGGTAAGTTGACGGCCACACTCGGAACAGACAAAATCTGCGCCGTCAGCAATCTGGAAGATCTGCTTCCTGTCTGCCGCGCCGCAGTTGCCGAAGTTCGTGCATCTTCCCTGACGAATGGCCACGTTCAATTCTCCCTTTTCAAAACCTTGACTGCCTGTTTTCCGCCTTCTAGAAAGCGGCGATAGGTTTCGTCGCCTGAATTGTTGCCGCGCTCCATCTTGATCTGATCGACCTGCGCCACGATCGACTTCTGCAGCTCGGCTCGGGCCGCGTCTTGTGAGAAGTCGGCAGAATCGAGCTTCTTCGCGACATAGCCTCGAATGGAATCGGCATACTCCAGCGTCACCTTCGCAAGAGATTCCGTGAGATCCTTCCCGAGTTCGATCGGATCGGTATCGAATCCGTTTTCATCTTTGGCGACAAAGGTCAGAATCTTAGATCCGGTTTGGGCATTAGTCTCCTCTCGCAGCAGGCCGGTCGCCTTAGCCAGCAGCAGATAAGGAATGGCATCGTGGCGGACCTCTTCCTGGAGGGGTACGAAGAGCCGCGGGTGCTGCGTCCCGTCGCCCTCAATGTGAAGCTCCAACTTGGCGCGCGCGGCGTTGGGGCCGCTCATCTTAAGGTCGTACTTTTTCTTGAGGAACGCTACCTGCTTTGCATACCGTAGAGGAAACAGGTTGGTGAGACTGACCAACGTGATTTCATTCGCATTTACGTCGCTGTCGATCACTTCGACGTCGCCTTCGCGCGCACCCTTAAATGTTTCTTTCAGTTTGGCAGTGAACTCCGCTTGCTCCGGCGCTTTGGGCATGAGAATGGAGAGACGCGCGACAGCTGTCTGCACGCCGCTGGGAATACCCGGTCCCGTCTTGTGAATCTCAGAGGCATCGAAGGAGAGATAGTCTCCGGCTCTCGCCACCAACTCGGTTACATAGGATCGAAGTTCCTGAGCATCGCCCCCATAGCGCTCTTTAAGCCGATCGATGATGCTCACTCCCAATAGCTTTTCCTTGGGATTGGTAACGATGTTGTTGTGTGCCACCTGCGCGCTGGCGGCGCACTCCTTGTCCAGCACATCGACAAAGTCTGCCATGCCAATACGCTGGTTAAAAAGAGAAAAGCTTGGGTGGTCGCCGAGCTTGGCAGCGAGCGATTGCCGGACTCGATTGCTCTGCGTGCGCTGTTCCGTTTCGTTCTTGGTCAGCGTCGAATTCACCATGCGCACTACCTGTGGATCGTAGAAACGAACAAGCTGTTCGCGCATGTCGCGCTTTCCGTCGTCCTGAATGCGTTCGGCGATTCGTTCTGAGTATTTTTTGACTGCAGCGGAAATCGTGCTGGCTGCTTTGTCCACCTCGCTCTTCAAATCCGTCAGCTCGGTGACAAGCTCCTCTGCAAGTTGCTTGGCGAATTGCAGCGCTTCAATGCGGGTGCGATAGATGTATTGCTCTTGGAGGGCTTCGCCTTGCGCATCAAGAAGACTGTCGGGCTTGCCGATCACCTTGGAGAGCAGTCCCATGTGCGCCCATTGCTGGATATTCACGCGGACGCGGTTCGCCGCTGACTCCTCATTGTCCTTGGCTGCGGTGATCTTGTCATCGAGCAGCTTGCGGCGTTCGTCGATTGATTCGAGGAGTGCCGAGAGCAGGCGAGAAACGTCGTTGGCCGACTTGACTCCGTTCTTCCACTCCGTGAACAGGTCGTCTTCGATGCGCCGCCGGATCTCGCGGACGTGCTCCATCTTCGCCTTGAGCTTGGATTGATAGAAGGCGCGAACGCCGACGCCCCGGTAGTCCTGATCGAAGCGCTTCTCGCACAGCTTCGACAATTCATCGAGCCATGATTCGCGTCCCTTTTCGCGAACCACCGATTTGAAATTGGGAATGACATCCTGCCACTCATTATTGATCGGCTTCCACTTCTTGTTGGCCGCATCTTCGGGGAGGATGCCGGTTGAGAGCGTCAGATGGTCGTCACTGAACGCCCAGCGGAATTGGGTTTCCTTCTGGTTGACGAACTCGTGGAAATCCTGATTCCTGGATTCATCAAGGAACCCGGCCGTATCCGACCAGTTGTTGTAGCGCAGTTGCAACGACGCCTGCAGTGCGAAGTTGTAGGTCAGATACTCGCCAATTTCTTGTTCCGGGATGGCCAGACGCTTAATGCCGAAGGCAAGCATTCGTT
>Ga0335069_10009155_pt1 | contig 14120 bp, 10 predicted proteins | sample Lox_Sample_11_FD_206714 | JGI IMG/M metagenome (GOLD analysis project Ga0335069, IMG submission 206714) | Soil microbial communities from Loxahatchee National Wildlife Refuge, Florida, United States - Lox_Sample_1.1 | ecosystem: Environmental > Terrestrial > Soil > Wetlands | place: USA... | reverse complement strand
TGCTGTCCGGCCTTGCTGTCGACGGCAGGTTCGGGATGACCGCGGTCGGCGGTTCCCCCCACGAGGCTAACCACCTGTATGCCGCGGTCCGCCCCGCGGTGGACCGGCTCTGCTCCACGTGGGCTGCGAACGCGGCGGCTATGCCGGCCGCCTCCACGGCGGAACTCGTCCGGGTGCCGCGGCAGCGGCCCGGACCAGGCGCAAGGTTGCGCAAGGAACTGACCCGGCCGGGATGACCCTGCCAGGCGCTCGCCGACGTGGTCAGCTCGTTTGGGCATGGCGCGTGTGGCTATGCGTCGCCGGATCTCCCAGATGTGGCGGCGCTGGCGAACCCGTCACGCCAGCTCACAGTGCCACGGCATCCAAAGTCGGGTAGCCGGGGCGCATTGCTGCGGCCCCGGCCCCCTTAGAACCGGACATGCGGTGCTAACCGCATCCGGCTCAGGCAAGCCCCAGAGGGCGGTTCAGGTGCGTGAAGATGCCGGTTCCTGGCTGTCCGCGCTGGTTGCCCGGCGCTGGCAGTAGGTGTGTATCAGGCGGGTCGCATCCGGCGTGCCCGGCTCGCGTGCGATAAGTTGCCTGGTGATCGCTTTGCGGGTGGTGCGGTGCCACCGTTGCCATTCCTCGGGAGTATGGGGCTCCCGGTCGGCGTGCAGGAGCAGGTCCGCGCAGAGCCCGCAGCGCCCGTGCTGCATCTTGAGCAGGCGCAGCGTGCTGCGGTCAAGCGGGGGCTGGTTCGTGCCGCGCCGCTGGTTCCAGTAGGCGGTCAGGGCGGGGTCGTCGGGGGACGCCCGGCCGGTGACCTTGCGGTGCCGGATGATAGGAGTCCAGGCCATCAGGGGCAGGTAGGCGCCGCTGGCCGCATCGCCGAAGACCCAGTTGTTGCGCCTGGACGGATTGAACCGGCCGAAGTACCGTCTGACGATCCAGTGCTTCGGCTTCCGGGGGTGGCTGCGGCAGGCCCACTTGTAAGTGAGCCTCCACAGGTAGTCGTCCACGTCGGTGAACGTCTGCTTGGACACCCCCGACCGGTAAAAGCTCGCCCAGCCACGCGTGATCGGGCAGATCGCGGCAAGGACAGCAGATGCGTTCTGCCCGCGCAAGCGGCGCATCTGCCCGGCGAGCTTTTGCTTGACCCGCCTGACGGCGGCCTTGCTGGGTTTGATCAGCAGCTTGCCGTTGCGGTAGCGGCGGATATTGAACCCCAGGAAGTCGTACCCGGCCTCCAGCGACACGATCTTGGTCTTCTCGTCGTTGAAGGCCAGGCCCCGGGGCGCCAGCCACCCGGCCAGCCGTGCTTTGACCTGCTCGGCCTGCTGCCTGGTATGGCAGCAGACCACGAAGTCATCGCAGTAGCGGACCAGCACCGGACTGCCCCTGGCAATCCGGATGCCGTCAGGCCCGTACCGGACCCCGGCCGCCTCCTCCAGCCCGTGCAACGCGACGTTCAGCAGGCACGGAGAAATCACGCCCCCCTGCGGACTGCCCTCCTCAGTGGGCGCGAATCCCTTGCCCGGCTCGAACACCCCCGCCTTCAGCCAGCTGCGGATCATTCCCCGGGCGGGGAAGGACCCGATCGCCGACATCAGGTGAGAGTGGTCGAGCTTGTCGAACGCCGCGGCGAGGTCCGCGTCCAGCGTCCAGACCCGTGTGGCCCCGCGGCCCTTGCACGTGTCGTAGATCGCCTCGATCGCGTCCTGGCAGCTGCGACCCGGCCGGAACCCGTAGGACCGGGGTTCGAACCGGGCCTCCCACTCCGGCTCCAGCGCGTTCTTGACCCGGTTCTGGTGACACCGGTCCATCAGCACGGGAATGCCGAGCGGCCTGAGCTTCGCACGGTTTGATGCCTTCGGTACGTACACCCGCTTGACCGGCAGCGGATTCCAGGTGCGGATGCTCTGGTGCACCCGCACCGCCAGCGCCATCCTGGCCGGGGAACTCAGCGCGACCTCCCCGTCGATCCCTGCCGTCGCGCGGCCGGTGTTGCGCTGCGCGACCTGCCGCACGCTGACCAGCGTGTTCGACCAGGACCGCAGCATCATCTTCTGCAACGACCTGACCTTAGCCAGGTCGCCTTCCTCGGCCGCCTTGAAGATCCTGCGCCGCAGCCGCCGTACGTTGTCCTCGTGCAGCCGCCAGTCAACAGCGTCCCACTCCAGGGCCACGTCCTCGGTTCCGTTCACCGTCATGGGCGTCTAACTTGTCCCTCGGCTCGGGCGTATCCGGCACTTCGCCTCAAAGGCTCACCCGCCACACGTCAGCCTGCTTTCGCAGCCGGGCACCAGGCCCGGTATCCGGCCAGTTATACGGACAGCACCGGCTGGAGGACCGGTCACGCGCTGCCGCTTTCCTGCTGCCTTTCGGCCGCCGGCATTGGCTTCTTGGGCGTCCTGTTCCCGCCAGGGGACTGGGCTCCCCTTACGGTCGGCTGACCGGCGGCGCCCAGGCGGCACCGCCGGACCCTGACGGGGTTTCCACGTTCCGCACGCATGAGATACGGCCGGGCCGGGTGTCCTCTTTACCCCGGGGGCGACGGTGTTCCCCGCGACCATCGGGACGTCCGCGATCGCCGTCTGCCGCCTTGCAACGGCTGGCCCCTGCCACCCCAGTACCGCACACCGACCCGGGATGTCAGATTGACGAGGCATCAACAAGGATTCAGGGTCATTCACCCTTCCGGCCTTCCCCTCGCCTGTAGCCCCCGGTCGGAACGGGCGCCCTCGGGCTTTTCCCTGAGCTTCGTACCCGGCCGTTACCAGCCACGCACGTCAAGGCGGGGACGGGTCTGGAACACAAACCCGAAGTCACGTCCCCGGCATCATGCCGAACCTCCAATCGACGAACTCACTCACAACGTGCGACATCGTGTCGCACCGCCCTGATCTGCCGCGATGCGTGCCTTCGGTTGTCGCAGATCACCTGGCAGAGGAATGTCGCACATCAGTCGTCATAGGACACGATCACACCACGCTGCGTTGCCGAATTTAGCCGTATTTAGAATCGAGTAGGGGGCGGGGTCGCCCCGCCCCCTCTCACACCACCGGACATGCGGGTCCGCATCCGGCGGTTCGTCAGGTCGTTTGGTTGAAACGCTGCCAGGTCTGGCTCAGGGTCTTCAGGCCGAGGTGGTCCCAGTAGGAGTTGGGCAGGGATACCTGGAGGATCTGGGAGCCTGCGGCTTTCCAGTATCTCCTGCTGACACCGGCCCATTTCCGGGCCTCGCTTTCGGAGATGCCGCGTATTCGCAGGTTGTGCCGCTTGGCGGCGGTGGTCTTCCATTCCTTCCAGCGGATCTGCCGCAGGCGGCGGCGGAGCCATCCGTCCAGCTTGCCGAGCACGCTGACGCGCTGGGCGATCCGGAAGTAGGCCATCCAGCCGGTGACGAGCCGGTTGAGCCTGCCGATGCGGTACTCCATCGACACGCTCCAGCGCCGCCGGGTCAGCATCCGCAGCTGATCCTTCAGCCGCGCGATCGCCTTGGGGGCGATCCGGATCCCGGCCCGCGGGCCGTCGAAGAAGAACCCGAAGCCCAGCAGCGTCGCCTGCGCGGCGTGCCGGATCGAGGACTTCTCCCGGTTCACCTTCAGCTTCAGCCGCCGTTCGATCACGCCGCAGACGCTCTCGAACACTCTCTGAGCAGCCCGTTCGCTGCGCACGAAGACCCGCAGGTCGTCGGCGTAGCGGACGAACCTGTGACCGCGCTCCCACAACTCCCGGTCCAGATCATCCAGCATGACGTTCGACAAAACCGGCGACAGCGGAGAACCCTGCGGGGTCCCCTCCGCCGTCTCTTGCCTGATCCCGTCGACCATCACCCCGGCCTCCAGATAGCTCCGGATCAGCCGCAGGACCTTGCGGTCATCCACCTTGCGCGCCACCCGCGCCATCAGCACATCGAACTGAACCCGGTCGAAGAACCGGTCCAGGTCGACGTCTGCGATCCACACCAGGCCATCCTGGATACACCGCCGCGCGGCCCGTACCGCCTGGTGGGCGGACCGGCCGGGACGGAACCCGAAGGATGACCCGGAGAAGAACGGGTCGAAGATGGGCGTGAGCACCTGCGCGATGGCCTGGCAGATCAGCCTGTCCAGGCAGGTAGGGACGGTGACTTCATACTGCCCATCCTTGCCGTGGTGTCTGGGGTTCGTGCGCTCGTCGTGGTGCTGCGTTCTGGCTAGATATTGCCAGTGGGTGCCGACATTTGAGGCTGCTCGGCGGGGCAGCGGGGCGTTTTCCGGGGCCTGGTGCGCCGGGCAGCGGGATTGAGGTGCCCGGATGCGGCGATCCGGGCGCGGCATTCGGCCTCGGTGTCGGGGGTCCAGGGGATGCAGAGCCTGTTCCCGCTGCTGCGGCGGGTCTCAAGCTGCCCGGTCTCGATCCAGTAGTAGACGACGCCGGGGCTGCAGCCGAGCTGCCGGGCGGCGTCTTTTACGCTGACCTCTCCGGCGGCGACGGGGGACGGGACGGGGATGCCGTAAACGCGCCGGACCCACTGCACGGCCTTCACGTCGAAGGGACGGCCCGCCCCTGTGAGGTGTCCGTGCCGGGCGAGGATGGCGACGAGGTCGTCGTTGCCGGCAGTCGGTCCGAGGCGGCGGATCAGGTCGGCGGCCGGGGACGGCGTGACGGCGGGGATGCCGCTCGGGCGGGGCCTGTCGATGATGAGCTGGTCCGCCGTCCCGGCGTGCCAGCGGATCCCGATCCGGGCCTTGGCCCGGTCGGGCTCGGGCAGCAGGGTGACGTCGGCGATCAGGGTGCGCAGCAGCCGCTTGCGATCACGGGGAGTCGTGGTCGGGGCATGCCAGAGCGCCGGGAGGTCAGCGGCGATCGCGGCCAGGCTGGCGCGGTCCGGAAGCGGCGGCAGCGCCGCGCGGGCGGACTCCAGGGCCTGCTCGGCTTCGGCGAGCGCGGCGAGCTTCGCTTCCCAGCGGGCCTCCAGGGTGCGGGCGACCAGGCGGTTCTCGGGCTCGACCTGGCTGAAGGCCCGCTCGGCGCGGTCTGCGTCGTAGCGTGCCCGCTCGAGGGCCAGCTCGGCGGCGCGGCCGGCGCGCTGGTGCTGGCCGGTGACCTCGTCGGCGGCGGCCAGCGCGAGCGCGACCTGCTCGGGCGTGAGCGCGTCCAGCAGCACCCGGGCGACGGCGCCATCGAGGGCCGCCGTGGCGATTCCCCGGCAGCCGGGCGCCTTCTTCCCGTCGCGGCGCGAATGGCACTCGTAGTTAGCCCGGTCGCCGCCCTGGTAGTTGGCCACCATCGGCCCGCCGCAGCTGCCGCAGTAGATGATGCCCTGACAGAGCGCGCTGCCTTCCCGGACCGTGCGGGCCCCGGAGGCGGTCCAGTTGGCGGCCAGCCGCGCCTCGACCGCCAGGTACTCCTCCCAGGTGACGTAGCCGGGGTGGTGGTCCTTGATCAGCACCTTCCACTGCGCGCGGGGGACCTCGGCGGTCACCGTGCGGACGTTCCCGGCGGCGTCGATGGCCTTGCGGGTGACGTGGCGGCCGTGGACGTAGGCGCCGGCGTAGGCGGGGTTCTTCAGCACCTGCAGCACCCGGTGGTGGGTCAGCGGACCCCAGCGCAGCTGCCCGGCCCACGCGCCGCCGTAGGCGCGCTGAGGGAACTTGCGGCCGGCGAACGCCGCCACGACGCCGTAGGCCGACCCGGCGGCGGCGAAGCAGGCGAAGACGTCAGCGACGGCGGCCCGGACCTCGGCATCGGGGTCGGTCACGACCATGCCGCCGTCGTCGTAGACGAGCCCGACGGGCAGCGGGGCGCGCAGCTCGCCGCGCTCGGCGGCGGCCAGCTTGGCCGCCTGCAGCCTGCCCGCCATGATGTGCAGCTCCGCCTGGCTCATCGTGGACTTCAGGCCCAGCACCAGCCAGTCGTTGAAGTCCGACAGGTCGTAGACCCCGTCGCTGTCGATCAGCAGCGTGCCGGTCAGCCGGGCCATCTCCGCCAGCCGGGCCAGGTCCGCGTTCGAGCGGGCCAGCCGGGAGACCTCCAGCCCGAGCACAGCCCCGACCTCGCCCAGGCAGACCCGCGACATCAGGTCGCGGAACCCCTGCCGGTGCGCCGCCGACGTCCCGGACAGGCCCAGGTCCCGGTCGATGACCTCCACGTCCCGCGGCGCCCAGCCCAGCGACACGGCCACATCGGCTAGCGCGTACTGCCGCATCGTCGACTCGGTGTGCTCGCGGACCTGGACTAGGGTCGACTGGCGCAGGTAGACCAGGGCCGTCCTCGCCCGGTGCCCGCTGGTGATCTTGTGCTCGCCGTTCACCGCTGCCTCCCAGCGCGCAGGACGTCATGCCGGCCACGGCCGCCACGGCCTCGGCCCGCGCTGCCCCGGTAAGCAGGACGGCGGCCACCGGCTACTCCAGCTCCCTCCTGGCCAGCAGCTCGGCGTTGATCGCCGAGATCTCCGCCAGCGCCGCCTCGACTTCCGCGCCGCGCCGCATGTAGCGGCGCACCGCGTCCTCCAGGGCCGCCGGCACGTACCGCGCCCGTCCGCGCCCGCCCGGGCGCGGAGTGAAGTAGGCATACGGGCCGTGCGGCTCGCCGTCCGCGCACCGGCAGCCAGGCCTGCCGCACCGGCGCGACTGCTCGGCCAGCGACCCGGCCAGCACGTGCTCCACGTCGCCGAGCCGCTCCGCCAGCGCCCGCCGCCGCGCCCGCAGCTGTCGAGCTGACATCTGCGCAAGATCGCTCTTGTGTGCATTCATCACACAAGAGCATGCCATGGCCCGCCACCATGATCAACGACCTTCCATCGAGCGGGCCAGCGTGTCGATCGCCGCCAGCCCCTCCGCCGACAGCCGCCCGCCAGCCGGGGATGTTACGCGATCGGTCCACGACTCGAAGACCGTTACCCGCCCCAGCCCCGCGCCCTCGCAGGCCAGGACCACCTGGCCACCCCGTCGGCGGGAGAACAGCACCTCCACCCGCTGCCCGCGCAGCGGATGGAACGGATGCGTGATGACTACAAAACCCGAAAGATCACTGGAAGACCCGGCACTATGCCGCTTCCGTCGGCACCCCCAGCAAACGCTCGCCGCCCCCGGGCTTGGGGATCACCACCCGGCGGACCGGCGACGGCCGGTACGTGCCCGCGTCCAGGGCTTCCCGGACGGGCGCCCAGTGCTCCCGCAGCCACGGCACAAGCTCCTCCGTGGTCATGCCGTCCACACCAGGCGCGCCCGCATTAGCCCTGACACGCCTCAACGCCCGGCCCAGATTCTCCGGCGAGAGCATCTGCTCCCACAGCGAGACCTCCAGGCCGGGGATGACAGCATCCTCGGGGCGCGCCGGCCGGCCGCTACGCTCAGCTGCGGTACTCAACGGAACTCACCGTCTCCTCCCGGCAACTGGCCCGCATCCGCGGGATGGCTGCGATCACCGCGACCAGCACGAGCAGCACCGATTCCTCCGCCTCACCTGACGTCCGGCCCTTCCCGGCCCCTTACCTGATCCCGGCCGGTACTACGACCTCTGCTGACTTCTGCCCGGTCAGGCCTCGCACCTTGCGATGCGGGCCGTCGGCGCGGCGACACCACAGCACAACCGACACCCGGACAGATCTCCCCGGATAAGAACGACCAATTTCCCCCTACGCCCGCCGCGTTTACGTGACGACCCTGTTGATGGTGACGGGCTTTGCCTTCTTGAGCAGGCTCACCCAGATCGCCCAGCCTCATACGCGGTTCGTGTTTCTCGGTGCAGGGTTACGCCTCGGGCTTCCTTCCCACCCCGCCTCACGACGACGCAGTTGCCTCCGGCTCGGAGTTAGCACCACCTCTTCCTCCAGGGGACTTTCACCCCCAATCAATCGCCCATGCCGGGCGTACTCAAGGCGGCGCCTAGCGGCGCCGCAGGCCCGGCGTCAGCGCCGCGCTCTGCCTTGGGAGGCCCGCCCGCCGCACGCCGGGCCAAGCCGCAACGCTCGCCAGATCAGCACAGCCCAACTCGTCGCGCCTTCCGGACGCGTGCTTCTGCCGTCCGCTTTCCCGTCCGGTCTCAGCTCGCGGCAGCCAGGTGGGGAAGATGCAGGGAAACTCCACACGCGACCCAGCTTCACTTCCAGGGATCTCTGCTGGTACCATGCCGACGGCTGACGCCCAACTCGCGATCTGGCCGAAAAGCGTCTGCCATTGGGGCCCGGCATGAGCAGCATGGACGTTAACCTGGCCGACCTGGTCGGCGCGGTCGCGGATGATATGCCGGACCGGTGCATCCTCGTCTGCGACGGCGACCGGCTGAGCTACCGGCAGCTGATGGACCGCGCCAGCCAGCTGGCCCAGCACCTGGTCGCGTCCGGGCTCAGGCCGGATGAGACGGTCGGGCTGTACATGCTGAATTCAGCGGCGTACGTGGAGTCGCTGCTGGGTTGCATGCTCGCCCGCCTCATCCCGGTCAACATCAATTACCGATACACGGGAAGCGAGCTCGGGCACCTGTTCGCCGGAGGGAAGCTCGCCGGGCTCATCGTCGATGCCGAGCACGCGGCGCTGGCCGCGGCGGTCGCAGCGGACAGCCCGGACCTGCGGCACGTGCTGATAACCGGCGGCGGCGCGCTCGCGGCCAGTTTTCCGGCGAGCATCACCGTCCGGGACTACGAGGCGGCCATCGCCGCAGCGCCGCCCGTGCTCCCGGACAACGGCCGCGGCGGCGATGACAAGGTCATCATCTACACCGGCGGGACGACCGGGCTGCCCAAGGGCGTGCTGTGGCGGCATCAGGATTTCTATTTTGCTACGCTGATGGGCGCCAACCCGATCGGCCCGCCGCGCCTGACTGTCAGCGAGGTTGTCGCAGCCGCCCGCGGGGGGGCATCGGTCGGCTTTGTCATCGCAACGCCATTGATGCACGTCGGGGGCACCAGCGCAGTCTTTATCGCGCTCCTGAACGGCTGGAGGGCAGTCCTCAGCGCCAAGTTCGATCCGGCGCAGGCATTGCGGCTGGTCAGCGCTGAAGCTGAAGGGGCCATGGGACTGTCCGTCATCGGGGACGCGATGGCCCGCCCGATCGCCGATGAGCTGGCCGCCCATCCCGACCAGTACGACCTGTCCGCACTCCTCATCCTCGCTTCCGGCGGAGTACGGCTGTCGCCGTCGGTGCGCGAGCAGTTCCTGGCCATGTGCCCGAACCTGCTCATCTCCGACTCGTTCGGCTCGTCGGAGACGGGCATCAACGGACAGGTGGGTCAGGGCGAGGATGACAGGCCGCGGCTTGTCCCTCGCGGGAACGTCACGGTGCTGGACGAGGCGCTGCGGACCGTCGAACCCGGCGGGACCGGCCGGATCGCCACGTCCGGCCACGTGCCGCTCGGGTATTACGGCGATGAGGCGGCCACGAAAGCCGCGTTCCCGGTCATCGACGGCGTGCGGTGGGCCCTGCTCGGCGACATGGCCGAAGTCGACCGCGACGGCTCGATCATCGTCTTGGGCCGCGGATCGATGTGCATCAACACCGGCGGGGAAAAGGTGTACCCCGAGGAAGTCGAGCAGGCGCTCATAGCGCATCCCGCGGTCATCGACGCCCTCGTGGCCGGGATACCGGACCAGCGGTTCGGTGAGCGCGTCGCCGCCGTGGTGTCACTGCGCCCCGGCACAGCGGCCGACACCGACGCATTGCAGGAGCACTGCCGCAGGACGCTCGCGGGGTACAAGGTACCGGCCAGGATCACGTTCGTCACCGAGGTGAGGCGTTTCCCCACGGGGAAAGCCGATTACCGCTGGGCGCATGCTGTGCTTACCGGACAAGAACCAGCACCTTCCGGGCCACCGTGATCGGCCGCGGGCCGCCATCATCTGCCTCAAGCCGCAGCGCCCTGGCTGTTGTTCAGCTGTTTATCCGCATGCGGGCGGAAGATTCAAGAATCGTGGCTGGGCTCGAATCCGGGAATGGCCCCTGAATTGTCACGTGCTTCCCCTCAATATCAAGCGCGCTTCACGTTTCCTCCGGAAATGGCCTTCGGCCACCCTTGACATTGAGCCTCCGGAAGCACTCTGGCCAGACACCAAGGGCCAGGCAGGGAGCCTGGCCAGGGTACGGGACCATCCCCTGCACGGTGCAGGCAAAATTCCGCGGGCACTTGGGTGCGGGCCCGGGCGACCGAGGTGTGTCCCCGAACTGCCAGCAATAGCCAACGATCGCCGCCAGCTGTACTCGCTGAACCTAAAGGAAACGCGGGCTTCCAGGGCGCCGATGTGCCAAGTGCCATGCGCGACCGTAGACGGCGTGCCCGTTGCGTGCCCGATCGGCCGGTCAACGCCGGGAACTCACGATCACTGGCGGATAGCCGGATACACCGGCTCACCTGCGGACACGCAGGCTGACCCGCTGCGCATACCGGCCTTCTCAGCAGCGGGTCAGGTGGCCCGTCAGCGGCCATTTCCGATCTTGGGGTGGCCGTTTCTGTTGCCATACCTACTGTCATCACATTGCGTTGACAGTGCGGGCGGACGATTCTGGGTTCCGGCGCACTAGCTTCGGGAGCCTGGGAGGCGGACACGTGAGCACCAGCGGCGAGACAGACGTGGCGCAACAGATGGAGCAAGCCATTCACCGCTATTTCGCAGCCTGCAACACCGGCGACGTCGAGGCGGTAGCGGCCTTCTTCACCCCCGGCGCCGTGCATTACGTCCCGCCGGGCTACGGCGGTCCCGCCCAAGGCGGGCGAGCTATCGGTGAGCAGATTGCCAGGCTCGTTCGGACCACTGCGTCCCGCTGGAGCATCGACCAGATGCTCTGCGATCCCGCCAGCAATCGCGCGGTCATCGAGTGGACAGTCCGCCGGACAGGGGTCTTGGCGCGCGGCACCGAATGGTATGTGTTCGAACCCGGCACCGGGCTGATCACCGAGATCCGCCTCTACCTGGCAGCACCCCCGACCGCCGGTGCCAGCCGCATGGAGCTTGAGGAGTTCCCTTACGCCGAACGTGGTTACACCATGAACAGCTAACCGAGCTGACAGCAACGGCGACAGCAACAGCAGCGACCAACGGCAAGCGACGGTTATCGGCGGCAGCGAATAACACCCGCACGATCAGGCCCAACTGGGGATATGTCCGGCCTGAAAAGCAGACGGTCGAGGACCAGAACCCTGCCGCCGCGACTGTAGCCAAGACTGTAGCCAAGCCGCTGAACGGCGCCCGACGCACGTAGACAACCCTGGAATGTCGGCCCAGCCCACGACCGGGGACGGACGGTCCTGGACGATGTGCCCACTCCTACGGATCAGCCCTTGGTACCGCTGGCGCGGCGCCGTACCGGCGTGAAAAATGGCTGCGGTACCGCCCGTGACGTCGTTTGCTTCTTGGCGCGGTTGAGGCCGCGGATCAGCCTGACGCCGGGAACCGGTCTTCCCAGGGGCCGTTCATTGTCGCTACGAGCACGCGGGTCAGATTCTCCGCTCGCCCCCGGTTCCCCGGGCGGTACCACCTGGCAGGTTAGCAGTCCATGAGGGAGAGGTCAGGTGAGGGACGCGTGGAAGAGGTGACCGACGAGCCGCTGTACCGGGACCGGGTGTGCGGCATCGATATCGGCAAGGCCGGGCTGGTCGCGACGATCCGGGTGCCATCCGATCGTGATCCGGCACGGCGGATGCAAGAGACCCGCAGCTTCGGCACCACCAAGAGAGAGGTGCTGGCGCTGGCGGACTGGCTGCGGTGCTGGCAGGTGCCCGCGGTGGTGATGGAGGCAACGGGCGACTACTGGAAGGGCCCGTTTTACCGGCTGGAGGCCGAGGGATTCGACTGCGTGCTGGCCGACGCCAAACAGGTCAAGAACCTGCCCGGCCGGCCCAAGCGGGACCCGGCCGATTCGCGCTGGCTGGCGGCGTGCTTCGAGCGCGGCGCCATCACCTCCTGCTTCGTGGCCACCCCGGAGTTCCGGATCATCCGGCTGCACACCCGGTACCGGCGGGACCTGACCGAAGAACGCACCCGGGAGAAGCAGCGCGCGGAGAAGCTGCTGGAATCAGCGGCCATCAAGATCTCCAGCGTGCTGACCGACCTGCACGGCGTGACCGGCCGGGACATCATGGACCACCTGATCGCCGGGGAACGCAACCCCAAGGTGCTGGCCCAGCTCGCCCGCGCCGCCGCCCGCCGCAAGATCAGCCAGCTGGAAGAAGCCCTGGACGGCGCGGAGTTCTTCACCGAAGACCACGCCGCCCTGCTGAAGGTCATGCTCGAGCGCATCGACCGGCTGTCCGCCGACATCGATGACCTGTCCCAGGTGATCGAGCAGCTGCTGGCCCCGTACGAGGAGCAGTTGCAGCAGGCCGAGTCGATGCCCGGCTGGGGACGGCGCGCCGCGCAGGACGCCGTGGCCGAAACCGGCGTGGATATGACCAGGTTCCGCACTGGCGGGCACCTGGTCTCCTGGGCCGGCCGCGCCCCCCAGGACCACCAGTCTGGCAAACGCAAGGGACGCGCCAAGGCCAAGAAAGGCAACCGGTACCTGGGCGCCATCACGGGCGAGACCGCCGTGGCGGCTGGCCGCACCCAGACCCGCGAAGGCGCCCGCCACCGGCGACTGGCCCGGAGACGCGGCACGGCCAAGGCATGCGTCGCCACCGGGAACACCCAGCTGAAGGTTTACCACAAGCTGCTGTCCAACCCCGGCATGCGATACCAGGACCTCGGCGCGGACTACTACGAGCGCCAGCGTGACGTGCGCCGCCAGGTCGCCCACCACGTCGGCAAGCTCGGATCCCTCGGCTTTGAGGTCACCCTGTGCCGCATCCCCGAACCGGCTCCAGACGGATCGGGCCCGGCCCAGGCCGCCTGACCCACACCGCCCCCGCAGGCCCTGACCGGCGCCGATGGCCAGGGTCCACTGCCCCGCGCCCAGCTAATCTCCATTTTTCGGGTCAGCTCCACCGAGGTGTTCGGGTTCGGGACCGGGATCCTGGCCTACACCCTGGGCATGCGGCACGCGTTCGACGCCGACCACATCGCCGCGATCGACAACACCACCCGCAAGCTGGTCCAGGACGGCAAGCGGCCGCTGTCGGTCGGGTTCTTCTTCTCCCTGGGCCACTCCACCATCGTGTTCGTGATGGCGGTGCTGCTCAACTTCGGCATCCGGGCGCTGGACCAGCAGGTCAAGAACGACAGCTCCGGCCTGCACACCGCGACCGGGGTCATCGGCACCCTGGTGTCCGGCACCTTCTTGTACCTGATCGCGCTGCTGAACCTGGTCGTCCTGCTCTCGATCATCAAGGTGTTCCGGGAGATGCGCACCGGCCGGTACAGCGACGAGGAGCTGGAAAAGCAGCTGGACAGCCGCGGGCTGATGAACCGGGTGTTCGGCGGCTACGCCCGGCGGATCGACACGCCGTGGAAGATGTACCCGGTCGGCGTGCTGTTCGGCCTGGGCTTCGACACCGCCACCGAGGTCACCCTGCTAGTGCTGGCGGGCACCGCGGTGGTGTCCGGGCTGCCGTTCTACGCGATCTTGTCGCTGCCGATCCTGTTCGCGGCAGGGATGTGCCTGTTCGATACGGCCGACGGGTGCTTCATGAACTTCGCCTACGACTGGGCGTTCGCCCGGCCGGTCCGCAAGGTGTTCTACAACCTGACCATCACCGGCCTGTCGGTGTTCGTCGCGTTCTTCATCGGCACCATCGAGATCCTCAGCCTGCTCGGCGACGAGCTCAACCTGACCGGCCCCTTCTGGGACTTCATGGCCAACTTCGACCTCAACAAGGCCGGGTTCGTGATCGTCGGCATCTTCGTGCTGACCTGGGTGGTGGCCCTGTCCGTCTGGCGCTTCGGCCACATCGAGCAGAAATGGGAAGCCCACACCGTCACCGCCAGCGACCAGGACTGAGTCCACTGGTATCGTCCGCGGTCACAGTGGCCGTTCAGCCGGGGGACCGCCCGGCTGGCACTCGCGCCGAGCCTTGGCTGAGCGTCGGGTGGCCGGCCAGGACCTGGCAGAGACGCCGCGCTGCGGCGTTAAAGCTCAAGCTCGATTTCACCCTGGGCCTCAGGCTGCTGACGGGCCTCGGCCTGAGCCTGAGCCCCCAGCTCCATCCGCGCGGCGTAGTCGCTCTTAGCTTGCCGTTCGGTTTGCTGTGCCGCGGTGCGCTGCGCTGCCTGGGCCGCCCTCGCGAG
>Ga0335069_10009154_pt1 | contig 14121 bp, 14 predicted proteins | sample Lox_Sample_11_FD_206714 | JGI IMG/M metagenome (GOLD analysis project Ga0335069, IMG submission 206714) | Soil microbial communities from Loxahatchee National Wildlife Refuge, Florida, United States - Lox_Sample_1.1 | ecosystem: Environmental > Terrestrial > Soil > Wetlands | place: USA... | reverse complement strand
TGAAGAAGTGATGGGAACACATGGCCGATCGACGGAGCAATTCGGCATCTGGCAAGCGGTGTTCAGCCCCGTCGGTGAGGACGGCTACCCTAAGCCCATCTGGAATCCGTCGACAGGCGTGATCGACCCCGATGTGGCGAAGTACTGGCAGGAGCATTACGACCTGCGGTACATCCTGCAGCGCGACATCGCCACATTGGGTCCCAAGTTGGCAGGCAAGCTGCATTTCGCCGTCGGCGATGGGGACACCTGGTATCTGAACAATGCGGTCCATCTAATGAGAGACTTCACCGAATCGCCGCAGAACCCGTTCCGAATTGCGGATTACGAATTCAGCCCAGGGAAGCCGCACTGTTACGAGGGAGGAGGGGATATCTCCAACCGGGAGAGCAGCGGGACGAAATATCAGAGGATTATGCCGCAGATCGCAAAACACATGCTGGCGACAGCGCCTGCGAACGCCGACATGAGCTGGCGTTACTGAGCGTTTTGCGAGCAAAAGAGGGCTTCCTTTCCGGGGCCCGGCGGTGCAGAATCGCGGCTTCGGCAGCAGTACACCAGGTAACCGGTGCACAGATTGCTGCGTCTTAATAAATGCAGGGGCTGGCAGTTTCGCCTCTGAGGGGTTCTCTCCATGCGCAAAGAACTTCTTGTGGGGTTGGTGAGCGTTAGTCTTGCCGTCGCGGTTTCCGGTGCGCAACGAACAGCCGGCGTGCCCGTTATGGCTCCGGGTCCCGTGATGCATGCAATGCCTGCGGCAGCGCCCGCGCACGTTCCGGTAGTCGCGGGAAGTCACGTGGTTGCGCCGACACGGGCCGTTTCTGGCACTCACACTCCTGTTCGGACGGGCCCGGTGCACCCGGTGACGCGTGGTGCGACCCCGTCACCGAAGCCGACAGTGCGGCCAACGACTCCAGCGGGAGTTCCAACGAGGTCCGGGACGCCGATCCAGCAGCAGGGGTTCCTGCCCTCCGATACCTTTGCCGGTCAGCCGTGCTTTGCAGACTGCTTTCCGGCTCCTGGTCTTGGCTTTGATTTCCCGCACTTCTTTGCGGTACACCCCAATGCGGGCAGATTCCAGGCACACTTCTCGGGTGTGATTATTCCGGGCTGGGGAGGGGGGTTCTATTTCCCTGTGCCGTATTACACGGAAGCAGCTCCGCAGGAAGTGGCGGAGGAAAATGCGGCGGCGCCTTCACCCGCCGAGCAGCAGCCAGTAAGCAACGAGAGCGCATCGGGCGCAACGAACGAGCCACCGGCGCCAGTCAGCCGTCCTTCTTATGACTACACCGCGTCGCGACCTGTGGAAGACTACGTTTTCGTGAAGCGGGATGGCACGCGGATCTTTGCGGTAGCCTATTCCCTGACCGCGGACAAAATCCAGTATGTGACTCGAGAGGGCCTGCGCCGGACGGTATCGCTGGACGCGCTGGATTACGATGCGACCATGAAATCCAACGAGGAACGCGGCAACGCCGTGACGCTACCCGGAGTGCCGCCCGCAGCGATGGCGATGCTGGGCTAACTCCAGCAGGTCTGCAGGAATCGCAGGAAACTAAGACGCCCCAAAACAAAGCTTAAGGCTTGCGTACGGGTTCCGGCATGACATAGCCGGATGTGGCGGGCAGTCCGGCTCGTTCGAGTTGTATCGTGCTGTGTTCGATTCCAAATTCCTCGAGCTTCTTGCGGATACTGGCGAGAACCTTTTCGCACTCATCCATGTGCATATCGGGAATACGCGCGTGGCAGCTCATGGCATTGTGGCTCCCACCGAGTGACCAGATGTGAACGTCGTGCACTTCCTGAACATGTTCGACGGCGAGAATGGCTCGCGCTACTTCTTCTACTCTCATGCCACGTGGCCGCCCTTCGAGCAAAATGTGGGCGGATTCGCGGAGGATGCCAATCGAGGAGTAGAGAACCAGTAGACCGATCGCGAGGCCAAGAAGAGGATCGATCCATTGCCGATGGGTGTAGCCGATGATCACCGCGCCGACGATGATGGCGACATTCGAGAGCGCATCGCCAAAATTGTGGATCAGGATGCTACGCAGGTTCAGGTCGCCCTTGCCCTTCACGAGCGCGAGGGTGATTCCGCCATTGATAGCTAGCGCGGCAAGCGAGGTCCAGATCATCCAGCTTTCGACCACCTCGACGGGGGAGCGCAGCCGTTCGATGGCTTCGTAGCCCAGCCACAAAGAGAGCAGAACCAACAGCAGAGCATTGGTGAACGCGGCAAGGGTGCCCGCGCGATGGTAGCCGTAAGTTTTGTCGTGGTCCGCGGGCCGTTCCGCCCACTTCATCGCCAGCCAGGAGATGCCCAGTGCGGGAATGTCCGAGAGGTTATGAACGGCATCATTGAGGAGGGCAACCGACCGGCCAAGCCAGCCACCGATAATTTCGGCGAGGACCAAGGCGAGGGTCGCGGCCATGGCCCAAGCAAGAACCGAGGGGCGCATCGGTGGGTGGACGTGCGCGTGGTCGTGCCCATGGTTGTGCAGGTGGGCATGGTCCGGGCCATGGGAGTGCGTGTGTCCGAATTGTCCGCCATGATGATGCGTAGTAGACATCTCCTTCATTCTACTTGCATCTGCCGCCCTCGGGAGGTATCTGTTGGCTTGCCTTGTTGGATGGTTGACAACATGAGGCTGTGATTTCGTTGACGGTACCGGTAGGCGCTGCCACTATCTGAAAAGAGGGCAGATCCTCCGCGTTTGCGAAGGTGTAGAAGTCCGCTACGGCAGTATTGACGGAACAATGACGACTCCTGTCGCCAAATTGAGCTTTTGGGGCGTTCGGGGCTCGACTCCCACGGTCGATCCCGCAACGTGGCGCTTTGGGGGAAATACGCCGTGTCTCGATTTTGTGGCGGCGGACGGAACGCAGTTCATCCTGGATTGCGGCACCGGCTTGCGCGCGCTGGGAACGCGCTGGGCCAGCCAGAATGTGCGACCGACGAAATCCCATGTGTTTGTTACGCACTACCATTGGGATCACATTCAGGGATTGCCGTTCTTTGCGCCGCTCTACGACGAAAAGAACGAATTTCAATTCTACAGTTTTCGATCCGAGTTTCTGGGACGCGATTCGCTGCGACAGGTTCTGGAAACGCAGATGGCTTTGCCGTATTTTCCAGTGGACTTCTCCGCAATGAGCGCGCGGCGGAAGTTCCGCGAGGTGGAAGACGGCGAGGTGTTCCTGATCGGCGAAAATAAGGTGATCACGCGCTGGCTGAATCATCCGCAGGGGTGCATGGGCATTCGCATCGAAACGCCCGCGGGAACGATCGTATACGCAACGGACAACGAGCCGGGTGATCCTTCGCTGGATCTGAATCTGAGAGAACTGGCAGCAGGAGCGGACATTTTTGTGAACGACGCACAGTTCACGCCGGCACAGCTGGCGGGACCAAGGAAGGGATGGGGACATTCCTCGTGGAGAGAAGGAGTACATGTAGCGCGGGAAGTGAACGCGAAAACGCTGGTGCTGTTCCACCATGATCCGGACTCCACGGATCGCATCGTAGACGGGATTCTGCGGGAAGCGCGGGAGGAGTTTGATTCGGTATTTGCCGCGAGCGAAGGCATGGTGATTACGCTCGGCGCGCCGGGAGAGTCGGTGCAGGCGCACATGCCGCACGCGCGAACCGCAATGCGGCAGGAAGCGCAATTTTCCGCGTGCGTCAAGGGACTGACGGCGGACGGCCGGGAGTTCAGCGAACAAACCACGCTCCGGGATGTGGCGCTGCAAGGCGCTTTGCTCTCGCTGAGGCACGCGCCGCGACTGCAATCGGAGCTCGAGGTGGTGATCGAGACGCCGGGTGCGGATGGCGCGCAACAGATGCGGCTGCGCGGATACGTAGTGCGGCTGGAAGCGGGCGTGGAAAAGGGAACGACGGGCGTTGGCGTGGTGTTTACGGATTAAGGCAAGCAGCAAATCCCTGGCAACAAATATGAGATTCAGTTGAACTCGGCGAGTTTCTGGTCGAGGTGGGCCAGCGCCGCTTCGAGGGCTTTGCGGTGATTGGGATTGGTTGCGCTTTCCAGGCTGTTTAGAATGCGGGTACGTGAGAGCACAAGCCCGCGTTTTTCCTGCTCTTTCAAGACTTGCTCACCCGACTTCGGGCCCTGACTTTTGTTATCTGCCACGGTGTTCCTGTCTTGCACCTGGGATTCCACGTCTTTGCTTTCCCAACCGCGTGCCATGCGTTTATTTTAGCAAACGGAAGATGGGAGTGACCGAACGAATTTCAAGTTTGTTCGGAGGGTGTGCTTCAGGCGTTTGCGGCGCGATGTTTTTTTGCAGGCAAAGCAGCCAGGGTCGCTTGACGCAAGGACTCCTCGGCGAGGCGGGCAAAGCGTTCCGCGAAAATTCCGCGATAAACAAATTCCGTTTTGTGCTCGCCCCAGCGAACGATGAGCGACCAGTGGTTGGCGACGGGTTTGACGGTGAGGTCAGAGATTTCGGCAGTCGCGATGGTGACCAGCGGCTCGAGATGCTTATCGAGCGCCCAGGTCTGCGCCGGGGAAACAAAAAGCTGCACGCTCACGAAGCCAGCGTTGCCAGCAGCGATTTCTCCTCCACTGACGACGGTCTGGGCGCCAAGCTCTTTGGCTTTGCGGTCTGTGGAAGACTCCAGTTCCGCGGGGGGAAGCAGAATGGATACAACGAAGAGCGCGAGGCCGAAGAGAGCAGTGAGATAGCCGCTCCAGAGGCTGATGGGGAGGATCACCAGCGCGGCGCCGGCACAACCCATCAGGAAGCGCAGAAGCGACCAAGCGCGTTCGTTGCGGTGCAAGGCAAGGAGTCTTGGCGAATGTTGGGCAATCAGGAAAAAGGCGGAGCCGACGGCATTCTTCGCGCGTGCAAAGAGGGTATCCGCTTCGTTGGTAATGGCTCGAGGTGTCGTACTCATGGCGTAAGGATGGGTTTTATTTTACCTCAGGCTGCAAGCCTGGGATGTCTCTCATTCGGGCAAAAGCGCGGCGAACATGGGGGACGGTGATGGAGCCGCCGACAACCAGGGCGACGTTGAGGGCGTCGATCACCTCGTCGCGGGACCAACCGACTTCGCCGGCGCGGAGCAGGTGATAGGTGATGCAGTCATCGCAACGGAGCACCATGGATGCCACTAACCCGAGCAATTCCTTGGTCTTAGTATCCAGCGCGCCCGGCTCATAGGCCTGGTGATCCAGCGCAAAGAAGCGCTTCATCGCCAGGTGGCCACAGCCGAGAATCTCTTCGTTCAAAGCCGCGCGGAACTTCTGGAAGTCATCCAGAGTGTCGGCCATGTCTCCTCCCCGTGCAATCCGGAGGAAACAGGGTAGCACGGAGGGAGAGCAGGCGGACGTGAATCGATAGGATGATGGCGGCGAAGAAAGAGGTGCATGGAATGAAGAGGGGCGTGGCTCACAGCGCCCAAGGGGCATGCTTCTCGATACGCTTACGCAGCTCGGCATATTCCACGGGGTGCGACTCGATCCAGGCCGGAGGCGGGAGATTCCAGGTGAGCTTGGGAGGGCCGTCGTCGTCCTCGTCTTCGTCCTGCTGTTGCTGCGCTTCGGCCTCGAGCTGCTGCTGGCGGGCGATGGCGCGCTGAGAGTGGAGGCTGGTTTGCGCGATGTAACAGAGGATACCGGCTTCCTTGGCGGAGAGGCGGCGCTGGACCAAGGCCTGGAGAACGGAACGGATGAGGCGGTTGACGTCGGCAGGGGAGGAGAGAGAGCCGGCAGCGGCGAGAAGTTCGTCGGCGAGGGCATCGTCCGGCTGGGTGGACGGTGGCGAAGCGAGGTGGTGCTTGCACCGATCCGAGCCGGGCTCGGCGGAGTAGCGGCAGGGAAGACCGTTGCAGGAGACATGGGCGCAGCGCGGGCGACGCGGGGCGGGCGAGTGCGGCGGCTCCGGAACGGATGGTGTTTCTACGAACGGGTGTTGCGATGACATACGTGAGCTCCTTAGAAGAAATTGTGACGACCAAACTAAGAGGGGGGTACCCCCCCTGTTTCTGCAGTACGAGGCAGAAGTGGTTGAAAGAACGAGAGTTGAAGAAAATGACGTACGGTACGTACAGGGAACCGGGAAGAAAACAGGAGCGATCGGAAGATCGGTTGGGGGAATCCCTAAGAGACACCCTTCACTGATAAATACTATACAGTAAATTAGTGCATCTGTCAATCACAAAATGAGGCAGGAGCGACGAGAAGAGAGAGTACATTCGAATGGATAAGGAGGAGGGATGACCAGCGATTCTGTGGCTTTGCGGCTCGCTGCGGTGTTTGTGTTGGCGGTGGTTTGCGCTTCCAGCCTCGTCAAGCCGACCGCATTTTCGGCGCAGGATCCATGTTCCGAAAAGCGGGAGGAATGGGTGAGGGACACGTTGGCGAAGATGGAAATGGTAAGGCCGGGCATGACGCGAGGAGAACTCTTGAGAGTTTTCCGAACTGAAGGTGGGTTGTCGACCGGGTTGCAGCGAAGGTTTGTAAGCCGGGAGTGCGCATATTCTAAAGTTGACGTTGAGTTTCAAGCTGTGGGCAGGCCGGACCGGGACAACGAGGGGCGGGTAACGCTAGAGGAGGACGAACGCGACATTATCGTCAAAGTGTCGCGCCCATATTTGCAGTTCACGATTGCAGACTGAGTCGATGGTCCGTGCGACAGGAATCGGGGGGATTTAGCGGACATGGAGCGCAGCGATGCGGCGCCCCTACAAGGTGGGCAAGTTAGAAAGCAGCAACCCACAAACCGAGACCGGGGTGCCCAGACGTCCGCAGCGCGGAAGTCCGAACCGACATGGAAAAGCAGATCCCTCAGCCCCGTTCGCCAACTTCAGGCGACCGGCTTCGGGATGACAGAAGGTGGATACAAGCGGACCGCGGAGACTGATTATTTGGGTTGAACTTCGATGGGTTCGGGCAGATGCACCGAGCCGGTTAGCTTCTCGCCGACAATCACAGATTGACCGTGCTGGACGTATCTCGCGAGGATACCGGGCTTGAGCCATTCGAATCCCCAGGCATCTTCGACGGCGACCACGGTGTAGGTTCCCGGGAGGACGCCGTGCAAGGAGAAGGTGCCGTCAAAGTCGCTCTGGTCGCGACGGAAGTATTCGATGTGGGCGGCGGGATCGGCGGGGACGAGAGCGACCATGATACCGGAGGCAGGCTTGCCGGCCTTGGCAACGAGGCCCTCGATCGTGACGATGCCCTCGGTCAATTCCACAGTGATATCCATGGCGGGGGAGGAAACCACGAGGTCGTGCCCTTCGGTATCTCCCGAGGGAGCGAGGATCCGCTTCACGGCATAGAATTTTCCCTGGGCCGGGACAACCAAGGTGTACTTGCCGGGCCGGACGGCGGGAAGCGTGAGCTGGCCGTTGAAGTCGCCGGTGGCAAAGAGCGCCATCTTCTGACGAGAATCGCGCAGTCCAACAGCATACTGCTTCGGCAACGCGTCTGCGTGGAGCTTGATGGTGAGCTTAGTCATCGCGATGCTATCGGTGGAGTTCAAATCCTGCCCGTCGTGCTGCAGGTCGATTTCACTGAATTGCGGGGAATCGGCTGGATTCGAACTTCGAATGTTCACGTCGTAGCGGCCTGCCGCCAGACCGTTCACTTCGACGACGCCGTTGGAGGTGTACTGCACTTGGGTGCTGGCCGGAACCTCGACGGAATCGAAGACGCGCTTCAAGACGAACGGATGCTGGAAGAAGTGTTGCTCACCCTCGGGCACCGGAGTTCGCAGGGTGAAATGCAAAGCCGGCACGGGAGTCAGACGGATTTCCACTTCCTGAGTTTGGCCGTCTTTCAAGTCGACTGGCGTGGCGGATTCCGAATCGGTGGCGCCGCCATAGTAGGTGGTGGGATAGGCCACGTCGAGATCCGGCGGGACCTGCACGGTATCGCCGGGCTGATGGGAGGCAGGGTGGACGGCGTACCAGGGGGAGGCGTCAGCGGAAAGGAAATAGGTACCGGGGCGCAGGGAGATGAAATCGAAGTAGCCACGATCATCGGTACGACTCTGGCTCACCATGGCGACGTGGCTCATCCCGCCGCTGTGATCTTCAACGAATAAGCGAACCTGGGCATTGCGAAGGCCTTCACCGGATTCGTCGAGAACGTGACCGGTTATCAAGGAAAGAGTCATCAGGCGGAATACGAGCTTGTCCGTGGCGAACTCCGGGCCAGTGACGATGGCGGTGGAATACTGCTCGTGTTGTTCGAATGCGGAAGAGACATAACCGCGCCGGGCGCCCTGCAGGGAGTACTTGCCCGGCGGCACTCCGGCGAATTCGAAGTGACCGCTTTCGCCGGTGAGGATTTCAATTCGCTGGGCACGGGCGCGGGTGCTGGCCAAGGAGACGCGGACGCGACTGAGGGGGGCATTGGTGACGGCGTTCACGACGGTGCCAGCGATGACGAATCCTGGAGATGGAGGGTTGTTGATTTGCTGGGGTGGCGGAGCGTTTTGCGCGAAGGTGGGGGCTAAGCTGGTGAGAAACAGCAGAAATGCGGCAAGCGCGATGCTGCGCGGCAGCAATGTCATAGGCTATCGCTCCCAATGACCTTAATCCGCACGGTCACGGTCTGGCCCGGCTCGACATGAATCACTTGCCCTTTGGGCATCAGCCGCTGCAATGCGTCGCCGGGGCCGGAGGGCAAATCCTGCCGCAATTGATCAAAGGCCACGACAAGGTAGTCGCCGGGCGGCACTTGAGCGATTCGAAACGAGCCGTACTGAACGCCGACGCCGCGCAGCCGTCCCGCCGCTGTGGTCGGCAGCAGATAGATGTAGCGGGCCGGAGGTTGGGCGGCGGCGTCAGCATGTGGTTCAGGGGATACTTCCTCGTCCAAAGTGCCTTCGACGTGCGCGCCGTTATCGCGGAGAACAATCTCGATGGGAGCGACTTCGCCACCGATTCCGACGACAAGAGGCTGCTCCGCCAAGTCCTTTCCACCGGACTGAATGGAGGCGGCATAGCCGGACTCAGAGTTCACATCCACGCGATATCGGCCGGGACGGACGTCCGGGATGCTCAGGTCGGTACTCTGCGATGCTTCGGAGATGCGAGACGACGCGCCGCGGCCGAATTCGGTCAACTCGTCGACCGGGAAAAGGTTCACATTCACGTTGGCATAGCGTCTCGGAGTGGTCTGGGAGTTCTCACCCGGCGCGTCCTGGGAGCCGAAGTTGCTTTGCGAGGACTGGAATTCTTCGCGCACCCGTACAGTGATGGTGGCATCGGGGACGAGGGTGAGGGCGGGCCCCTCGAGACGCTTACCTTTGACGGAGAAATTCAGGAGGCCGGTCAATTCGCCCTCTCCGTTCGTGTTTGCTTCGACGGTGTAGTTTCCGTCCGGCAAAATGCCTTCGATGGCACCTTCTCTCGGGTTGTAGCCAAGCGACCATCCCGGGCTGTGGTGGCCCATGGGGTAGACAGAGACGTTGAGCATGCCGCGCCCCGGGGGCATATTCTCGACGCCAATGCGAACGGGGAAATACTCTTTGCGTGCGACGGTGAGATTGACGCGGGCGGTTTCGCCGGCCTTGAGCACAATGGGCGTGGCCAGAGAAAAATCGGTTGTATTGGCGTAATAGACCGGGGGATAGCCGTAGAGTTGCGAGCCAGGAGTCATCAGCGAGCTCTGGTCCATCTGCTCGTGGGTGATGAGTTTGTATGTGCCGGGCTGAAGTTCGAAGAAGCGAAACTCCCCGTCGGCCCAGGAATCAAACATGCGTTGCGGGACCCAGTGTTCGCGGCCGTCGTTCATCTCCTTGCGAAACAACTGAGAGGAAATGCGCACTTCGCCTTCGGAACCCGGCACGTCAATGTGACCGACAATTTTCGCTTCGGGCAGAAGATGAAGGAGCAATTCAGCGGGCTGGTCGGTAGACATATCGGGGACAACGGATGGCACGCGCTGCTCCTGAATGAAGCCGATCTTGCGAACCTCGACGAGACTGCCCCCAAGCCTCATGGTGACGGAACCATTGTCGGATTCAACTTTCTGCTGAATTTTCAGTTCAAATTGCCCGTGATCATCGGTGAAGGCGGCGGCATTGGCGCCTTGCAGATTGACCAGCGCGCGAGAAATTGGCTCGTTGGTCAGGGCATTCAGAACGCGCCCGCGGATGATGACGGTGTGTTCGCTCGCGGCGGTCTGAGGTGGTAGTTGGGGGGCAGCGCCGCTGAGGAACACGGTTGCAAGGAAAGTGAGGAAAACGGAGCAGACGCGTAGGGTCACGCCTTTGATACGTACCATGGTTGTCTCTAATTCGGGGATTCTATCACTTTCGATGATGGGAGAGGTTAAAGGGAGAGCAGCGGACGAGGCACCGAGGATTACCGCGAATTGGAATAGGAGTGAAGTTTTCCGTCGACGATGACGGCAATATAACGGCCGTGTTCGAGGAACTGCATGACCTTCGAGCCTTTGCGGGCGAGGGCGGCCCAGCGGGATTTCGTGCCGGGATTTTGTTCGAGGGCGCGGAGGTCGCGACCGTCGAAGCGAAAGTCGACCTGCTTCAGGTTTTTCTTGGCCGTGGAGCGGACGGGGAAGGTGTCGCCACCGAGCGTGACGGAGCGGGCATTTTGAACGAGAGCTTGGTCGAAGACACTCAGCAACGCGGATTCGAAGGCAGACGGGTCCATGGCGCGGCTTCCCGCGAAGAGTATACGCGGGCACCGGGGAGAGGCTGAATCGACTATAATTTCGTGCGCTCATGGGAACAGGGAGGGACAGGTGAAAAAGCTGCTGGGAGTGCTGTGTGTAGCGATGATGGTGGCGCTGGCGCTGGAGGTGAAATTCACTCCGAAGCAGGACCTGGTGAAGGCGCGGCGCGGCGAGCTCAAGAGTTTGCTGGCAGAAGAGTGGGAATTCACGCTGAGCACCAATCCGGTATGGGCGTCGATGTTGGGAGACAAACGGTGGAACGACAAGCTAGAGGACTTCTCGCAGGAGGCAATCAATAGCGACCTGGAGCACGCGAAGCGATTCCTGAGGCGATTTGAGGCGATCGACACCACGGGATTTCCGGCACAGGAGGCGCTGAACCAAAGGTTGATGGTGCGCAATCTGTCGATGCAACTGGAGGGAGCGCGATTCAAGCCGTGGGAGACGCCGGTGACGCAGTTTGGCGGCGTTCATATCCAACTGCCGGACCTGGTGTCTGTGCTGTCGTTCGCATCGGTGAAGGATTACGAAGATTACGTGGCGCGGTTGAAGGCGATCCCGGTGCTGTTTGAACAGACGGAAATCCAGATGCGCAACGGAATGGCGGATGGGTCGATGCCGCCGAAATACCTGCTGGAGAAAGTGGCCGATCAGGCGAATCGCGTGGCGTCGGCGGAGGCGGAGAAGACGGCATTCTTCAAACCGTTCACGAAATTCCCGGCAAGCATTCCGGAAGCGGACCAAAAGCGGCTGACGGACGAAGGGCTCAGAGCGATTCGCAATGGAGTGATTCCGGCGTACGTGAAGTTCACGAAGTTCGTTCGCGAAGAATATGCACCGAAAGGGCGAACGGAGCCGGGGTTGTGGGCAGTGCCGGATGGGGCGGAGCGGTATCGTTACGCGGTACGGGAAGAGACGACGACGAATCTGACGCCGGACGAGATCCACGAAATCGGGTTGAAGCAGGTGGCGTCGATTGAGGCGGAAATGCTCACGGTCGCGCGCGAACTTGGATACCGGGACGTAGCGACGCTGAATCAACACCTCAAGAGCGATCGGAAACTGTATGCGACTTCCGGGCAACAGGTGTTCGACCTGTACAAGGATTACACGTCTGGCATGGAGCCGGAGCTGACGAAGCTGTTCGGACGGTTGCCGCAGAACAAACTTGAAGTGATTGCCATGGAGCCGGCGCGGGAGAAGGATGCGCCACCGGCGGACTATACGCCTGGGGCAGCGGATGGCTCCCGGCCAGGACATATCAACGTGAATGAATACGACCCGGAGCACCGGCTGACGTTGAATATTGAGGCGATCGCGTATCACGAGGGAATTCCCGGGCACCATTTGCAGATTTCGCTGGCGCAGGAGCTACGAAACTTGCCTGCATTCCGGCGCAACGGGGGATATACGGCGTTTGTGGAGGGCTGGGCGCTGTACTCCGAACGGCTGGGGAAAGAGGTAGGGAAATATCAGGACCCGTACAGCAATTATGGACGTTTGGAGAACGAGATGTGGCGGGCGATTCGACTGGTGGTCGACACCGGAGTGCACGAGAAGCACTGGAGCCGCCAGCAGATGGTGGATTATTTTCACCGATACACAGCGATGGACGAACCAAACGTGCAGACGGAAGTGGACCGGTATATCGCATGGCCGGGGCAGGCGCTTGGGTACAAGCTCGGGCAACTGGAGATATTGAAGCTGCGAGAAGAGGCGAAGACGAAGTTAGGGTACAAGTTTGATGTCCGCGCGTTTCACGACGCGGTGCTGGTGAACGGCGCGTTGCCGCTGGACGTGTTGGACGAACAGATCGGGGCGTGGATCCAAGCGAATCAGGAGCGGCAGTAGCGGAGAGCGCGTAACGAGGACTATTTGTGCGCGGAGATGTGCAGCGCGACAGCGTCGCCGGCGAGGTACACGCGAATCTGCTGTTTGGCTGCTGGTGCGTCAGCACGCCAAGCGGTGAGAGGCGCGCCCGATTGTTCGTCGAGTTCGTTCGCCCGGGTTGACGCCCAGTCGGAAGGCACGAGAATTTGCAGGCGCGCGACGAGATCGCGGAAACGCAGCGAAGCGATTGGATAGAATCGTGCAGCGAAGAGTGGGGAGAGGTGGGGGATGAGGGCAGGCCAAAAAGACAAAGCGGAGCGGTTTCGCGCGTTGCATCAGGGACCGGGAGCGTTTGTGATGCCGAACCCGTGGGATGTGGGATCGGCAAAGATTCTGGAGGGAATGGGGTTTCAGGCGCTGGCCACATCCAGTGCGGCGTCGGCGATGGCGATGGGAAGTAAAGACGGAATGCTGACGAGGGACCAGGCGCTGGCGCACGCGGAGGCAATTGTGAGCGCGACGAATGTGCCGGTCTCGGCAGATTTGGAAAATGGATTCGGGGACGCGCCAGAAGATGTGGCGGAGACCGTGCGACTGGCGGGCGAGGCCGGACTGGCGGGATGCACGATCGAGGATTCGACAGGGAACGCGGAGAAGCCCGTGTACGATTTGGAATTTGCGGCGGAGCGGATCGCGGCAGGGGCGGAAGCGGCACGCAGGCTGGGTTATCCATTTATGCTGACGGCTCGCGCACACAATCTGCTGTATGAGAATCCGAGCGTCGACGAAACGATCCGGCGGCTGCAGGCCTACGAACGGGCGGGCGCGGAGGTGTTGTTTGCTCCGGGACTGCCGGACGTGGCTGCGGTGCGAGCGGTGTGCGGGGCGGTGAAGAAGCCGTTCAATTTCATGGTGGGGATGAAGGGGAAGTCGTTCACGGTGAAAGAACTGGCGGAGGCAGGCGTAAAGCGGATCAGCCTGGCCACATCGTTGTACCGCGCGGCGATGTCGGGGCTGGTGGCAGCGGCGCGAGAAGTGATGGAATCCGGCACTTTCGAGTTTGTGGATCGCAGCGTGTTGACGGCGGACTTGATCAAGCTGATGAGGGCCTAGCCGGGCGGCGGACTGTGACGGGAGAACTTGTGGCTTGCGTTGCCAAGCGGTAGGCTCCGCGACAATGAAGCCGGCGAAGCAAACAAGGAAGGGGCCGTCTCCCAGACTAATCGACGTGGACGCAGCGAACTTCGACACGCTGCCGTGTTGCGGAATCAAGAGCCAGGACCACCGGGGACGTCAGGAAAAGCGCTGCTGGTTGGAGGCGCATGCGGAATCCGGTGTGCGCGCGAGAATGCTGGTGACAGCAAGCGGCGAGGCATGCGGGTACATCGAGTCGATGCCCGGAGAATGTGCGTGGCGCGGAGTAGATGCGGCGGGTTACCTGTTCATCCAATGCATCTGGATACCTGCGAAATACAAAGGAAAAGGATACGGAAGGCTGCTGGTGAAGGCTTGCCTGGATGAGGCGAAGAAGGAGGGCCGTCGAGGTGTGGCGGTGATGGTTCGAGAAGGGCCGTGGATGGCGGACCGGCGGCTGTTCGTGGCGAACGGATTCCAAGCGGTG
>Ga0335069_10009153_pt1 | contig 14122 bp, 21 predicted proteins | sample Lox_Sample_11_FD_206714 | JGI IMG/M metagenome (GOLD analysis project Ga0335069, IMG submission 206714) | Soil microbial communities from Loxahatchee National Wildlife Refuge, Florida, United States - Lox_Sample_1.1 | ecosystem: Environmental > Terrestrial > Soil > Wetlands | place: USA... | reverse complement strand
AGCTTTACCATAGAAATCCGAGATTCCCGAGCCCATCTCGATCATGCCTTTGTAGAGATCGAGAATTGCATAGTCGCCCTGATTGGGTGTAAAGAATGGAAGCGGAACGAGAACCTTCGAAGGGTCGCCGTTGACTCCAACCTTCCCACCGGGCACGTTAGCCTGATTTAGCGCTTCATGGTCAATATCAGCATTGGTATCATAGGCATAGCGCCGATTGATCGCCATGTTCCAATTGTCCGTGACCATGTTGACAAATTTGTTCATCGACTCGGTTAAGTCGGTGATTGTCTCAATGGCGCCAATTCCATAAACTTCGTTGGGAAGCTTGATATAACTGGTTGTCAGGATCGGATTACGCTTGTGATCAAATTGATTGGACCCGTTCCAAAGCAGAATGGGAACGCCATCATAAAGCTTGCGTTTATATGGCGAGTAGGCGGTTGCGCGATAACTTGCGCGCAGGTCTTTCCATGCAACTGCATCTTTGTCCTCACCAAATGTGAGGATCGTGCAGGTCTGGTCAATGGAGTTCCAGAGCTCTGCGTATCTAACTAGAACAGAATCTGGATTCTCTGGACAGGCTGTCTGAATATAGGCATCAAGCTGCGCGACTGCATCAGGAAAGAAGTAATCTTGGCCTGTGGCCGCTTTGTAAGCTTCGCAGTATTGCTTGATCTCGCCAAGAGTTCTCTCAGTGAGACAGGCAGCGAGACTCCCATCGGGGTCAACCAAAAGATCGTAGATGTCAATGGCGGTTATGCGCGGGCATGCCATCGGAACCTGAAAAGTCTGGGGATGATAGCCCGTGATAATGGGCTGACCAGACGAGGGGTCTATGGCTGGGGTGCCATCCTGAAGCTGCGCGTATGTGGGGACGGGCTTTGTGAGTGTCTTGAAGCTCCAATCCCAATCAACTTTAATGCCTCCGAAGCCGTAGATCGCAATGTTGCGTACTAGGTCTTCGAAGGAGTTCTTGAATTTTGCCTGCGTCAGCTTCTTGTCGAGGATGAGCTGCATGGCGTCAGCGGCGTGGTCATCTTGGGAGGTGACACCACTGCATTCGAACCACGGCCAGAAGGAGAAGAATGCGTCGTCAACGCGGGAGACTATGGTCTCTACGTTGGAGAGGGGGTAAGGAACGAAGGTGTTTGCTCTATTGGTGACAGAGTCTGGGAACTTTTGGGCGTCGCGCTGGCCCACGTACTGTCTATAGAATATAGCGCGTCTTTGATCGAACTGTCTGCGATACAAAATGTTGCGTTTTATCCGCATCCGATAAAACTCTATACGTTCAACCGTATAGTTCAGGTCATCTCTTACAGTGGTCTACTGCCTCTCCATTTCGAGTACGCTGTACTCTACGAGCTCTCGCTCTGACCGTCACACGTTCCTTTTCAGGCTTCGCTCGGTATTGCCCGTTCTGGGGTTTCACCGAATTAGAAGAGTTTTTCTTCAAACATCCCTGTTTGAGTGGACTATAGTCAATCCGTCATTCTGCGCAGTTGTCGAAGCGCCTGGTCCTTCGGAGTACCGGAGATTGTTGAAAGGTCCATTAGATACCTTGCTGGAACTCGCGTTCCTCATATCGTTTGATCCAATTACAGTTCGCACAAAGAACTTGAAATTTCTCTGTTAAGTTTGGATCTTCTAGAATACTCTTATAATAGGAGCGATTGCCATAACCAACAGCAAGTCGATGTTGGCGCCCACCGCCATCAATGTGGTCAATCTGGAGTGCACGGGGATCTTCAAAACCACAGCGAATGCACTTATGCCCCAAGCGATCCATAATTGCATTTCTATACTCACGAGCCTTTTTCACATTGTTTGCATACCTTTTCTGTAACCTTTCAGGGTCACTTTTTAAGCGTAGCCAAACTTCGTGTTGGTATTCTGCATAACCTTCAGATGCGCGTAAATCTTTACGTGCATCCAAAATTCTTGCCTTGTTTGCAAGATACCAAGCTCGTTTGTACGCCTTCTTATTATCTCCTAGATATTTATCTGGGTTTGCCAAATAATATCTTCGATTATATTCAGCGCGATCAATTAAATTTTGATCCATTTATTATTTATTACTGAGGTGTCCCGACCAGCGTCCCCGGCTGTCCCGGTGCAGAAAGGTCGAGCTGAAACCCAACGGAGGGCGCACCTTCCACCCCCGCACTTGAAACTGCAGTCACAACGGTGCAGGTCGGATTCGAAGAGGGCAGGGTTGCCTGTGTAAAAGTCGTGCTCTGAATCCCCGTTCCAATGTTCGTAAATGAAGACTGAACTGAAGCCAGTGTGAGGGTTCCCGCCAACGCCGCTGCAGAGCAAGGGCCTGAAGTCTGATAAAGGCGATAGGACGCAACACTTGCACCAGAGGTTGGTGCGGTCCATGTCCACTTGATACTCGTAAAGCCGAAAGCACTCAAAGGAGCACTCAGCAAGGTAATTGCGATGAGCTTTTTAAACATTACATCTTTTCCTTTTACGGAACATATTGAGTTGCTTCCCAGCGTACAGTGCTTGTATCGGAACTGTTTGTGGAATTCGCAACAACAGAGAAGCCGCTCAGCGGTTCTGAAGGAACTGTCTGGCTGATGTTCACGGTATAAGTTCCCGTTCCACCCGAACCTGTGCCCAGCGCCGTGATGGTCGTTCCGGGAGCCACGCCATATCCAATGACCGATTCGCCGACAGCCCATGTTCCCGTCGAGGTGCCTCCAACAGTCAGTGTCGTAGTGCTAATTGATGCGCTGGTGGAATATCCCGCTGCTTGCGCGCCCGTATAGAGTGCGCCTTGCGTCCCGCCCGGAACGGCATTGCGAAGACTGATCAATGGGCTTGGATACTGAGAAGTGAGAAATTGAGCTGCGGTGACCGTCCCACTGGACAAGGTAGCAGTTCCACTCCCAGTCACAGCCGTGTTTGTGAGTTTGACGATACGCGGATTAGCCACGCCAATACGATAAGTTCCGCTGCTGTCGTTCGTTCCAAAACTGATCGTAAAGACTGAACTGGTCGTCAATCCCGATGAGTAATCTCCCATTTGAATAGGGGGAAATGCAATGTGGCCTACAAGAGCGCCTGGAATAGCCCCCGTAAATCCATTGGCGGGACCAAACGCCGTTGGTGTAAGAGGATCGACAACGATTCTTCCACTTCCCGTGCTATCCCGTATATCAACACGAATCTGCGAGACGTTGATGATTGGCTGATAACCGCTTAGCCCGGCGAAATATACATCGAACTCAAATCCATAAAGATCACCCGGAGCAATGTTCAATCCACCCGTGGAACTAGGATTGAATGAAATGTTGATCAGCCCGGTATTCGAAGTCGATGTGATCGTGAAATCTGCAGTCTGAAAGGGCTCACCCGCAAACATCTGCGGCACGCCCGTGAGAACTTGAATCTGCTGATTTCCCACTGTCGTATTGGAAGTTTGGAACGAAATGCCTGTGGCCGTACCGCTGCTCGAACTGGCAAACAAAGCATTGTTGAAGAGGTTCGGTCCTTTATAGGTGATGTTCGCCGAAGGACCAAAGAAGGTTGTCATGGCTGCGGCTTCCGCCTGAGCCAACGTGTATTGGCCGAGCAGAGAAGGATGCGTTCCGTCAGCCGTCATGTTCGGAAGGAATGCGCCGGTCCCATCGTTGACCAAGCCGTCTGGGTTGATAAAGACGATCTGTCCCGGATACTGCGCATCGTATGTTGCAATTTGGTTATTCAGCGAAACCACGGCGGCTTGAACAAAAGAAAGATATGTGCTTGCGCATCCCGTAGTCGCATAAGAACAGCCTAAAGCGCCCACGTCGATCACAGGAATGTGAGCAGCCATGAATCTCTGCAGGATCAATTTATGGTTTGCGAGATCGCTTGAAACTGCCGTGTTGCAGGTGGAAGTGCTTGTACAGGAGCTGAGGTCATTGATACTCGCGCCGCTGTAGAGGACCACATCTGGCTTTGCAGCAAGCACAGCGCTGATGGACTGATTTCCGCCCGTCGCGCCTATACCATCACGAGACAACATCTGACTGGTAGTCTGCCCAGAGATACCTCCTGTGAAAACAAGATAGGCTTCTGGATAAAACATATCCAGCAAGTACTTGTTTCCATAGGGACTGTTCAGACTCACTGTTCCGCTCTGCCAAACGGAACTGAACACGCGAGAGAAATCCGGCGTACTTAGATTCGATGAATATCCCAGTGCTGCCGTCGAATCTCCAAACGTAGCTACGCGAACAAGCGAAGTTCTCGCAGGCGCATTGGAAAGAATTAGGTTTCCATTTGAATCGCACTGCAAAGGATACGGCGTACCATTATTTTGGCCATACATCAATGTTGGAAGCGGCGTCGGCGTAAAAGCAACGCCTGATGAGGCCAACATTGGAATCCAACTCGCAGTAACAGCATTAAAACAATAGCCAACTGCTGCATTGGCACCGACTGGGGTCGTGGCCGCAGCATTTAAAGAAAGCGCGAGAAAAAAGGCCCCAATCAAGAATCGCTTCATTAGTTTCGAACCACCGTGTTTACAGTAATATAGGTGCCTGCATTAAACGAATAAATGCTGATGGCATTATTAATATGTCCCATATCCCAGATTGATTCATAATTTCCGGGGATATAGATATCCGAAGCACCTGCATTGTTACCCGACAAATTGGTCGTAGTGCCAAATCGAATCGAAATAGGCTGCGAGGCAACAATACGAATGATCATATCATTGCCGGTCGCAATTACTCCAGAGTTCGCGGCAGCGCCCAACGTCCCGGTATAAAGAGTATTTGCGCTACCATTGCCTGCAGGAGCGACTTTGTAAAAAACTGGAACTGCGATGACGGGCCTCTTTCTATACGAGGGTTTGCGGCTGGGCTACTCCGCATCCTTCTCAATCTTAATTGTTGCGTGGGGGTTAATCACCACATCCCACTTGCCCTGTTCGACTAGCTGCACGACGTTGTGCAGAACTTCTTCGAGTTCTTCCAGCTTTTCGCGGCGCTTGTCAGGTGGTGTATTTGCCATCTCATGCATGTAAAATACGCGCCAACAATCTGAACAGCCTAGCTGCGGTTTCTTTTCAGCGAAACCTTTCACGGGGCCAAAATAGTCATGTTTACCACACCTCAGGATAACCTTCGTAGGATCGAGGGCCTCCATCAGCATGTTCGTTTTATCTGATTCACTAAGAGCCATTTAAAGCCTACCAAGGGCAAGTCGGAATGTTCTTGTCATCCGCATCGCCATCATTAATGGCAAGCTGTTCTTTTCCGTACGCATACGGATCGGTGTGTCCCGCCTGCAATGCATCTGCACAACGGAAGCAGTCCGCTTCTGCGCGACCGCCCACAACCACAGGCCCCATCAGATCGTTCGTCGCAGCGTCAAGCCGCCGAACCTCATGCGCTTCATCAAGATGCTCATAAGTATCTGTTGCGGGCGTCTTCGGAGTAAAATTACTTTGCATAATTTTGTAACTGAAACAGAAATAAACAGGTTCGAACGCCCAGCATGAAGGCCAACAATTCAGGATGATACCAACCCCATGCTGCGAATATTAAGGTCGGCGCTACTACTCCCAAATCACAACCATACTCAATACCAAGTTTACTGATTAAAAACCGAATAACGGGATTAAGTTCGACCTTAACCCCGTATTCAGAGATCTTGCGTTTTGTAAACTCGAGATCAAGAAAGGCCAACAAAAGGAACATTGCTTCCTTGAGTAGGTTCATCCGGATTAACGAATACGCTCCGCAATCATCGAGCCATAAGCCGCCACACTACCCGCTGTAAAAGCAGCGGAGGTAACAAGATAGATTGTGGTGGGAGTTGAAATATTGTATACTTTGGCAGGAAGTCCAATCCCTTGCTTAAAGGTCGTGGTGGTTAATGCAGTAGCCAGTTCCTGAACTTCGCTTCCGTCCGTCGGGAGTGTTGCACTGACAGTGTTTGTGCCCGCTGCCCACAATGATCCCGCCGTAACCGAAGCGCTGGTCGCGGTGTAATTGATATTACCTTCCACGTTCCAGCTTCCAGGATTCAGTTTCAATGACATTACATTTGCTGCTGTGCCGGTAGACAGAGATACTGCCGAACCAATAGGAACAAGGACCTGAACAGTTTCTCCGACCTGTCCCGCAGGAGCTACCGAGCCATTCGTGACCCCGATAATCTGGGGCTCCACGAGAATTTCTCGTCTAAACAGACTCATATGAGCTCCTTAATTCTTATAAGCAGTAAACTGCACAGTGATCGTATCGCCGTAGGCGGTCAGAGTACCAGCTTCAGTCGCCGAAGCGTTGGCGTGCGTGAAGTTTGCAGTGTTGACAGTCGTCGAACCACCAGACAGCGCAGTGAAGACCACGCCGTTCAGGAAGCTACCAGAGGTCAAGCCAGAAACCGTAAACTGCTGCCCAGTGGAAAGCGCGGCGCTCATCGCCGACGTGTTGAAAGTCACCACGTTCGAGGAGATCGACCACGAAGTAATCGAGCCAGTCTCAGCGGTAGCCGTTGAACCATGTGCCGACAGATAAATCGGAAAGCCTGTCGTAGTCGGAGTACCCGCATTCACAGTCAGTGCGTTGTTTGCAGCCGCGTTAGCACCAACGGCTCCAACGATCTGACAAGTAACGGCAGCAGGCGCAACCACGGGGCTAAGGCCCTGGTTGGGATAAGCCTGCGAAGTACCAGTAGAGAAAATAGTCTGCGTACCATCGATAAAGTTAATGGTACCTGTAGTCGCAGAGCCGTCAAGTGTTACGACAGAGCGCCCAATAAACGCAGTCTCAAGTGCCGTCTGCTCGTTGTTGGCCAGAATCTGACCAGACTTCGAGGGGCCCTGAGTGGCATACGTCGGATTTGCAAGAGTAAGACTCATTATTTGTTCCTTATGTCATGGGCGTATCCCGCCCATGTCTAGCCTTAAGATGTGCTAGTCATACGGAGACGAGGGTTTAGGGCTGGGGGCCTGCCCCTCAATTTAAGTATAGGAGTTGTTTGGATTCAGTACCGTAGGGATTCCCGAGGTGCGAAATCCCTTTGGGTTCAATGACAAAGCATATTGGGTCGCGTTGATTGCGTGGTCATTCTGTTTGCGTGGTTTGTCCTTACTTTGGCCTTTGCTGGGCCCTTTCTGGATCATATCCCAAACATAATTTTCAATCTCGGCTTGGAACTGCTTTATATCATCAAAAACGTAAAACTTTGGGTGCCGACTGCTGGAATCGAGCGAGGCCGCTAAATACTCGGCCATTGTGTTCACTCCAAAATCCTCGGCTCGTGGGGCCAACCTGACTGGAATCCCGCCTGCGCGGTACAGATCCTGCCCTGTTTTGTGGTTTTCTGCGTTTCGCGCACAACCCCAAAATGGGTCAAGGAGCCATAAACTAACAGAATCTCCACTGTTTCGAACAAGAATGTTCTTGCAATGGTCAGATACAATTTGATCTCTCTCGTAATAAAGCCTATAGAGATAGACATCATTACGAGGAGAGATCGCCAACCAAACACAGGCCGTGACCCCGGTGGCAGCCGGATCGATCGACGCGATGCGTCGCCAGTCTGCTGGAATGCGGAAGGGCTTGACAAGATGGATCTTTGGGTCCCATTGCGGGTATACCAAGCCTGCACGCCTGATGAATTCACCGTAGAGTCGCGCCCGTTCTTCTGGGTGGCCTGCCCACTTTTCCTTCAGCTTTATCTTTTCATCCTCTGGGATGAAGGGATTCGCCAAAGTGTCAAGTGAAATAAAAACAACATCCTTGCGCCCTGCCTTCCATTCCTGATGGAGGTCATAGACCCAAGGTGCTTTGACGCCTGAGCCCACGTCTGTGAGGGGCGTCAGCGTAATTAAAATTTTGCCCGCGCAATCGATCGTTCTCTGGTAGGACTCGTTGAACACTTCAACAGAACATTCTTCGTCAAACCACACCAGATCGACCGAAGCGGACTGAAACTTTTCTGGCCCAGAATCTGCGGACTTGCAGATGAGGGTCGATTTCCTGCCATTGACATCCACGTCCACTTGGAACTGGGAGTCAGAAATTCTTGTAATGTAAGGGCTTGGCGTTTTTGGCAGGAGCCCGCCGTGCCTATGCCCTGTCCTGAGCTTTTCTTTCCAAATGACGTTCTGGATGACAGAGAAATCCAGCCCAACGCACCAAATATTGACCCCATGCTCGGGAATCGGGAGATCTTTGACGTATCGCCAAGAAGGTTCGTCTCGGAAGAAGTCTTTCCCAAAAAGCCACGCGACGGCGATGAATGCCCCGCGCTCTGTCTTTGAGGACCGATTCCCGCCCAGAAGGGCAAAGATCTTGACGTCCTCCGTGAATTTCGAGAAGTCTTCTTCAATCGAGTTAAAGAACCGCTTATATTTAGGGTCCGGGTCAGTGGACCAGTATTTACAAAAGTATTTATCCTTGCGGTCCGCTTCGAGGGCATCGAGTACGAGGAGGGCATCCTCCTGTGACATACTCTCCAGTCTTCCCAGAATTTGATCTAATTCGGCCATGTTCTTGTGGAATCCGGCTTTCCAATCTTTTTCCGAAGGCTGTCGATGTCCTTGGCGTTGAGATCATTAAATATATTCAACTGAGTTGTGTCCGTAGTCCACCCCTCGGCCTTAAATAGCTGAGCTAACGCAGCTCCGGCTTTGTCAAACTGTTCAGCTTCTATGAGTCTCTGGATCACGTACAGTAACTGACCGACCGCAACCCCACGACTCCGGGAGGGATCGTTTGCGAGCTCTTTATAGAATTTATTGCGCTCAACCCGAAGCGCTGCTTGGAATTCCTTTGTCTTGGCGATGCTATCGCAATCCCGCTGAGTCAAGCCCAGGTTATTCTCATTCGCCCAGCGGAATAGGTTATAGCTGTTCCGCACGATCTGCACTGCGGCCTTTTCGTACCATTCGGCGGGCGGGATGTTCTCTGGCGTAGTCTTCACGGGTATCCTAGAGGCGTTTTATGTCCTCATTATATTAGATGCGCCAAGTGGGTGTTTTGGAGCAGGTTTTTCAACTTTATTTTTATGAGGCATTTGGTAGAGGGTTTTCGGCTGGGGTGGTCGGTCTATTTGACTTGCCAAGACCTGATTGAACGACGGGCCATTGCCTGAATAAGCCGTCTGGTCACGCGCGGAATATCTTCAACGCGTTCAAGTAGGGGTCCTCGCAAACGATAATTGACGTCATCAGCTATGAAGTTGTATTCGACTTCAAGAGTCCATGGATTCTCAATGTCATCTTCGCCAGGATCTGGTGCGCTGTCTATGAGAGCGCCCAAGATCGGTTTTATGTTAATTGGTTTCTTTACGGTGAAACGAATCATGAAGGGGTTCTTGCCGTGCCCCCAACACCATTCGTAACACTCGACGCCGCTGAATCTGTTGAGTGCTTTCTTTAGTTCCTCGCACTCTTTGTCTTCCCAACACCACATATAATCTCTCCCCTCGCGCCCCAAAACAGCGCGAGAAATTCGGTTGTCAGTTGTCAAATACCTATACATGTGGCTATATTATACAACCACATATATAGTAGTTGTGAAATACTTCCCATTTCTAACGGGCTTTACAACTGACAACCCATTAGAATCAACATGTTACAACCGATTTTACGTTTCGGTTGTTCTAACAACCGGATTCTGGGCATCTGGTGTTTTGCCCAGAGTATACAGGGACGCGTTGTTGAGGCCCTTGTGGACTATGTAGCGGCCCACGGCATGGCTGCTACCTAAGTTGAGCATTTTCAACAACTTCGGCCTCGATATTTCGGGCAAAAAGGAGCAGATTTGTGTCTGATTTATACGGGGATGGGCCTGTAAAATCTCGTCAATAAGGGCATAAACTGGATCGTCATTCTCAATAAATTCGTTCAAAACAAACTCTGTACCATTTAAACCAAAGTGCATATTAGCAAGGAGACCTTCACGCGACTTAAACTTGGTCAAATGCATATTCTGCATGGGTTCTTTTGATGGTTTTTGTTCCAAGAGCCAAGCAACGTCTGCATTCGCAGGGATGTCACTTGAACCACGATAAAACTTGTTAACGCCTTCTGTTCCTTTGCCAGTGTGATGAATGATGAGGACCGAACAACCCTTGGCAACAAGCTTTCTGAACAAATGCATGTATTTGCGGGTCTCTGAGGCATCTTGTTCGCTTTCTGGATGGAAGGCGATCAGCGAATCGAAGATGATTAGCGGGTGATGTTCCTCCGCATATTTCTCAATTCCGAAGTAATCAGGCCCTTGGGGTTCGAGATCGACGTCCCACATACCCCAAAAGTTCAAATCGGGATGCTCTTGAATGCCGAAGCGAATAAAACGCTCGGTATAAACGTAGAGTGGATTTTCCCGATCGACGATTAGGACCTTTGTTTTTTCAACTTCGTGACCTAAAAATGGTTTTCCCTGAACAAGACAGTTTGCCACAACGAGTGCAACACTGCTTTTGCCGCTGCCTGTGGCGCCAGTAAAAACGGTAATGCCGTTTTTGGGTAGAAATCCCTGAATAAGCCACTCTTGGCGTTCTTGCCGATCCCAAATCTTCGGCAAGGTATTTAGATCATAGTATACAGCTTTGGTTTGATTAGACAAAACAACTCCTTCTGATATATTAGAGCCTCAAAGCCTGTTTTTGGAGTGGTTGTCAAAAAAATAAACCAAAATAAAGGGACCCCCAGCCCTAAACCCTCGTAGTGGGGCCCCATGTGTTGATTCTAAAGAGTTTATGAGACTCTATTGGGGTCAAAAAGTCGCACATTGCAAGTTGTTTAGAATCAATGGGTTGCAGCCATAAGTAAAAGTCAAATTTGAAATTCTAATTCCGGCAGATGGGACCCTAGTCCAGTGCGAAGGCCGGAGCCGGAAGCCCATACTCGCGTGCGCATACGCGCGTTATATCGCGCGTGCCTGGAGTTAAACCCTAGATAATAAGCAACTTAGTATCCCTAGCATAACGCGCCTGTGTATGCACATGTATGCGCGGTATAAGCCCTTGCGTGAATTGATTATACACTGGAAGTTGTTTAGAATCAGCGACTTGCAGCAAAACCCTGAATTGCCCGTAAGTTGTTGATTCTAAAGGAGTTAGCGTGAATGGATATAACGCGCATGATCACGCGCTAATAGTCGCGCACGCAACACGTCGCGCATAGGCCGAAAAATCGCCCGGCAAAAAATTGCCCGAAAAATTTTTTCGCCTTTGTTTTCAGCGACTTACGGCCCGCTCGCCGGCGGGAAACGGCGGGAAAGTGAGCGCCAGCCGCTCAGCGCCGCACGGTGCGTTACCGTGCCACACAATCACCCCACGAAAGAGCGCAGCATGACCAACGACATCGCGGTTTACATGACACCCGATGAATCACGCGATACCGCAGAGATCGTGCGGCTAAAGCATGATTTTTGGACGATTGAAAACCTATCGCGACCCTATCCACATCTTCGGGAGCATACCGAGCCCTTGCAGGCAAACCTCTGTGCAATCGTGTCAGTCCTCGCAGAATACGCGAAAGCGCACAACCAACCACCCGCCAACGTCACGAATCCCCGCGCAGCATTACCCACGGACAGTGACGGCAGACTCTCGAACGGCAAGATCATCGCCGCGTCACTCGCCGCACACTCTGATCCCTCGGCCCGTTCACACACGAAGGACATCCGATGGATGCACTCGCGCTAGTCGTATTCGCAGCATGTGCCGCTTTCGCATGGGCCATGCTCCTGAAGGCTACCAAGTAGCGGCCTAGGATGCTACTCAAACCTCAACCACAGGAGATACACACAATGGCACACACAATCGCAACTTTCGACCGCCCCACGAACAAAGAAAACGGACTCTCTTCACCCGCCTACAGCGAGGCGCAGATCGCAGCGCGTAAGGCAATCGGCGAGCAAATTGGCAAGCTGATTCAGGACAATTTGAGCGAGATAGGCGCGTTCGTGACGCCGAATAACAACCATGATGGCTTGCTCGTTTCGGTCAATCTTTCCTGCCCGTCGCTCTCGTTCGTCACTGACAGCGGCGCCGAGCAGAAAACACGGCCCTTCGTCCTGAACGTCAACGCGTCCGTGACAACCGTCAAGGACACCCCCGCGCAGGCTGAAGTCGTAGCGGCCATGACCTACGACGAACTCCTTGCCTCGCTCAAGAAACGCGCCAAGAAATAACCCCCAGCCGAAAACCCTCGAACCTACGGCCCGGAGCAATCCGGGCCTATTTTTTTGTTCAGTGAACCATCCTGGCTAGACGGTCAAACGCCGTCTAGCTTGTTTTTTGCCGCCAACCCGCCATCGCTGGAGCGCGAGAAATGCCATTTGCTGACGAGATAAACCGCTTTACCGCGCAGTTTGGGCCAGTGGTGGACCCTCACATCGACCCAAAACAAAGCAATCGTTTGTCTTTCGTTTTCTCGCGCAATCCACTAGCGCGCACGCGTATATATAACGCGTACGCACGCGCACCCCTGCGCACACGTCACGCGTACGCCCACGCGTGAGAGCTGGAGTCGGAGTCGTAGATATGAGTGAGCCCAGCCCGCTACAAACCGACCCTCTACAAACCCTCGTAGAGAGACAATTTCCTGGCGCGCAGATCATCAGGGATGGTGATAAGGTTATGCTTGTCACCGTCCATGCCATCGGCGAGTCAGAACAAGCTGTATACGAGTCAGCCCTCGCTGACTATAACCGCATGCGCACAAATGGTGCGTGTGTGAACCAGATGCTCGATGAGATTGCCGCAGAGTTCGCCACACGCGGCATGTCCAAAGAGCGCTTCAACAACATCAACGAATCCCTCGATATGGTCGAGACGGCCATAAGCGATGGCATCCTGACCAAAGTCATTCAGCCCATTCTTGTACCCTCCATGAACAGGAAGGTGGAAGAACTGCGTCGTCGCGCTGCCATGCGCTTGGGCATGGTCGCCCAAGAGATGGCCAACTATAACGCTGCCAAAGAACACGCAGCCAAACCCGTAGCACCACTCGCCCCGCCTATGACGTTTGACGAACTCGTCGCGTCACTCAAACATTAACCCACGCAAGGAGCATCCCATGGAAAAGCACCTGCTTGAACTACTGGAAGAGGGCACAAAATACGTCCCCTCATCCCTCGAAGACGCCCTTTACGACGCGGATTGCATAGTCTCTGTCGCAATCCCAGAGACTAATGAACCCGCCATCTATGTCTGCGCCCGGCTTTCACCCATTGCAGACCCAGTTTTATACTGGGGTGTTTTCCTTTAACCCCAACAGAAACGCTGATACTAGCGTTTCTCTCGCCTGTGTATGGGTAGCCGCGTTAAGTCGCGACTAGAGCTGTTGGTCAGGTGTCTCCACCAGGTCAGCTCCACGGGCGAGAGAAGGGCTAGTTCCTTCAATCAGGAGCATAATGTTCGTATTCCCGCAGTCCGCTCTTGACGTAGCGGCGTATCTCAATCAGGATACGGCCAAATCCGTCTCACTAGGCGAGTTCGGAGTTTTTTGGTTCGCGCTGACTGAGACAGAACAATCCACCTTGAAGGAGGCCGCAGTTCTGTATTACCGCGACCATCCAGAAAAGAGAACACATGCGTTTGCTTGACCAATTCGCCAAGGATGTGGTGCAAGCCGCCTCCAATGGCGCACCCATCGTCATCCTGCCCATCAGTCGCCGTGACGCCGCCAATGGCTGCGTTATCCGCTTCCGCATGGGCTCGCTCTAGAAGGGAGCACATCAAAATGAAGCAGATCGTAACTGTCACCGAAGTCGAAGGAGAGGGGCTTGATGCTCTTCTGGGTCAAGAAAACGTCCTGCTATTTTGCCTGAACTACATCTACACAGGCAAACTGGTCGGCGTCAACGACTCCTTCGTCAAACTCGAAAACGCCAAGATCGTGTACGAAACAGGCGCTTTCACGACCAAAGGCTACACAGACGCCCAGAAACTTCCCGGCGACGCTTGGTACGTACAACGCGGCGCTATTGAATCTTTCGGGCTTGGCAAGTAGGCGCGCCATGACGCGCGCTCAAAAACGACGTTGGTCTAGGTCTAGGTCTGGGTCTGGGTCTGGGTCTTGGTCTTGGTCTGGGTCTAGGTCTGGGTCTAGGTCTAGGTCTTGGTCTGGATCTTGGTCTAGGTCTTGGTC
>Ga0335069_10009152_pt1 | contig 14123 bp, 4 predicted proteins | sample Lox_Sample_11_FD_206714 | JGI IMG/M metagenome (GOLD analysis project Ga0335069, IMG submission 206714) | Soil microbial communities from Loxahatchee National Wildlife Refuge, Florida, United States - Lox_Sample_1.1 | ecosystem: Environmental > Terrestrial > Soil > Wetlands | place: USA: Florida... | reverse complement strand
CGAAGCAGGACGGAGGGTCCCGCGAGAACTTAGAGATCGCCGAGGGCCTGATTGACAAAGCGCGCCAGCTCGACCCGCTCGACGGGGAGGTCGAAGCGCTGGCCGCACTGCTCGACGCCCAAATGGTGTATATGAAACTCGACGCCGGCGGCGCGCGCCGGGAAAAGGCCCAGCGGGAGGCGGCCCGTGCGATGACCCTCGCGCCGGCCTCGTTCCGCGCGCGTTGGAGCCGGGCCGTCGTCCTGGGCAATGTCGTCGGCACCCCCGCAGCCATCTCGGAGTCGATCCAGATCTTCAAGGCGCTGGTGGCGGAAATCCCTGAGGACTGGCGCCACCAGTCGGAAGAACAGCGCATCCTCCAATCGGACTTTGGCACGTTGCTGCGCGACGACGGCCGCTACGCCGAGGCGGCCGCGATCTTTCAACGCAATCACGATCGCATTTCGGAGGGCTGGTGCTACTTCGTCGAAGGGCGGACGGCCGAGGCCCGGCGCCTTGCCCACGAACTGGTGGCGGAGGAGCGTACGGTCAACAGATTGGTCCTGCTCGGCTCCGTCCAGGTGCTGCTCGAGGAGGACCTGGACGCGGCCAAGGCCACGGCGGACCGCTTCACGTCGTCTGAACTCCAGGGAGAGCAGCCGGCGGCTCTGGCTATCATGGTCGCGTACGGCCAGCGCGACGCCGACCGCTTGCTCCAGCTGGCTCAGGCCTTTCCTCGCGACATGATCGAGACGATCGCCCTTGTTGCGGCCAAGAGCGACCTGGTCGGGGAGGCGCATGCGCTGGCGGGTCGGAGCGAGGCGGCCCGCGTCGAGTGGCGTCGGGCGCTGCAGGTTTACGAGCGTCGCCTCGAGGCGTCGCCGAACGACGCATCGCTGCACTACAATCGGGCTGGGGTGTTGCTGGAGCTGGGCGAGGACGCCGAGGCGGAGCGCGCCGCCCGGCTTTCCTGGAGCCTTTCCGGCCGGAACTTCGACCAGCTGGATTTCGATCCTCTGCAAATTGTGCTCTTCTGGCGGCTCCGCCGGCAGGAAGCCGTGCTCGATTTCTTGGCCGGTCTGCCGCAGAAGGATCCCGCCGATTGGCACCACCGCCACGCAGATCTCCGATTTTTCCCGTTCTTCGATGTCCTCCGCGGCAATCCCCGGTTTCAAAAAATACTCCGCGACAACCTGCCGCCGGGGGCCAAGCCGCTGCCGCCGCCCGTGTCATGAGTGAGCCGACCAAGGCCGTCTTTCTTTCCTACGCCTCGCAGGATGCGGAGGCGGCGAAGAAGATTTGCGACGCGCTCCGCGCGGCCGGCGTCGAGGTCTGGTTCGACCAGAGCGAGCTCGTGGGCGGGGATGCGTGGGACGCGAAAATCCGCAAGCAGATCGCCGAGTGCGCGTTGTTCGTGCCGGTGATCTCGGCCAACACGCAGGCGCGACGCGAGGGCTACTTCCGGCTCGAATGGAAAGTCGCCTCCCAGCGCACGCACATGATCGCCGACGGCACGCCATTCCTGCTGCCCCTCGTGATCGACGACACTCGCGATGCCGAGGCGCTCGTGCCCGCGGAATTCAAGGCGGTGCAGTGGACGCGCCTGCCCGCGGGCGAAACGCCGCCGACCTTCTGCTCCCGGGTAAAGCAACTGCTGACCGACGATCTCGGGCGCATTCTCCCGACCTCTCCTCCCGCCGGGGGCCCGCCCCGGGCGGCCGGCACGAAGGAGTTTCCCCGGCAGAGTCGGAGCCCCCGCTGGCTGAAGCCGGTGCTGGCGACGGCGGTGCTCGTGGCTGCGGTGCTCGGCGTGACGCTCTGGCGACGCGGGCCCCCCGCCAGTCCGGCGTCAGCGACGACAGCGCCCAGTCCAGCCGAGACGCCGGTCGCCAAGGCCTGGGCCCTGCTGGAGGACGATCCTTTGATGACGCGGGCCAACGTCGAACTCGCCGAGCAGATCGGGCTGGAGGTTCTCGCCAAGAACCCGACCGATGCCGAGGCCAACGCCGTGACGGCGTGGGCCAATTTCCAGTTTCTGCTGCAGAACTATGACGACGCGCCGCAACGCGGGGCCGACCTGAAGAAGTACGCCGAGAAGGCCCACCTGCTCGCCCCGGATTCCCTTCACGCGGAACTTGCCCAGTGCGGTGAACTGCTGGCCGCACGTGAATTTGCCGAGGCGGGCCGCCGCCTGCAGGCCCTGGCGGACCGCTATCCGGGCAATCTTTCCGTGCTGCGCACGTGGGCCTGGGCGGCGGTCTGGGGGGGCAAAGCGGCGTGGGGCACCGCGGCGGACGGGGACAATCCCGCCCTGGCGCGGCTGCGCGCAGCCTCGCCCTTGGGCCGCGACTACGCCGACACCTTTGCGGCGGGCCGGCTGTGGGCCCGGGGCGATTACCTCGGGGCGGATCGGGCCATCGACGAGGTCTTCGCCCACGGCCAGCCGGTGCGGATGACTTACCTCGTGCGCCTGCTGGTGCTGCTTTACGGTTGGGGCGACCTGCCCGCGGCGCGCCGCTTTGCCGACACGATTCCAGCCAAGCTTCTGCTCGAGGACGTCTTCATTTGCCACGTGGCGGAGCTCGGACTCCGTTCCGGCGACTATGAGGGAGCGCTGGCCACGCTGGCGCGCACGCCGCGGGAGCTGCTGCACGAGGCCTTGGTGGCGGTGCCTACCGCGGAACTGCGGGGCGACGTGCTCGCGGCCGCCGGTCGGCCGGCCGCCGCCGCCATCCAGTGGGCCGAGGCCCTGAAGCTGGTGAATCGACTCCTGGAAAGCGAGCCGGGCAACGTCGACTTGCGTGAGGCGAGGACCCAACTGCTAGCGGACCTCGGCGACGCGGCCGGTGCCGGCAAGGAGCTCGCCTTGCTGGAGGAGTTGGACCACGCCACTCGCGGCAGCATCAAGTGGAGCCGATATTTTGTGCTGGCCAGCGCCGTCGGCGATCTCGACGGCGCGATCGCGCGGCTGGATCGGGCCATCGCCCGGGACAATGCGCGCTGGCCGAATGTCTACAACCAGGCGCGGTCCAGTCCCAGCTGCGCCAACCTGCGGGCGGATCCGCGCACGCGGGCCATCTTTGAGCGCGGCGCCGCCTGGCTGGCCGCGCTGCGGGCGGGCTCGCCGGTGGGTGAATCCGGGGTCGCGCCGGCGACGGCGAACGACAAATCCGTCGCCGTGCTGGCCTTCGCCAACCTGAGTGACGACAAGGAGAATGAATACTTCTCGGACGGCATCAGCGAGGAGCTGCTCAACCAGCTGGGCAAGGTGCCCGGTCTGCGGGTGGCGGGCCGGGCGTCGGCGTTTTCGTTCAAGGGCCGCAATCTGGCCGAGGCCGACGTCGCCCGGGCGCTCGGTGTGGCCTACCTGGTCGACGGCTCGGTGCAGCGGGCGGGCAGCCAGGTGCGGATCACGGCGCGGCTGGTCAACGCGGCGGACGGCTTCCAAATGTGGTCGGAGAAGTTCACCCGCGACCTGAAGGATATCTTCGCCGTGCAGGATGAGATTGCGGGTCTGATCGCGCAGAACCTGCAACTGCGGCTGGGGGCGTCGGCGCGACCGCGGCGCGAAGTCGACCCGGAAGCCTACCGCCTGTCGCTGGAAGGGCGCCAGTTCTGGAACCGGCGCACGCCGGACGGATTCGCGAAGGCGGAGGCCGCCTACCGCGAGGCTGTGCGGCTGGACCCGAAGTTCGCCGAGGCGTACGCCGGCCTCGCGTGCGTGTACGTGATCCGGTCGATCTACCGTCAGCTCGACGGCGAGGACTTCGACGCGCAGGACTTGCGACGAGGCGAGGAGGCGGGCCGGCAGGCCCTGGTGCTCGATCCCGACTCGGCCGACGCCGAGGCGGCGCTCGGCTACGTCGACCTGATTCCCGGCCGGCTCGCCGCCGCGCGCACCCACTACGAGCGGGCGCTGGCCCTCAACCCGAAGTCGCCCGTCGTGCAAAACTGGTACGCGCTCCTGCTCGCCGCCGAGGGACGGCTGGACGAGGCCCTGGCCCACTACCGCGAGGCGGAGGCGCTGGATCCGCTCTGGTTCATCAATCTCGAGATGCTGGCGACCTCGCTCGGCTTTGCCCACCGCTTTGACGCCGCGCTCGCGACCATCGACCGGGCGATCGCGCTGCGCGCCGACGCCTTCATGCCGGCGGTGGCCGAGCGGGCGCGGTACCTGCTCACCCTCGGCCGGCGCGACGAGGCCGTGGCTGCGGCGCGGCAGATCCTGGCGCAACCCGCTGCGACCCCGCGGTGGAGCTCGGACGCGATCGCCGTCGGCGTGCTGCGGCAGGCGGGGTTGAGGGAGGAGGCGCAAGCGGCGGCAGACCGGCTGTTCGCCCGCTGGCCCGAGCGAACTTACCTGCGCGGGTTCACCTTGGCCGCCCTCGGCCGGTTTGACGACGCGCTGCCGATGCTGGCCCTCACGCCGGCGATCATGGCGCGAAACCTCTATTGGGAGACGCAGTGGGATCCGTGGCGCAAGGATCCACGCTTTGCCGCACTGCTGGCCGGCATGGGGCGGACCGAGGAGCTACGGCGGGCGCGCCAAGCTTTGGACGATCTTGGAGCGGAGAGGGGAGGGACCAAATGAGCGAACTCAGCAAAGCCGTCTTCTTCTCCTACGCCTCGCAAGACGCGGAGGCGGCGAAACGCATCTGCGACGCGCTGCGCGCGGCCGGCGTCGAGGTCTGGTTCGACGCCGAGGGCGGGCTGGAGCACGGCGACGAGTGGGACGCGAAGATCCGGCGGCAGATCAAGGAGTGCGTGCTGTTCATCCCGATCATTTCGGCCAACACCCAGGCGCGGGAGGAGGGCTATTTCCGGATCGAGTGGGAGCTGGCGGCGCAGCGCGCGCTGGGCATCGCCTCCGGCGTGGCCTTCATCCTGCCGGTGGTGATCGATGACACCCGCGAGCCTGACGCGCTGGTGCCGGACCGGTTCCGGGCGGTGCAGTGGACCCGCCTGCCCGGCGGGGTGGTGCCGGCGGAGGTTCGCGCCCGCTTCCTCAAGCTTTGGTCGCACCGCACGGGTGCGCTCAAGCATGAGGCGGCGGCCAGAGGACAGACGCCGGAGGACAAAGGTCAGACGGTGGAGGCGGGACGCCCTCGTCCCGCAGAGCGCGGTGAGGGCACCGCGCCCACATTTGCAGGGCGCAACCGGTCGCCGCTGGTCTATGCCCTGATTGGCCTGGGTCTGCTTGTCGCCGGCTTCGTGGCCTTCGAGACCCTCAAGCCCCGGCGCAGTCCGGAGGAGCTGGCCAAGCTGATCGGCCAGGCCCGGGCCCTCGGCGAGCAGGCTGCGCGGCCGGCGACGCCGGCCGCCACCGAGGCAAAGCAGCTTCTGGCCCAGGCGTGGGAGCAGCTTAACCGGACCGACCTTTATCGCGGCGAGCTCGAGATTGCCGACGGTCTTTGCCAGCGCGCCGCCGGGCTCGAGCCCGGCAACCCCGACGTGTGGGCGACGTGGTCGCAGGTCGACTCGTGGTTCGTCTATCACGACCTCGACAACTCGCCCGCCCGCCGCGAGTCGGCGCGCACCAAGGCGACGCGCGCGCTGAACCTCGCGCCCCGCTCGTACGAGGCGCGGCTGGCCGAGGCGTGCTATCTCCTGCGGGCCACCGCCGGGTCCGGGAACGGACGGACGAACGATTTCGCGGCGGCCACCGAGCAGTCGCTCCGCGAGCTTGGACGCGAGCGTCCGGCGGACCCACGTTCGCTCTTCGCGCTGGGGATCCTGTTGCGCAATACCGGCCGCTATGGTGAAAGCGCCGCCGCATTCGACCGCATGGCCCAACTGCCAGGCTGCGCGGCCACGGCCTTCAACGAGAAGGGCTGGGTCCTGTGGTTCGCCCGCGATCGCCGCGGGGCTCTCGAGGCCGCCGACCGCTCGTTCGAGGCGCAGCCGTTTTTTGGCAATTTCATGCTGCGCCTCGTGCTCGCGCTGCAGTGGACCGGCGATCTCGACAGCGCGAAAGCGACACTCGCGCAGATTCCGCCGGCCCTCCTGTCGGAGGATGCCTTTGTCACGCAGGCGATCCGGGTCCACTGGAGCCGGCACGATCCGGAGGCGATGCTGCGAGCACTGGACGCCGCGCCCCGCCCCTGGTTTTCCTCCAATAACTTCAACGGGCCGAGACACTATCTCATCGGGGTCGCGCAGCGGATGGCCGGCCACCCGGAGGCCGCCCAGCTCGCCTGGCACGAGGCGCAGCATCAGGTCGAACAACGGCTGGAGAAGGAGCCCGACTCGCCGGCGCTGTTGCGATGGAAGGCCATCCTCCTGGGCACGCTCGGACGGCGCACCGAGGCCGAGGACGCCGCGCGGCTGGCCGAGAGCCTCGATCGCGCACCGCAACTCGATGTCCTAATTGAACTGGGCCAGAACGAGCGAGCACTGGCGCTGATCGAACAGCAGTACGCCGCCGATCGCTCGTCAAACACCTGGGCCTTGCTGCAATTTGATCCCCAATACGACGGTTTGCGCGGCGAGCCGCGGTTCCAGGCGCTGCTGGCCCGGGCCCAGGCCGATCCGCAGCGCAACCCGCACGCGACCACGGCTGCGGTCATGCCCGACGAAAAATCCGTCGCCGTGCTGGCCTTCGCCAACCTGAGCGACGACAAGGAGAACGAATACTTCTCGGACGGCATCAGCGAGGAGCTGCTGACCGTTCTGCAGAAGATCCCCGGATTGCACGTGGCGGCGCGGACGTCCTCGTTCTATTTCAAAGGCAAGAACGCGACCGTGCAGGAGATCGGCCAGAAGCTCGGCGTGGCACGGCTCGTGGAGGGCAGCGTGCGCAAGGCGGGCAGCCAGGTGCGCATCTCGGTGCAGCTTTCACGGACCGACTCCGGCGAACAGCTCTGGTCGGACAGCTATACGCGGGATTTGAAGGACGTCTTCGCGCTCCAGACCGAGCTGGCGCAGACCATCGTGACCCAGCTCCGCGGTCGGCTCGCCGGCGACGGTGCAGGGGCGGCCGGCGACATCGCCGCGCAGGTGCTGGCGGCGGAGAAGGGCGGAACGACCAACCCAGACGCCCACCAACTCTTTCTTCAGGGGCGCTACTACTCCAACCGGTTCTCGGCGCCCGATGCGCGCAAGGCGATCGCGATGCTGCAAAAGGCGGTGGACCTCGATCCGGGCTACGCGCGGGCCTGGGCAGCCTTGTCGCAGGCGGGCTCCGTGCTCGGGGGCTATGGCGACACCCGCACGGAATTCGAGTCCGCGAATCAACTGGCGCGGCGTGCCGCCGACCGCGCACTGACCCTGGCGCCCGATCTGGCGGTGGCTCACCTGGCCAATGCCCAGGTGCAGCTCAATTACGAGTTTGACTGGAAAGGCGCGGACCAGTCGTTCAAGCGGGCGCTCGCACTGGCGCCGGACGACGCCGACATCGTCAACGGGGCGACGCTGCTGGCCTACGTGTTTGGCCGGGTGGACCAGGCGGCTGCGCTCTCCCAAAGGGCGCTGGACCTGGACCCGGCGAATCCGACCGTGCGGGTCTATCGAGCTTTTATCAGACTTGCGCAACAACGCTACCCGGAGGCCGAGGCGGAGTTCCGCGAGTTGAGCGCACTCAACCAAGCCTCGCCCTGGGGGCACGCCGGGCTCAGCTATTCCTTTGTGCTGTCGGGCCGGCTGGATGATGCCGTGCACGAGGCCGAGGCCGAGCAGACCGAGTGGGCCCGTCTGTTCGCCCTGGCGGTGGCCCGGGCGGCGCGGGGTGAGGGTCCCGCGGCCGACGCGGCGCTGGCCCAACTGATCAAGACCAACGCCGACATCGCCGCCTACCAGATCGCGGAAGTGTATGCCTTCCGGCGGGACAACGACCACGCGTTTGAATGGCTCGAGCGCGCCTACCGGCAGCGTGACTCGGGGCTGGCTTGGATCCGGACGGACGAGTGCCTGGCCCGCCTCAGCAACGACCCCCGCTGGCCGGTCTTTCTGCACAAACTCGGACTCGCCGACGACCAGCTGCCATGACGTCGCCCGGACAAAGCTCGTCCGGCTCGGAGGATCCGACCCGGCAATCGCCTCCGGGCGGCTCGGCGGCCTCCGGGTCGGCCGTTCCGGGCCCGCCGAAGGCGCCGCCGGTGCCGGACTACGAGCTGCTGAAGCGGATCGGGCAGGGGAGCTACGGTGACGTTTGGCTGGCGCGGGGGGTCACGGGACTGTATCGGGCGGTCAAGGTGGTCTGGCGGGAGCGGTTCGACAGCGCCGAGCCGTACGAGCGGGAATTTCGCGGTTTGCGGGAGTTTGCCGCCTTCTCCCAGAAGGCCGAAGGCCAGATGGCGCTGCTGCACATCGGGCGCAACGACGCGGCCGGCTTCTTCTATTATGTGATGGAGCTGGCCGACGACGCCAACGCCGGACGGCTGCTCGATCCGTCGAACTATGTGCCGCTGACGCTCAAGGAATGGCGGCTGCGCCGGCGGGCGGTTCCGGCACCGGAAGTGATTCAGGCCGGGGTGGAGCTGGCCACGGCGCTGGCCGCGCTGCATGCGGCGGGTCTGGTGCACCGGGACATCAAGCCGTCGAATGCGATTTTGGTGAACGGCAAGGCGAAGCTGGCGGACATCGGGCTGGTGTCGGCGGCGCACCAGGCGCACACCTACATCGGCACCATGGGCTACGTGCCGCCGGAAGGCCCGGGCTCGCCCGCCGCCGACGTCTGGGCGCTGGGGCGGGTGCTCTACGAGCTGGCGACGGGGCTTGAGGGCGACCAATTCCCGAAGCTGCCGGACAAACTTGAAAGCCGGGCGGATCGGAAGGAGCTGCTGGCGCTAAACGAGGTGCTGTTGCGGGCCAGCGCACCGGTGGACGAGGGGCGCTATGCCGATGCGGCCGGGCTGGCGGCCGATCTCGTGGCGCTGCGCGACGGTGGGCGGCTGCGGCGCCGGTTCGTCCGGCGACGTCGCCATTGGGCCGGGGCGGTGGCGCTGGCCGTGTTGGTCGCCGCCGCCGTGTGGCGGTGGCTGCCGTCGGGCGGGGCGCCCGCCCCCGGAGGTCAGACGGCGGCCGCCGCGCCGAGAAATGTCGCGGTCGACGACAAGTCGATCGCCGTGCTGCCCTTTGAGAATCTCGACGGCGACAAGGAGGACGCCCGGCTGGCAGCGGGCCTGCTGGAGGATGTCATCACCGATCTCGCCTCGATCCGCCAACTTCGCGTGCTCGCGTGGGAAGAGACCCGATCCTATCGCAACACCCCGAAGACCCTGAAGCAGATCGGACGGGAACTCGGGGTGGCGTATCTCCTCATCGGCAGTGTCCGCCGCGAAGCGACGGTCGTGCGTCTCACCGCGCGGCTGATTGACGCCCGGACGGATGTCCAGGTCTGGGCGAACAAGTTTGACCGGGAGGTGAAGGACATCCTCCACCTGCAAACCGATTTGGCGGGCGAGATCGTGCCCGCGCTGAAGGTGGCGCTGACGCCCGAGGAGAAGAGTGCGCTTACCCGGGCCCCAACCAACAGCGCCGAGGCCTATGGGCTTTATCTCGAGGTGAAGCAATGGTTCGCGGGCAAGGGGCCCAGCCTGGAAGCCGAGCAGGCCGAGCAGAAAATGCGGCGGGCTGTGGCGCTGGATCCCGGTTTTGTCAGGGCATGGATTGCACTCGCCGCGGTGCATCGGCTGGTCTATGCGCAGTTGTTATCCGACACTTCCGAGGCCAGGCTCGTCATGGCTGAGCAAGCGATCGCCGAAGCCAGGCGCCTGGCGCCCGACGATCCCGAAGTGATGATAGCCGAGGGCGAGGTCCGGCACTATTGCTATAAGGACTACGCCGGAGCCATTGCCTTGTATCGCCAGGTGCTGTCGACCCATCCCCGGTACCCGCGGGCCCATGAATATATCGCGTACCTCTATCGCCGACAGGGACGTTGGACCGAGGCCCTGGCCGAGTTTCGCGAGGCGGCGCGCGACGCCCCGGCTGACCTCCGGCTGGCCCAGATATGCTTCGACAACCTGCTGCACGTGCGCAGGTATCGCGAGGCGGGCGAATGGCTCGGGGAGATCCGGCGCTTCTGGCCGGTCGACCGCGAGCTGGGATACTGGCTGGCTGTGCGGAGCTTCATGCTGGACGACTCGCAGGTCGAGCTCGAGCGGTGGTACGCCGGGATCCCGAGCGCGGAACGCGCGAGCGAGGACGTCGACGCCAAACGCCTCGATTGGGCGTTAAATGTCGGAGATGAGGCCACGCTGCTGGAGATCATGCGCCGACGCCCGCTGCGCCTGGATGAGCTCGATGCGGCCTCCATCCTGCTGTTCCGCGGCGAGCGTGCGCTGCTCGAACAGCAGCTGGCCGGCATCAAGCCGGCCTTGGATGAAGACCTGCGGCGGTCTGTGGCCTCGCCCGTCTCGTGGATGCGCCTGGGCAAGTTTCGCGCCCTGAGCGGCGATCACGCGGAGGCCATGGTGGCCATCAACCGGGCGCGACAACTGGCGCCCGAATCCGAGGATGCGGTCAACGGCCCGAGATTCGCCATCGAAGCCGCCGAGGCATTGACCTGGCTGGGAGAGAAGGACGCAGCGTTGACCCTGCTGGAGCACCTCGTCAAGGTCGCCCACGGCATCCACGTGTGGGATCTGAAATATGTGCCGACGTTTATCCCGTTGCGCGACGAGCCGCGGTTCAAGGCGATGATCGCCGATCCCAGGAACCGCGAACCACTTTTCTGACGACGTTGGAATCATTTTCGCTTCACCTCCCTGCAGCCTTCATCCACGCACTCCATGAAGACTTCGTTCCGAGGCTCTGTCACCGCCACACTCCTGGCGGCTTTCACCGTTTGCACCTCGTCGAATCATTCGTGGGCGCAGACGGCGCCCGGCGACGCCAGCCCGGCGCCGGAGGAGGCGATCAAGCTCGGGAAGTATGAGGTGACCGGTTCGTACATCCCGGTCGCCGGGACGGAAACCGCCCTGCCGCTGACGGTCTTCGATTCCCAGGCGATCGAGGACACCGGGGTCGCCACCAACCTGCTCGATGTGCTGCACAAGGTCGCACCCCAGTTCTCGGGCAACGGCAACATCGGCAACGCCAATTCGGGCGTGAACATGAACTACACGGCCGGCGGATCGATGGTGTCCTTCCGCAACGTCCAGACGCTCGTCCTCGTCAACGGCCGCCGCATGGCCTACGCCCCTGCCGGCGCCTCGGGCGGACCGCAATTCGTGGACGTGAACCTGATCCCGGTGTCCGCCGTCGAGCGCATCGAAATCCTGCAGGATGGCGCCTCGGCGACCTACGGCACTGATGCAGTGGCGGGCGTGTTGAACATCATCCTCAAATCCGATTTCCAGGGCTTTGAGCTCGGGGGGCGCTACGCCGTGTCGACCAACCCGGGTCATTACGCGGAGCGTTCGTTCTCCATGATCGGCGGCACGGGCTCCGGCCGGACCCAGATCACCGTTTCCGCGGAGTACGCGCACTCGGATCCGTTGCCCCAGTATCAGCGCGATTTTGCCAATCCCAGCTACGGGACATTCACGTTTGCCGGGGTCATCAACACGCGGGCGCTGAACACCGTCCCCCAATTTTACATCCTGAATCCCTCGCTGAGCGCGCCGCCAGCCGGCCATACGCCGCTGGCCACGTTGGTGGCGGACGGAGTCTACCTTCCCGTCGACCCCAACAACCTTGCCAACGGGTTGGGCCCCGAGCAGCAGTACGCGTTCAACCTCGCCCTGTATACGAAGCTGCTGCTCGAGGACCAGCGTCGCAGCGCCACGATGAATTTTCAGCATCAGCTGAATGACCAGATCACCCTCTTCGGCGACCTGTTCGCCGTCCATACCCACACGTTCTCCGCGCTCAATGCCCAGCCTTTCTCGCCCACGCTGTTGGCGTCGAATCCGTCCAACCCGACCACCCAAACGATGCAGATCCGCAACCGGTTCGTCGACCGCCCGCGGCTGTTCACCTACGACTCGTCGAGCCTTCGGGGAATCCTCGGGGTGCGCGGCACCCTGGGGTCCGGCTTTACCTGGGAGACGGCGGTGGATCGCAACGTCATCACGCAGGACTACCGCAACGGCAACCTGATCAATTCCACGCTCCGGGCCACGGCGATCGCCAATGGCTTGATCGACCTGGCCGCGCGCGAGCAGGCGCCCGGCGCCATCGACGCTTCCGGCGTCTTCGGCACCGCGTGGGGCAACGCCAAATCCACCCTCACCACGGCCGACGCCCGCGTCGCCGGCACCCTGGTCGATCTGCCCGCCGGACCGCTCGCCTTCGCCGTCGGCACCGAGTTCCGGACCGAATCCCTGAAACAGGACGCGGATGTCAACTCGCAGACCGCCACGTTCAACTGGGATTCGGGTGTCGGCATCGACCCCTTCGGGCAGAAGCGCGAAATCTGGTCCGGCTTCGCGGAGTTGCGCGCCCCGCTGGTGGGCGAGAAGCAGGGCATTCCGGGGGTCCATTCGCTCGACCTCAGCGCCGCCGGGCGCCACGAGAGCTACAGTGACACCGACCATCCCACGGTACCGAAAGTCGCCCTGAGCTGGCGGCCGGCGGGCGACGAGCTGCTGATTCGGGCGACCTACTCGCGGTCGTTCGTGGCGCCAACCCTGTACGAGTTGTTCGGACCCGCCTACGACACCCCCGACGCGTTCTCCGACTTCAACCAGGTCGGCGGCGGGGTGGTCGAACGCGACTTTCACATCCGGACCGGCTCCAATCCCCACCTGCGTCCCTCCCGCTCGGTCAATCACACGTTTGGCGTGGTGTGGTCGCCCCGCGCCTTGAAGGGTCTGGCCTTCACGGTGGACTATTTTGATATCAAGCAGACGGATCTGGTGGCGGAGATCGGCTCGGACACCACGATTCAGGACGTTGAAACCAAGGGCCCGGCCTCGCCCTACGCCCAGTTCGTCAAGGTCGGCGCCTACGACGGCGCGGCGATCACCGCTCCGGGCCAGCTCAGCGCCGACTTGAACGGCGACATCTATGTCACCGACACCCTGGTCAACATCGCGAGTCTGAAGCTTCGGGGAGTGGACCTGAAGGCCGAGTATCACCACAACACCGCCGGCGCCGGGCGTTTCGATGCCACGATGGTCGCGACCACATACCAGAGCTACACCGTCCAGACGCTCCCGAGCGTTGCGCCCGCGGAAACCGTCGGCCTCGTCACGGACGCGAATGGCACGCTCCCGCGCTGGCAGAGCAATGCCACCCTGGCGTGGAGCCTGGGCCGCTGGCGGACGAGCCTCGACTGGCAGCACATTCCCGGCGTTAAAGATCCCTTGGGCGACGGCACAGAACGGCGGCCATTCTCCACCCGCACCTACGATGCGTTCGATGTGGCGGTGACCTGCAGCCTCGATCTGCAAAAGAGGTGGCTCAAACGGCTGTACGTGGTCGCCGGCGTGGACAACATCTTCAACCGAATGCCGCCGTACAGCGGCGGTTATTTCGCCTCGAACAACGCCGACACCGGAACCTACAGCCCGATCGGCCGGCTCGTTTACGTGGAGGCCAAGTACCGGTTTTGACCGCCCCCGTCCGCCCGCCACGTGACCCCTCCCGAGCAATCATCCGCGAGGTCCGTGGACTCAGACCAGCCGACGCAGCCATCGCCCGCCGGCGGGCCGGGTCCGGCGGGCGGAGCGTTGCCGGGCCAGCCGAAGACGCCGTCAATCGCGGACTACGAGCTGCTGCGGCGGATCGGGCAGGGGAGCTACGGGGATGTGTGGCTGGCGCGGGGCGTGACCGGCATCCACCGGGCGGTGAAGGTGGTCTGGCGGGAGCGGTTCAACGACGCCGAGCCGTACGAGCGGGAGTTCCGCGGACTGAGGGAGTTCGCCTCGTTCTCCCTGAAAGCCGAGGGACAGATGGCGCTGCTGCACATCGGGCGCAACGATGCGGTCGGCTTCTTTTATTACGTGATGGAGCTGGCCGACGACGCCCGGCGCACGGGGACGATCGACCCTTCCGGCTATGTGCCGTTGACCCTGAAGGAGTGGCGGGTGCGCCGGGGCCGGATCCCCGCACCCGAGGTGATCAACGCCGGCGCCGAACTGGCCACGGCGCTGGCCGCGCTGCATGCCGCCGGGCTGGTGCACCGGGACATCAAGCCGTCGAACGCGATCCTGGTGAACGGCAAGGCGAAGCTGGCGGACATCGGACTGGTCTCGGCG
>Ga0335069_10009151_pt1 | contig 14124 bp, 11 predicted proteins | sample Lox_Sample_11_FD_206714 | JGI IMG/M metagenome (GOLD analysis project Ga0335069, IMG submission 206714) | Soil microbial communities from Loxahatchee National Wildlife Refuge, Florida, United States - Lox_Sample_1.1 | ecosystem: Environmental > Terrestrial > Soil > Wetlands | place: USA... | reverse complement strand
CCTGCATCCAGTAACGCCAAGGCACGCCGACGCCGGTCTTCTAGCAGATCAGAGCTTCCTTTCAGTCTGGGCAAGAGTGTCCTTCCTCTGAACACCATTATTGCATTATTTATGCAGAGATCAATAGGAGGCGGACCTAGCTTATGGGTGCCGCATTCGCTAATTAACAGGTCCGGCTGCTTCACCGAATACCTATAAGCAAACCCGCACTCATGCTAACGGACTGCGGATGACCACCCGCAAAGCTGTAATCATACGCCGGTTCAAGAAACCAGCCGAAGCGGTGTTTGCCAATCGGCCAGAACATGAAATCTCCTGCTACCTCGCCGGCGATCGAATCGGCGGTTTCTCCATTTTGCTTGAAGTAGGTCCACTGCGGGCCGATCCCTAGCATGAACTCTGCCTTTCGTGAGAGCGTCCAGGGTTTTTTGAACAGCAGGTCGATGTCCCATTCCGTCGATTTGCGAGTGTAGAAGGGCGACACGCCTGCTTCCAGTTCGAGCCAGCCCTCTATCGGCGTGATCTCCGCTGCCAGATTGGGCGCGAAGGTGGCTGCGCCGCCTTTGATGTTCCAGCTAGTGGCAGCTCCAACCTCAAGAATGGCCATAGGCTCCCCAGGCTCCTTAGCCGTCTGGGTTTGTGATCGATTGACGGACTGCTTTCCAACAGTAGCCTGCCCGGAAGCAGGCATACACAAGAAAAGAAGTGAGGATCCTGCAACGAAAATGAACGCGCGCGTGATGACATCCGACGATTCAAAGCGCTGCATGCTCAAGCCTTAACACCAGTGAATGCAGCTTCTTTGTTGACATCTGTACTCTCCCGCCTTGATGCAAGCAGACGGGTGGAATTCAAGATGAACGTCAGCTCCGACGCAACGTGAATAAACGCAGCCAGCAAAGGATTGAGAAAACCAGATGCGGCCAGACCAATCCCGATCGTATCCACAATGAGAGTGCCGTAGAAATTCTGCAGAATTACACGACGGCAGTTGCGGGCGATACGGACAGTTTCGACGAACTTCATCAGATCGTTGCCGATTAGAACCACGTCCGCGCTTTCGCGCGCTACGTCGGTTCCTGCCCCCATGGCCACTCCAACCGTTGCCTCACTCAAAGCCGGAGCGTCATTGATTCCATCACCAATCATTGCCACAACCTCACCTCGGCGCGTGCGCTCGGTGATTTCCGCCATCTTTGCCTCCGGAAGGAGATCGGCTCGGAGGCGAAAGATGCCAAGTTGGTTTGCCACAGCGAAAGCGGCGGCACTCGTATCGCCTGTGAGCAAGATGACGCGAATTTTCATCGCTTCGAGAGCGTGCACCGCCGTCGTTGCACTCGTTCGAACCGCATCCGCAATCGAGATAAACCCCAAGTATCGGCCTCTGCTCGCCACGTGTACCTTGGTCCCGTTTGCGAGTTGATCCGGAGGTACCACAACGCTCGAGGATTCGAGGAAATTGCGATTGCCGGCAATCACATGCTCTCCGCTAACCAACGCCGAGATGCCACGCCCGATCTCGTAACGAAAGCCGATGGGCTCTTCAGTCGCAACTCCCTGATCTGTCGCGTACCGTACGATTGCTCTTCCCAACGGATGTTCCGAGCCGCGTTCGGCGCTGCCTGCTGCTCGAAGCAGCGTTTTGACACTAGTCCCTGCCGTCGGTTCAACTTCTGTTGCAGTGGGTGCGCCCAGGGTGAGCGTGCCGGTCTTGTTAAAGAAGACCGTATCGAGTTGGCCGAGTGCCTCCAGGTATATTCCACCTTTGATGATCGCGCCGTGACGGGCGGCGCGCCCGATCGCCCCGAGAATAGCCAACGGCGTACCGGCGGCGATTCCGCACGCGCCCGCCACGATGACGACCGAAATCGTCGACCTGATGTTGTGGGTGATGAAGAAGGTCAATACGGCTGCGCCGAGCGCGAAGTAGACCAAGTACCCTGCAAGCCGGTCGGCCATCTTCTGGATCGGCGCGCGGGAGTGTTCTGCGCGTTCCACCGCTTCAATGATCTTGCCGAACGTGGTTTCTTTGCCTAAGCGAGTCGCACGAACCTGCAGACTGCCGGCCTGGTTCATCGTGCCGGCGTAGACCTCGCTGCCCGATGACTTCTCGCTGGGCATGGGCTCGCCAGTAATCGCGGCCTGTTCAACAAACGAATGTCCGCTCACGGCCTGTCCATCAATGGGAATCCGGCTACCTGGCCGAATAAGCACGATTTCGCCTGGGGTAATGCTTTGGGTCGCTACTTCGATAACCTCGCCTTCCCGGAGCACGCTTGCCGTTTGCGGCAGAAAGTCGAGCATGTCTTGAATCGCTCGCCGCCCACGGCCGACCGTCATACCTTCAAGAATCTCGGCGGCAAGCACAAACCCTGTGATGACCAGAGCCGTAAAGAATTCCCTGATTGCGAGGGCCGCAACCAGCGCGATGGTCATCGACAATTCCATCGTCATCCGCCGCTCGATGATGTTTTCCAACGCTTCTTTGAAGATTGGATAACCGCCGATCAGCGTGGCGGCGAGCCCGATCACGCTGACTCGGTGGAATGGTTCCCACAAATGGAACCACACCGCGGCTGCGGCCAATGCAACGAACAGGACGCGTACCAGGTCCGACAACTCAAAGCCCCCATGCTCGTGGCTATGGTCATCGTGATTATTGTGATCACTTCTGGATGAATGATCGGGAACGCCCGGTTGGGCCGTTGAATGATCGGGCGGGAAAGACTTGCGCGGATGTTCTGCGATGGGACTCATGTGCGTCTTAAGCGCCGGATGCGGTCCATCATCTGTTCTTTCTGCTAACCGGTGTGCGCGCCCTGACTTCCGTAATCATTGGTAATATACTCCTCTATAGTATATAAGTCGGAATGGTCGCTGCATATTGCTTGGGCTACGGGCCTGAGGGTTGCGCATCCCTGATCTGGGGATACTTGGTCGGCTCAGAATAAGGGTGTTCGTGGTGAATCTCCCAAACCACCGCGAGGGCAGTCGCTCCTACGATCAATAGGGCCAATGAGATCAAGGTGAGAAACTCAGCCAACTTCCATCGAATCCGCTTAAGTCGACGCTTACTGCCTTTGTCGAGGGTGATGACGCGGGGCATGGTGCCTCCTCGATGAATGCAATCGGGACGGTGTCGGGCCCCGTCCCGATCAGATCGGGCATATGACGTTGTCGCGATGGATACTAGAAATTCAACGTCAAGTTCGCCGTCATCGCCCGTGGAGTCACATAATGGGTTCCACTGAACGTCGACAGGAAGTTATACAGGGCGTACTTGTTGGTGACGTTGATGGCCGAAAGAGTGAGGTCGAGCTTGTAGCGCTCGCGGTGGAAGATATTGTTCTTGCCGACAGACACGTCGAAGAGGTTGCGGGGCGCGACGCGCGGCGGATTCTTGTCGTCATCCTCGGTGTTGGCGCGAGGTATCTGCACCAGATTTGATTTGTATCCCGCGTTGTCGCAATTGCTGAATCCTGAGGTCGGCGTGGCCCGCACTCCATCGCAGACAATCCCTGCCTGGAATTGCTGGTCAGGTGTCAGGCCGCTCAGATCGACTCCAGGCTGCCCATTGGGCAGTGTGATGGATGTCCCCGTACAGAGTGTGTTGGCTCCGATCATGTTGTAGCAAGGCACCGAGCCCGCTACGAGCCCCGAATCGTAGCGCCAGTTGAACCCGCCCCACACGCGGCTGAAGATTCCGTCCCGGCCGATCGTGTAGTTGAGATGGGTCGTCTGGTTGAATATCTCGTCGTGATCGATGCGGAAAGGAAGCCCGCTCTGGCCGACTGTAGCGCCCGCGCCGGCTACCTGTGGGGGAAAGAAGCGAGCCGCCACCGAGGACGCAACAAAATAGGCGCTAAAGTTGTGGTAGTTGGGGATCTCGGCATGGAGCGCGAATCCAGGAATCTTCGAGTTATGCCAGTCGATGGGGAAGAAAATCGGCGTGTTTCCCAGGATGGAGAAATCGAAGGCATTGTGCGTATACTTCCAGATGTACTCGCCGCTCACGACCGCGTACTTGCCAAAGGCCTGCTGCAGGCTGGCATGAAATTCATTGCGGAAACCGGGCTGGAGAATGCCCTGAACCCCTGGTGTGCAGGCAAGGAGCGGCGCGAGAACGGCGTCGGCGCAGCCCAGGCTGGACAGTACGAGATTTTCGTTGAACGGCGTTTCAAGAGTGCGCGCGTAGGAGACACTCAACACCGTATTGGTTGGCTTGATGCTGTAGGCGATGCCCAAGCGCGGCTGGGCCTCTCGCTTTATCGCCAATCCGTTGTACAGATCACCGCGAATGCCCAAGTTAAAGTTCCAGTTGCCCGCCTTGATCTGATCCTCGACGTACATTGACAGCTCTTTCACATCCGTCCGGCCGAGGAAGTTGTAATAGGTACCGCCGCGCGTGAGATCATACGGCGCGAGCGCGGAATTATAGTTTGGATTCTGACCGGCTGCACCGCCCGGGCACTGCGACGGATCGGAGTAGCCTGGCAGCGGATTGCCGCTCGCGTCCACACACGGAGCACTCAGCGGATCAGCAGGGTTCACCCCTCCTACGTTGTCGCTCTCGCGCAAAAATGTCTGCCCATATTGAATTCCCGCTTTGATGTTGTTGATCCCTTTTGCGTAGGTGAGATCGGAATGCCCGGCCACATTCATGAGCGAGCGAGACTGCCGGATGGACGAAGTCTGAATGGGCCCAAGATCGGCCAAAGGGTTAGGGCTGGGATAGTAAGCATAATTATCTTTCCTGACCCATGCGCCGAAGTTGAAGACGGAGTTGTTGCTGATGACCCGCGTATAGGTAGGAGCGATGTTGAAGGTATTGATCTTGGAGCGCTGGTCGGTGTCACCCAGGATGCCGAAAACCGGATTGGCGGTTGAACCCCCGCTTACCACGTTCTGCACGTTAAGGTTGTCGAAAGCATTCGGGTTTTGGAACCAAGACCGGCTGTAGTTCAGGTCAAGGTGAACGGAATCGGCCTGCGTGAGGGAATAATCGATACGGTCGAAGAAGTTTTGCTGGTTGCCCTTGGCGTGAAAGACCGTGAATTCGGGTGGGTCAAGAAACCGTCCTGTGTTCAGTCCATCTGCCTCAACGAAGTTGCCCCAATTCTTCCGACCATAGGAAAGATCAAATCCTCCCGAAGCGGTTCCGAAGCTTCCATAAGTACCATAAATGGCGCCTGTGGGCCGCGTGACTCCCTGCCCGGAGCGCGTGGTGGCCACGATCACCAGGCTGGTTTTGTCGCCGTACTCCGCGGGAGGCGCGCCCGAAATCACCTCGAGGGACTGGACGGCATTGGAAGGAAGCTGGTTGGAGAACACTTTGCTCTGCTGATCCGTGATCGATTGGCCATCGACCGAGAACGAATTCGATGCATGGTCGCCAAGTCCATGAAAGAGGCCGTTTGAATCGGCCGCTACTCCCGGAGTAGTAAGGGTGACTAGAGAACTGAGGGTTGACGAGGTGCTTTCTAAAGGCACCTTATTGAAGAGGTCACGATCGACATCGACATGGAAGGTCGGGTCATCCTCCAGAAGATCTCCCCCTGCCTCGACAGTTACAGTACTCGATGCGGTGCCGACCTTGAGAGCCATACTCGCGTTTACCGGCACTACAGAACGCACATCGACATCCCGCACAGCCGGCGCAAATCCCGACTTGGACACCGTCAGGTGATAGGGGTTGAAGGGAACATTCGCAAACTGATAATGGCCGGAACGGTCGGAGATGGCCGTTTTTGAATATTGGCTGACAGGATTGTCAATCGAGACTTCAGCACCGGAAACGACGGCCCCAGATGGATCTGTGATGGTTCCACTGATCGTGCCGGAATTAGCGGACTGGGCGAAGGCAACAGGAACGGCCAGCTGCAATAGAAATGCAGCCGGAAAAAGGACGACACGCCGCATGAATGCGTGCATGATGGACCTCCGATGAATCTGCTGAATTGATGGGTTTTGGTTTGCTAGACGGAGGGAGCTTCAGCAGGAGGAGGCCGGGTGTAGTAGACGAAGACGATCGATTTCCGGGGCGCGTCTGCCCGCGGAATCTCGATTCTAGAGGTGTGCTCGACCGCGGCCGGAGCCACAGGCGGCGCATGAGGCGCGATGCCGCTATGCGCCAGAAGGCAAAGTGAACAATCGGAATGAGATGTACCGTCGAGGACGTGGAAATGCCCGACCTGAACGCAGGCGAAGAACGCGACCAGCACGACGCAAATGATCCCGAGGAGAAGACCCCGATGACCACGGAAGCGAGATTGCGTTTGCGACCTGAACATAGCGCCTGCGATACAGTTCTTCGACGCGCTCAAAAAGCGCCAACGGCGTAACCCAAATATAATACAAGGGGCTACGTTATTGTCCAGAGGGTGGCAAGTGTCCCACACAACCAAGAACAAGGAAAGGACCTTGTCCCGTGTTCGTCGCATCAAGGGGCAGGTTGAGGCCATCGAGCGGTCGCGGGAAAACGAAACAGGGTGCGAAGAGATCCTGCAACTTGTGGCCTCCTGCCGCGGAGCCCTGAACGGGCTCATGGCAGAGTTGATCGACGGGCACCTGCGCTACCACGTCCTCGACCCTTCCCAGAGGACCCGACCGTCACAATTGCAGGCAGCCGAAGAACTTATGGCTGTGGTGAAACGGTACTTGACCTAGGGGATATCACTAAACGTAACAATTTGGCCGGTTCGGCCGTCGCTTCGTATTGGTGCCTTGACGCGACTTTGGCAGTTGGATGATCCTCATCGAAAGTTGATGCGCGACACTGACACAAGGGAGTGGAGCTGATCCTTCTTTGTCCAAACGGCAGTGACGCTACCGTCATCATTCGCGATCCATCGGGGCAGGCGGGAATGAACCGGAGCAGGACCAAGCGCAACCGGCAATGAGGCCTCGCCAGTTGCGCGCACATAACGGGCCCAGGTCTGGCCGTCTTCAAGCCATCCCACGACTGCTGCTTTGCCACCGGGCAGCAGAGCCACCGTGACCTGGCCTTCACCCTGACCTGCATCTACCCGAATCGGGTTCCCGAAGTTATCGCCCGAGTCAGCAGAAAACGCAACCTGTACCTTTGGCTGATTGGCAGAAGCCGTCCACCATGCAACCGCCACATCGTTCCCATTGGCATCCACCGCGGGTCCGTTGTCGGGGCAGGCGTTGATCACCCAATTATCTGCGTGAACCCGGTGCGGCTTGGTCCATTGGTTTCCCTGGAGACGGGTGATGTAGATGTCTCGAACTGTAGGCTGATAAGGATTCACCTGAGACGGGCGTGTTCCGGGCGCCTCCTGACGCCCACGATAGACAACCACAGGCCCGCTTGCGCTGACAGCAGTGCAGGTGGGACAGCATTCGCAGGTAATCGGGTCGACGAATGAACCCGCCAATACGTTTCCGCGACTGTCAAGGGAGGCATACCGCAGGCCGATGGAGCCCATATTCATGCCTTTTGCTTGCTCCATGCCACTGGCACGGAGTAGACACGGACTCCCTGCCGGTACGTTTGGACCTGCAATCATCGCGCCCATGGCGTTGGGGAACGCCATCGGAATCATTCTGACCCCCTGACGAGTACATTTGCCAGTGGTTCAGGAGAGTTTTTATCTGGAAACATGATTAAGTACGGCATTTGAAACGGCTTAGTGACCCAACAGCCGGGGTTGGGCAACCGGAATCGCGATTGCTGCATTGAATGGAGCCGACGTTCACTTTTGGACCGGCGGCAGACATCGGGTTCCCGCTAAACCGGATATCGAAGACGTTGCTCCGGGACCATTTCCCCTTCGCGGATGACGCTTGGTTTCGAGAGAGAATGTTGCTGAGGACGCAATATCGCAGACCTATGCGCGCCGGGCGATTCGTTCTTGCGACGCTTTTTGGTGCTGCTTTTTGTGCGTGCGCCTGCGCTCAGACGGCTTCGACCGGTGCGCTCACGGGCCGGGTACTCGATCCTTCCGGGGCCTTGATTCCCGGCGCCCACGTCCAGCTTACGAATCAGCGGTCCGGCGAATCCCGCACAGATGTCTCGGATGACGGAGGCAATTTCCATTTTCTCCTGCTGCCCCCAGGCAGGTATGAGCTGCAAGCCAGCAAGGCAAACTTCGCGCCGATCGGCGAAGTCGGGGTTAGTGTTCTGGTCGCCGAAACTCGGGAAGTTCAGCTGCATTTGCGGTTAGCGAGTGTGCAGGGAAGCGCGCAGGTCTCCGCAGACGCGCCTATGGTCCAGACCAGCACCATCGCCCTGGGGCGGGTGGTGAATCAGACGGCAGTGGCGGGTCTGCCGCTGGTCACGAGGAACTTCGCTCAGATTGCCGGTCTCTCGCCCGGCGTGGCGACCGGAGTGAGCAATGCCGGGGAACTTGGTGCGGGCGGGACGGCTCTGTCGCAGATCGATAAATCGAGAGACGGCCTTTTCGTTCATGGCACGCGATCCTGCGACAACAACTTTGAACTTGACGGTATCAGCGTGAGCGATGTCCAGGGGAGCGCTTCCGCCAGCGGAGGCATTCCGATACCTGATCCTGACGCGATCCAGGAATTCAAGGTTCAGACGGGGCTGTACGATGCGTCTTATGGTCGATACGCGGGAGCAAACATCAGCGTAGTGACAAAGTCGGGCACCAATTCCTATCACGGAGATGTCTTCGAGTTCTTTCGCAACGATGTTCTCAACGCCAACGATTACTTCCTGAATCAAACGGCGCAGCCAAGGCCGCCGCTGAAACAGAATCAGTTCGGATTCGATGCGGGCGGCCCTGTTGAACGGAACAAGCTGCTGCTCTTTGGCTCCTATCAGGGCACGCGGCAGGTAAACGCACTGGCCTCAGGTCAGGCCCGGACGGGCTGCACGGTGAGTCTGTCCACCCCGCCGATCACTGACGATCGGTCCGCTGCTGCCATCGGCCAGTTGTTCGGCGGAATGAGCGGTGCGCTGGGAGGTGTCGCGGTGCGGCCTGACGGCTCGAATATTAACCCGGTTGCGCTTCAGCTTTTAAACTTCAAGCTGCCCAACGGATCTTACCTGATCCCCACGCCGCAAACTGTGAGTTCGGCAAAGCCTTTTGCGAGCCAGGGCTTTTCAACCTTAAGCGAGCCGTGCCGTTACAACGCAGATCAGTTCCTGGTCAATGGCGATTACATCCAGTCGATTAAGAGCAACCTTACTCTGCGCTCCCTGTGGTCGAACGGCAGCCAGTTGATAACCTTCCCCGGCAATGGACTTAATATGGCCGGTAATCTGTCCGGTTTCCCCAGCAGTGTCTCAAATGACTTCGGGATCCTTTCCCTCTCCCACACTTACCTGTTTTCCTCGAGTTCGATGAACCAGGCACGCGTTGGATATGTCCGTACCGTCGGAAACACAACTGCACAGGCGCCATTCTCCTGGTCGGACCTGGGTGTGGCCGCAGGTGAAATGAACCACGAAAATGAACTGGTCAGCCTGAATGTTCTGGGCTCGATCAGTTTCGCTTCCGGATTTCCCCGGCAGTTTGCGCAGAACAGCTATGCCATCACCGACGACCTCACCATGTTTCGGGGAGCCATAATTTCCAGGCAGGCGGGTCGCTCACCCGCGTCCATGACAATATTGCAATTGTAGGTTTGGGCTCGCTTGTGCAATTTCTGAGTTGGCCCGATTTCCTGCTTGGCTTGAACGCAGAGCAGAATGGCACACAATTCAGCAACGTCTACGTATCAATCGACTCCTATGGTTTACTCAATCGAGAGTATCGGGCATGGGAAGGGTCCGCATATGGCCAGGACAATTTCAGGGTCAACCAAACTCTGACTCTTAACGCGGGATTACGGTATGAGCGGCTCGGTCAGTTTGGTGACCGGCTGGGCAGAAATTCCAGCTTCGACATCAATAAGGCCGATCCAAACCCGCCACCGCAGGGAAGCACTGCCGGGTATATCGTTGCTTCGAATTTCGCGGGCCCCACACCCCCCGGCGTAATCAGGGCAGGCAACACATTCGCCAACAATGCTGAAGGGCAGAACACGTTCGCACCCAGGATCGGCTTTACGTGGCAAGCCTTACCGAATGTCCCGCAATTCCTGATTCGAGCCGGCTATGGCTTGTACTATTCACGGCCATCCGGGCAGACTTTTTTTCAAGGCGTTTTTGGAGCGCCCTTTTCGTTATCGAATTTTAAGGTTGGACCAACCAATACAACCGCCACGTTCCAGGCGCCGTTTCCGCAGCCTTTTCCGACACCGGAATCGTTTCCCCTTTTTCCTCCTTACTCCCCATCAACCGCAACTACGGTGAACACCGTCTCGCCCAGTTTTCGATCGGCACTGAGTCAACAATTCGGCATGAACCTGCAAGACGAAGTCAGGCCGCAAATGCTCCTTGAGGTGGGCTATGTGGGATCTCGGGGCATTCACTTGATGAGATACCGATCTTTGAACCAAGCTCTGGATGCATCGCAATCCGACCGCGTGCGGGGTCAGACGGGCAACACTCTGGCGAACATTTCACAGCGAGTGCCTGTCCCAGGCATTCCCGCGGCGTCGCTGCTTCTCGCAGAGTCTGAGGGAAACTCCTGGTATGACGGCTTGGAGGCGAGCCTCACCAGGCAGACCAGCCGAGGGCTGCAGTTTCTGGCGTCCTACACGTATTCAAAGTCCCTGGACACTGATGGCGCCAACATCAATGGCACATCAGCCGGAAACACGATTACACGCGGCGATCAGAACTCACCCAGTCAACGTTGGGGACGCACCAGCTTCGATCGCACCCATCGATTCGTGTTCAGCATAGTGTATGCTCCGCCTGCCTCTCATCTGAAGGGCTTGGAGCGCGCAGCGCTTTCGGGATGGACAGTCGCAGCTGTGGAGACGGTCCAGTCTGGCGACGCTCTGACGATCATTTATACGAATTCCAAGAATGTCTTCGGCATCAGTCAGGATCGAGTCCAGCTAAGTGGCAATTGCGCCAAGGACAAGATTGTTACTGCTGGAGGCAAGCAGACTGAGCTGGATAACTACTTCAACAAGTCCTGTTTCACGACCCCGCCGGTTATCGGCGCGGATGGCATTGGCACCGGATTCGGAGACAGCGCTACCGGCATTGTCGACGGTCCCGGCCAGGCGAACGTCGACCTCTCCATTTCGAGAATCATCCCGCTGCGATGGCTGGGAGAAGCCAGTGGGCTGCAGTTTCGCGCGGAGTTCTTTAATGCCTTCAATCATCCCCAGTTCGCCGACCCCGACAACAACTTCAGTTCGCCAACTTTCGGCGTCATCAGCAGTACGTCTGTCAATCCAAGAGTCGGACAACTTGCGTTGAAGTTCAGCTTTTGAACTTGCTGCGCCGGGAGACCTACTGCGGAAGGAAGGCTGTCATTTCGAATGAGACCAGAGTCTGATTGTGTGCTGAGGCCGGATCCTTGATGTTTCGCTCCATAGCGCGCGCCCGCTTTCATTGCGCGAACGGAGGATTCGATATCGCCTTGACTGCTCACAAAGATGACAGATAGATAGTGGTCTTCGCGTGACAGGTGGCTTGAAGCTTCAGTCCAGTCATGCCGGGCAGGTCTAGTTCAAGCACGAGACATGCAGGCCCGAAGGGGGTCTCTGATGAAGAGACTGCGCAGGACCTGCATACCATTGCACATGTTCTAGCCGTCGGCAAGCGGATTCTTCATTAGCGTCTGCATGGCCCAACCTCATCCGCAGAGCACGGGCGTTGGAAAGCGACAGGTAAATGCGTAAAACTACCTGCTTTTCGCCGGAAAGCCTTAGTCATTGTCGCCTTGTGAGGCATGAGTGTAATAAATGCAGTTGTGTTACGAGGGTACAGCCTGGTACGCATCGAAACGTTGACCGGAGAGGGCTATCCAAACTCAAGCATGCCGCGATGACAACTGCGACTCGACCACGTAGAGTCCGTTCCCCAAACGGGTAGTTCTTCGTATTCACACCTTGTCCGGGTCGACATACTATCGCAGCAATCGCATTTGATCGGCCTTCCCGATGCGTTTCCCTTCTCAAAATCGAAGAGGCCGACACGCCGAACAAATGACTCGCTAACCGCCGGCAGGTCGCTCCATGCATCGGACCAACCGCCAGGAATGGCGTCTGGCGCTTGCGGAGCGTTCTGGTCCAGCCACGAGGTAGAGACACATGACGTTTCTCAGAGGATGTCTTTCGTGCCCGTTGCACAGATCTTCACCGATCAACCGATCTAACCAGGGGCACGTCTGAAACCCCGAAAAAGCATTGATGCACTTCACGGTGCTGGTTGCTCTGGCAGGAGCTTCTGCCGGCAGCCTTGCCGGGCCGTTTGCGTTCGGTCAGACCGAGCAGACTGCCGATGTGAATAATGCTTCGGCCGTGGATCCGGACGCGGTCGACGCCGTCCGGAAGATGGGCGTGTATCTGCGCTCTCTGAAGTCCTTCCAGGTGATCGCAGACGTCAGCCACGATGACGTCCTCGAGGATGGGCTCATTGTGCAGAACAACAAGAAGGTGGAACTGCTCGCCGCCATGCCAAATCGCTTGCGGGTCGAGGTCACCTCTGATGAAAGGCACAGACTGTACCTCTACGACGGAAAGAACTTTACCGTCTGGGCACGGCTCGTCAACTACTACGCTACCGTTCCGGCTCCGCCGACGATTGGCGAACTATTCAAAGTGGCAGATGAAAAGTACGACATCGAATTGCCCCTCGTTGACCTCTTCAAATGGGGGACGAACGACGACGACATTCGCGCGATCAAGACGGCAGTCGACGTTGGCCCCAGCACGGTAGAGGGTGTTACCTGCGAACACTATGCCTTTCACCAGGAAGGCGTGGATTGGCAGATCTGGATCCAGCTTGGAGTTTTCCCCTGCCGCGCAGGCTCGTGATCACGACCCTCACTGACGATGCCAGACCGCAGCATAGCGACACCCTCACCTGGAATCTGGCGCCGTCCTTCAACGATGACGCTTTCGTCTTCAATCCGCCGGCGGATGCCAAGCGCGTTGTCCTCGCAGGGGATAAAGCGGACGCCACCGAGAAAGGGAGGTAGGGGATATCTATGAAGAATTCAGCCCGCATCTTCGCCGTGTTCACCGTCGCCGTTCTGCTAAGCGGAATTTCCGTATCTGCCCAACGCCGCGGAGGCGGCGGCGACGCGCCCCGCAGCAGTGCTCGATCGAGTGTCAACTCGAATTCGAACCGGAACGTCAACCAGAACCGCAATGTTAATGAAAACCGCAACACCAACGTGAACCGCAACACTAATGTCAACGTCGATCGCAACGTCGACGTAAACGTCCATGGCGATTACTACGGTGGAGGCTGCTGCTACCACCCAGTCGCCACTGCCGCCGCAGTCACGGCCACCGCAATGGTGACAGCTGCGGTCATCGGTTCGGTGGTTAACTCCGTTCCCGCAGGATGTACAACGCAAGTCATCAATGGACTGGCCTATCAACAGTGCGGCAGCACATGGTATCAGCCGCAGTTGTCTGGCAGCTCGACGACCTACGTTGTTGTTAATGCGCCTCGGTGACTGACACCCCTGGCTTTGATCACGGCCTGGCTATGGGCAATATGGAGGTCTACCACGGTGACCAGGTTATTGGCAGCAATCATGTGCATCGTTGTCTTTAGCGTACTTCCGGCGCAGGGACAGCAAAAAGGTCAGTACATGCCCGGACAATATGGTCTGAATGCCGGCGTTTTTCCCGATCCCGGAATCACTTACGCGAATCTGACGATCAACTACCCGGCCGACTCGCTTAGAGATTCGAGCGGAAACGCAGTGCCGCTGGTGGACTCGTACGACATCTGGGCGATCGAGAATATCTTCTACTACGTTCCAAACAGCAAGGTCCTTGGTGGAAAGTTGTCGCTCATGGCTGCGTTTCCCACACTTGCGGACGGAGCGCTCACTCTTGGTTCTCTTAACTTCCCGAACGTCGCCCTCAGTGGGGGCGGCTTCGGTCTCGCTGATACCTGGTTGCAGCCTGCGACAATGGGATGGAGCCTGAAGCGGACCCAGATCACGCCCGGCGAGGCCTTCACGACTGAGTGGGGTGCCGGGCAGGTTCTTCCCTTGAAGAAGGACATGAGCCAGCTGCTTCAGGCCGGAGTGACTGGCTACGATCAGTGGCAGG
>Ga0335069_10009150_pt1 | contig 14124 bp, 12 predicted proteins | sample Lox_Sample_11_FD_206714 | JGI IMG/M metagenome (GOLD analysis project Ga0335069, IMG submission 206714) | Soil microbial communities from Loxahatchee National Wildlife Refuge, Florida, United States - Lox_Sample_1.1 | ecosystem: Environmental > Terrestrial > Soil > Wetlands | place: USA... | reverse complement strand
GCGGAATACAGATACGCTGCCGCGCCGTCAACGCGGGCGCCGGATCGGTTGTCCGTCTGGCTGAAGCCGCAGGATTTGACTTACGCCACCAGCGAACGCATCCGCGACGATTCCCAGAACAAGCTGTTCAAAGCGCCGGACGATCCGCACTTCTTCGGTTACCGCCTGGATTCGCTGACGCTCGGCCTGGATGGCGATAACTGGCGCACGCTGGCGCTGCCGTCGACGATCGGCGCGCTGGCCTATATCGCGTTCGAAACGCGCCTGCTGTTTGCCGCGATGCTGCCGGATGTGCCCTTCGTGCCGCTGAACGTCACTGCGCTGGTGCTGCCGAACGGAGAGCCCGGCGCCTCCGGAACAGGAGACGGATCGCGCTGGACGGAACACGCGAGTGGCCAGGTGTTCGACCTTTCGCTGGCGGATCTGCCGGGCGGTGAACGAGAGTGCCTGCGGTTCGTGCTCGATGACCTGGGATGGAACGGCGACCTGGGCTTCATTGACCAGCCGGAGGGAAAGCAGACGGTGCACATCGGCTGCTCACCTTCGTCGCGAGGGTTCTTCACGCATGTGTTCGAGGAAGCCGAAGCCGCCCTGCGCGACCGGACCGTGCCGGCGGAGCCCACCCCGGTGGCGCGGTGAGGGGAGAGTGTTTTAGAATCGAAGTTAACCCGCCACGGGCGCGTAGCTCAGTTGGTTAGAGCGCCTGCTTCACACGCAGGAGGTCACAGGTTCGAGTCCTGTCGCGCCCACCATCAAGTGCTTCTGAATCAACTGTTTGCATCTGAGTTTCTTTTGCTACCCTGTCCTCAAAACCCCAAAACGTATCAAAATCGTATCAAAACCCGATCAAGCGCGTTGCTCCGTATCAGAATTGTTTGAAGAGGTTAATTCGTTGGCCTTCCGGTTGAGCTTGGTTAGCGCCTCGCGCTTCATCTGGAGCTTCATCTGCGAGTATTTCTTGAATACCTTGGCGTCCGTCTGCCGGAGCAGCTGCGTCACCCACTCGTCCGCCACCCCACCCGCACTCAATCGTGTGGCGTACGTGGAGCGGAGGTCATAGAGCCGGAAGTAAGGGATACCCGCCTTCCGTAGCGAACGCTCCCAGGTCTTCTTGAAGTTGGTCTGCGCCTCGCCTGCTTTCTTGGAACTGGGAAACAGCCACGGTCCGGGACCGGCCAGTTCGATCTGGCTGCGAAACGCCTCTACCGCAATTTCTGTCAACGGGACCTCGGCGACTCCGGTGGGAGTTTTCGAGTCGGCGACGAACACCACCTTGTTGGCGATGTCCACCTGGTCCTTCTGCATTGAAGCCAGCTCCTTATAAACCCGAAGGCCAGTCTCGGTGATAATCCGGATCACGTTCCGCAGGTACGCGGGTGCGTGCTCTTCAATCTTGGCCTGCTCCGACCAGGTCATGTAGTGCGGCCGGAACAGACCTTTGAGGATTACCGGAAACTCAACGCCGGCACACGGGTTTGCCGGACACAGCTTTTTCTTCACTGCCACGTTGAGAATGCGTCGCAAAACACGAAATTCCTGATGCACAGTAGCAGGCTTCAGCGTCCCGAGTTCGGCGACGCCCCCTCTGCGGCGGACATGCTTTTTCTGCTGGAGCCGATGCCGCAAATAAACTTCGATCTGCGTTGCATCCATATCGACGAGCTTCATCGGTCCAAACATAGGCCTGAGTGCTTTTAGCGCGTTCTCATTGACTTCATGCGTTCCCGCTTCGCGAATCGGCGGCTTGGAGTAGTTCTCCAGGAAAAAATCCGCCCATTCATCGAACGTCATCTCTTTGCCCTTGCGAATCAGGTCAAGGGTGTTATTGTCCCTGGCGGCCAGGCGCTCGCGCATTTGCCGCTGCGCCTCGTCCCAGTCGGTTGTATTGGTTGATTCCAGGCGGCGGCGACCGGTTTTATCCCGGTAGCGCATCCACCAAACGTTGCTGTCTTTGCGTCGATAAACGACACCGTCATGTTTGCTAGGTCTTGCCATTCCCCACCTCTTGTTTGAATGTTGCGCGGAAGGGCGCGAGATCCGATTTCAGAAACCGGATGTTTCGGCCCATCACGCGGAGATGGGGAATCTGCTTTCGCTCTACCCAAAGATACACCGTTTGCACGCTGACACCCAAATAGGTGGCGGCCTGGCGGACCGTGAGCGGAACGTCATCCCCGGCGCCAGCCTGCGCGACGTTCACCGGAAGAGGCTGAGTTTTCGATAAGATTGCTGTGCTCACCGCGATCTCCGCTGCTTTAAAGAGGCCACCACAGCGCGCTCATCCGTCCAGCCCATACTCCGACGAAGAACAGCAGCACGGCGGCCAGGACCGCGATCATAAGCTTCTGTGCCGACATGGGTCGCTGGTATGCCGCCTCAATCTGTCGAACGAGGTTTGATGCGTACAGACGGGCGTCCAGAATATCTTTCTCGAGCTCTTTTCGAATCCCGGCGGCGGACTCGCGGACCTCCGCCGCAAGAAGACTGCCCGCGCGGGTCTGCACCTTCTGCGTTGCGGCCTCAAACAATGCGAGCTCCTCACGAATCCGGGCATGGATGGTTTCGAGCGACTCCTCCAGCACCAGGCGATTCATGGTCACGAGGGCGAAGGCTGCGTCGTCCGGCTTGAGCAGCACACGGTGACGCGCGGCCACTTCGTCAATGAGGCGTTGCACGTCGATGGCTATGGGTTTCGCTGCCGCCATGGCTCACTCCATCTCAATCCGATCGAGCTGCTCGAACAGCTCGCGCTGGATAATCTCGAGACGCTGTTTCGAGACGAGTGAAAACTCGCCGAGCCGGATGGCCTCCTGGAACGTCAGCCGCCGGGCCAGCATCAGGCGCATGTCGTCACCGTAGGTGTTGGGATTGCGCTCTCGAATTACGACTGTTCCGAGAAGTTTATGAGCCTGCTCTTCGGCTACGCGGAACTGCTCGAATGGCTTCCCATCTTTCGATACTTCACCGAAAAACTCGTTCAGCCATACGATCACGTTCTTCTCGGTCGTCGTTTCGGCCAGCCGCTCCAGACCGTTCAACGTATCGCTCATTGCCTGTCCGCCGGCCACAACCGAATGGACGAATACTCGGCGTGACCGGGCAGCGAGGAAGCACAGGATCTCGTTTTCGAGGATATAGTTCCACAGAGGCACAAACGTTGTGGCCCCAGTATCCACGATACAGATGCCGTCGACCTGGCAAATCTTCTCAACCAACTCGTCGAATCGCTTATCGTAGATTGCACCACGACGTAAAACGTTGATGTGTTCGGCGGCGAGAGCCTGATATTGGGCGAAGGTCGCGTTGACCGGATCGGTATCAAAACAATGAAGAGTGGCTTTCCGGGCATGGAAGTACTGGCCGAGAATGGCGGAAACAAGACTCTTTCCGACACCTCCTTTTCCCTGGAGGATAAAATGAACCTGATTGGATCTCGGCTTTCCGTTTTCTGTTGTTGCCATGGGTTCTCCTAGTCGATGAGCTGCTTTTGAATTGAGAAGGGATCATAGTCGAATCCGGTTGACTGTTTTTTCTCGCGTTGCTCGCGGAGATTTCGGAACGGATCGCTTGGCGCCGGCGATTCGGTAGCGGACGTGGCGGCTGGCTGATCTGGCGCGTACGGCTGCGGCGCAGGCGCTGGCGGATGATTTCGCAACCTGTTCCGGAGGCGGGACACGTAGACCCGAAACTGAGGATATGGAATGTCGAAGCCATCGGCGCGGGCTGCATCCCAGACCTCCCGCAGTTTCTTACCGGTGCTGAGCGCGGCCTCAATCTCGGGCCAAATCCACGCCACCCGGCCCGTGCTCGTGGCCGGCTCAACGCAGGGGAGCGTGCGTAGATGGACGAGTTCGCTCTTGGTTCTCTTTCTGGATGGCGAAACCACGTTCGCGGTCATCGTCTACTGGCGCCCTCAATCTGTAGGCCTTGGCAGAGGGGTTTCGAGACAGGACCGCGAAGCATTTTTTGGGCTGCAACCGTCTGCAACAAATTCAGCACGATCTGTAACCACCAGTCGGTATGCGGGCGCCCGGCAACAGATTGCAACAGTCTGAAACTGCTAGGCCCAGCGGCGGGCAGCAAAATGGCGGTAGTGGAACATAAAGAAAACGTTGCGCGGTGGTCTGAGTTTCAGGCTTTAAGAAGCGCGTAGTCAATGTGTTCTCCCGTTGCGCGGTTTGGCCTATTCTGTTGCGCATTGCGCAACAGCGGTTTTGCTGTCATTCCTGGGCCATCCCCGGACCTATAGGGTAGAGGAGAAATGGCTGTGGAACAGAAACAGAGCGCAGGGGTTATCCACGGATTGCGGATCAACGCGGAACTACGGAATCGGATCGAGAGAGCGATGCAGAAGGGCGGATTTTCAAGCCGCAGCGCGTTCATGCGCGCCGCGATTGAGCGGGAACTGGCCGGTAGGGAAAGCGGCGTCGATGAGGCGGAGCAGAGGATCGCCGCGAGCCTGGATCGCATGTCGCGACAGATTCACAATCTGCGGATCGGTCAGCAGGCGTTGTTCGCCTTCGTGGACGTGCTGGCGAAGACGTTCTTGACTTGTGTCCCAGAGCCGCCGAGGGATGTGCAGGAACAAGCCGTCGCGCGCGGCAAGGCCCGCTACGACCGATTTCTCAAGAGCGTTGGCATGGCAATGGTGGGCGATTCCCAGGCCGCGATGGCGGAGTTGTTAGGACGTGGCCAGGAATGAACGATCAGCGGTGGGCGGGTGACGCTTTTAGCGACGGAATGCAGGGCCACATTGGGCCTGCAGCCGGCGTATCTGGAAAGCGATCTTTCACCTGCCCCCCGCTAACGGGTCGGTTGAGAATTGCTGGGCCTTACAGATCCACGCCCTTTAGGATAGGCGACCTGCGGAGGCAATTTCGAAGGATCCCGCTATTGTTCCTAACGGCGCTTAACGATAACCTTTGGAATGGATCTTCTCTTACAATTGAGCCGGAACGAGGCGTATAGTTGAATTTTGAAGCGGTGTCGCGGGAGGCGCGGCTACTTTTGTTTCGTGCGTCTGGTAGCGCTGAAAAAGACAATGGCCAACGACACAGTACCCGTGCGATCGGTATCCGGAGACAGGGACCTGTTCTTCGACTCGAATTATCCGCTGTTGCGCGATCAGATGAAGCCGATGGATTGGATGCGGCGGCTGTTCCGCCGGCTGACTGAAGGATGGTGTCCGAGGCTTGTCGATCTTCCAACGGGAGCCGGGAAAACCGATCTTGTGGTCATCTGGATTCTCGCGCTGTCGTGGTACGGGTTAGACACGTTGGCGAGAAAGCCGGCGCCACGGCGACTGGTTTGGGTCGTCAACCGCCGCGTTTTGGTTCAACAGGTCTTCCGGCTCGCGAAGCGCCTCACCGATAAACTGCTGGCGACGTGCGACCACGATGCACTTGCGACCGTGCGGAACGGCCTTTCACTGCTGAGCGGGGATCGAGAGAACTTCTTTCGTTGTGTCGAACTGCGTGGGCAACTTGTTGATGACCGGGATTGGTCGGTCGTTCCGTCGGTGCCGCAGCTTATCGTCGGCACGGTAGACCAGATTGGAAGCAGATTGCTATTCCAAGGGTACGGTCTGGGCAAATGGAGCCTGCCGCTGCAAGCCTCGCTCCTCGCGGTAGATGCGTGGGTCTGTGTGGATGAGGCACATCTGGTACCTGCCTTCGTACTTACGCTCCGCCAGGCCCGGCAATTGATCGAAGCCGAAGCCCGGGCCGACGCGCTATTTCTCTCGACTCTGTTCGCGCGGCTGCCCTTTTGGTTGACTGAGCTCTCTGCTACGCCGGCCCTTCCGGCTCCGAATACGGAGTGGATCTTTCGGCTGCTCCCAGAAGACGAAGGGGATCCTCCGCTAAGGGATCGTCTGCTCGCGGCGCGCACCCGCCAAGTAAAGGTGTGTTGGCTCGCGGCTGTTGTCAAGCCCAGCGAGGCCATATCGAAGGCCGGCGCTGATTTGGACGGCAGGGTGAAATCTGTTGCTGTGTTTGTGCACACGCCGAAGGAGGCTGATGCGATAGCCAGCAGTCTCAGCAAGAAATTCGGCGCTGAAAGGGTCCTGAAGATCACGGGACGGCTTCGTGGATATGAACGCGCACATCTCGAAGTTCAGGAGGTGTTTAGGCGCTTGTGTCCGCCCGCCGGAGGTAATGAGGCCGACGCTGCCAAAGAAACGGTCTTTCTCGTGGGGACTGCGGCTGCGGAGGTCGGCCTGGACGCGGACGCCGCTGCGATCGTGTGCGATTTCGCCTCGCTGCCGACGCTGTTGCAGAGACTTGGCCGGCTGGATCGGCGCGGCTCGATCAGCCGCAGGTTCTTTAACTCCGAATGTGAGGCGCCGACAATGACGGTCTTCGCGGCACGCGAGAGTGCGAGCCGTGACGTCAGAAAACGGTTTCTGAAACTGGCGCGGGATCTCCGTGCAGACCGCAACTACCTTTCGCCATCCATCTTGGTCGGAGAACATTGGAGACCGGCGACGGCGAAGGAAGGCGCGGATAAGAAGGCGAAGGAGACCGATCCGAATGAGATCGTGCTGGCGGCCAGTCGGGCCGTGCTGCTAGGCAAAGGGGTCGGCTCTGCTGCAGGTGAGATCGCGACTAGCCAGCCGTCCACTTGGCTTAAGCACCCAATCGCGTGTGTCACTGGCGGACCCGTTGCCGTGCCTCCGCTGACCTCCGCGCTCGTCGAACACTGGGCCGGCACAACGGAGCCGCGAAATGATTTTGTACCGGTTCACCCGTTCCTTTATGGAATTTTGCCCGACCCCGAGGGTACACCGCTGGTGTCCGTGGCTTTCCGGCTGGAGATGGATGTGTTAGCAACTGATCGGTTCTCCGGTGACGAAGAAGATGACGAAGAAGAGGTGCAAGCCTGCGAACAAGTGACGGAAATCTTCCGCCAGTTTCCTCCTCAGCGGGCTGAATTCCACTTCGTTGCGTTGACCGATGCAAGGGAATGGTTGGCGTCGGACCCGGCATCTGGGGTTCCAGTTGCTGCCTTTGATGGGCAGCAATGGTCGGTGAGCCGGGATGGCAACGACAGGCCCGCGTTGCGGCCTGGAACAACGCTCGTTCTGCCCACTCTGGCACGCGATCATTTGGGCAAGCTTCTTGAAAGCGCAAACGATGCGAAGGATGAGAAAGCCTCGCGGGATGTCCTGGAAGGGGTGTCGCCTAGGCGACCTCAGTACTGGCGTTGTGTCCAGCGGGTCACGGCGGGCGACCACAGGCTCATTTTCGAGGACGGCGCCACCCGGTTTGAGCGAGCAAAATCGGGCGAAGCTTCTGCTGAGGAGCAGGATTGCATTGCCCTCGGCATGGACCAACCAGATGCGCCTCCAGGCTGCAAATGGACTAGGCGGTTGAGACACATATTGAGGATTGGTACCGCTGAGTTTCGGTTTGAATACCTGAAGCCCAGGAGAGTAGTGCAGCAGCAGTTCTTGGCCGAGCATCTTCAGGCTGCTGTGGAGTATGCAGGTAGGATTGCCAGCGCCCTATCACCCAGCAACGAGGGTTTGCAGCGGCTGCTGGTCGAGGCTGCCAAGGTGCACGATCTGGGTAAGAACAATCCCAAGTGGCAGCGGGCGATGGGTAACAGCGACATGAGCCATCCGGTCGCGAAGTCGTGCGTTGAAAGGCCGCTCTCGACGAAGGGCTTTCGCCACGAGTGGGAATCGCTGCTGCGGGTTCGGGATGACGCGCCAATGTCGTGCGAAGACTTAGATGAAAAGGATTGGGCGGACCTCTGGCGGCATTTGGTGGTATCACATCACGGCCACCTGAGGCCTTGGCTAGCAGAGCGCGTGTTGGAGGCGCACGCGCTCGGCAAGCAGAGGCAGTCGAGCCTGCGGCTTGAGTCGGCCGAGTGTTTCGCCCGACTGCAAGGTCTGCTGGGGCCCTGGCGCCTGGCCTATTTGGAGGGGTTGCTGAAAGCGGTGGATGTTGCCGCCAGCCAGACCGACGACGAAGAGGACGGCGATGAGCAATGACAATTTGCGCGGAATATCGCTGGAACTGGACGAACGCAATTTTGCGCACGTGCTCTCGGCCGTGGCCCTGGTTTGTCTGGCTTCACGGACTCCGGATGCACACCCATCAGAGTCCAAGTGCTGGTGGGGCGAACACGGGTTCAGCCTGAGCACGGCAATCGAGGGGGCTATGCTTTTTGACATTGCGGACAAGTTCATCCGAGATATCCGTTGGATCCCAGGAATCGGAGGAAAGGAGCACGGCACGTTCCTTGTGGGCAGCGAGATTGGCTCCAATCCTTTCATTTCTCTGGCCGATAGCGGACAGGACACTTCACCGTTGAAGACGTTTGCGGCCAACCAGGAACCCGCGAAAGACCTGCTGGACAAGCAGCGCGAGAAACTTCTGTCGCCGGATGGTACCGAGTCCTGGCTCTTCCAAACTGCCCCAGGAATTTCCAGTTGGGGGTTTGACGCACGGGTTGGATCGCACGCATATGATCAGGGGTTCAGCTCGAACGACGAAGGAAGTGGCGATCGGGATCCGATCTACCCGGCGGTCGAGCTTCTCAGTATTGCGGCCGCTTCATTTTTCGTCGCGATCCAAGGGTGGCAGGTAGACGAGAACTCCGTGGGCTACGCAATCTGGCCCCAGCCGGTATCCATGTTATTGATGCCGTATGCCGTCGCGGGACGGCTCGCTGGGATTCCGGCCCGTCGTTACCGCGTTGCAACGCGCGGTGGTTCTTATGGTAAGGGTGCGGCCTTCCGGTATTTCCCAGAGGCGGTGCCCGCAGATGATGGACGAAGGAAAACAAATGAGCACAGAACAACCAATAGAGGACGCTAAGTTAAGGAATGCAGAAAAGCTCCTCGACGCGTTGCTTGGCGTAGATGCCCGGCGCCCTGGCACGGCCGCCAATTTGCCTGCGGTGGTCCGCGTGATCGAATCGTTGGAGCCTGCTGGCGGGACGGACTTTCCTGTCTTTCCGGCATCCTACGCAGGCGTAGGTGACAATGACCCGCCCGTGTACGATCTCGCCGGCGTCGTTTACGGCGACGCCCAGGAGACTGTAAGAGGGAAAGGCAGAACCACCGTAACGCGGCCGCAGATCATAAAAGCCGAGCGTTGCACCATCGATTCCCCACAGTCCCAAGCGAACAGGACCGAGGAGGCGTTCCTCTCGGATGCTGAGCTCAGGCCGTTGGTTCCGCAAGCATCGGCAAGCATTCCTCGCTTGGAGGGTAAGGTTGGAGAGGAAAGCGTCCTACGCCTTCCACACCGGATCGCGGACTTCCGAGTTCGGGTCTCCGATCAACGCGACAAAGTAAAACTGGCCATTGCCGACTTTGCAGGTGGCAACGCCTTAGCGTTGCTCCAGCTGTTGCCAACCAGCATCGTATTTGGGTTCTGGGATAGTCGCGGCGAAGGGACCCAGCCTAAGCACGCCCGAATCCTGTTGTCGCGGATCGATGCCTTCGACGTAGTCCCCTGCCGCCGGCACGCATTATACAGCGGGCCGTACTCAGCTGACGAATTCGCGTCCGTCATATTAGAGAGGCCGGCCTCGGGGAAGGCTGAGGAAGACAAAATGGGCGAGTTAGGTTATAAGAGCGTCCCAAGCGAAGGATTGGGCGGCGTGCTGATCAATGGAAAAGTCGAGCGGCTAGCACTTATCTCCTTGACTGACATCGCGCGTTTGTACTGCCGAAACGAAAAGGGCGATGTTGATGGCAGGAAAACAAACGCTGCGCGCCGCTACATCTTCGCACTCGCCGCTCTCGCCGAGGCCTACCCTCGATCGACCGGCAGCCATAGGCTCCGGTCGGGATGCGAACTTGTAGCAAAACTTCCTCATGTTGTCGATCTTCGCGGAGGTGGCCCTGCTTACAAAGATGGTGATGCGATCAAAGGCCTTTACAACGATCGTCGCCTGCTAGTGGCGTTGGCGGCAGACGCGAAGAACACTCTCGGGATACCAGCCGAGGTTGGCCCGTTCACCGTCTCAAAAGAGGCCCTAAAGGCTGACTTTCCGAGCCCATCTGCACCGAGCCCCAGCAGCTTACCCGCGGGCACACCCGCTGCGCCTGCGTCAAATGCTGGGCGTCGGCGCGCCAAGAAATCCTAAATGAAGTCGCTCGTCTTAAGTTGTACGTTTGTGGCCTACACCTACCAGGGTGTACGCCTCACGCCTGAGCAGAAAGAGGAACTGGACTGGCCGCCCGCGCCGGGTCGACTACATCAGGCGTTGATGGCTGCAGCGTTGAAGGGTGTACCGAAAGATCGCGAATCGGAATTTGAGAAGGATGCGGTGGGCGCTCTACGGTGGTTGGAAGAGCAGCCCCCGCCCGTAATTGTCGCTTCGGCAATCTGCGAAGAAGATGCCAGGAAGCCTGCTGCGACACGCTTTCGGCTTGCGATTCCCCAAAACAATCCAGCCAAATCGGATTTTACACGGACTTCCCTACTGCTCGCGCCAACTCTAATGCGCCGCGCCATCGGGCGTTCGAACCAGCAGCTTCTGGTGGATTACATCTGGGAATTGCGGAACGCTGGTGAGGAAGAGGTGGGCGCACAACACTGTGCAGTTCTCAGTGATTTGGCCGCCCAAATTAGATACCTCGGCCGAGGCGAAGACCAAATCGAGGCACATATCATCCTCCAGCAAACGGTCAGCGCGAGGGAGGGGTGCGAGGTGTGGCGTCCGACGGATGCAGTGGCGGACGTCGATCTCCTAGTGGCTCGACCGCACACAACATCCGGCCTGATTCGGCATCACTGGCAGCCTGTTCCGGCTCGTACCCGCAAGTCCCCGGCCAGCCGATTCCTTCGGGAGCAGGGTTATACGCGTGAAGCGACGGCCGGTTTGTTGCCAGTTCACGTAGCGATATTTCAGCTTTTCGCCGACTCCGGAGATCCGGACGAACTGCCGCTTTCGTGCGACGCGGAGAATGCGGGGATATGGCGGGCGGCGATCAGGCAGAGGGCAGTCGATCTCGCCCGCGACCGCGAGCGTTGGGACGACGAGGATGTTGCTGTCGAGTTGGTGACCGGACATCCCCCGGGCGATCCTGGCAGGAGCGCGCAACCGCACCTGGCGTTTGTGCCATTGCCTTCGATCGGTGCGCACGGCAAGGCTGACGGGCGTGTGCGACGGTTCGCCCTCCTGGGCTACGCGCGGACGGGCGCGGACGCCGCAGCGGCCGAGGTCTACCGCGTGCTGAGCGCGGCTCTCGACGGGGAGATTGTGGGGGCTGGAGGGTCGTACTATCGGCTTCAACTGTTTGATGGACGGCCTCAGAACGACAAGGTATGGTTCCAGTTTGTCCGCTCCGCACGGGTGTGGCACTCGGTCACGCCAGTCGCGCTAGCCCGCGGTTTCAAGATTCCCACGCTCACTCCGGACGGATCGCGGAGGTTGACCGGCAACGAGAGGCACCTGCGCAGGCTCGCGGAATGGACCGCGTTGTTGCGGGCCAGCCTGCGTCATATCCGTCTCCCGGATGAACTGGCTGCTAGCTGCACCATCATACTGACCGCATCACCGCTCGTGCCCCATACGCAGCGCGCGGAGAGCTATCGGCCGCCGGGCGAGTCCGCGGTATTCACGCACGCACGGATCGAGTTCACTCAACCGGTGCGCGGCCCGTTGCTCGTAGGCGACCGGCGTTATTTCGGCTACGGGCTGTTTTTTCCGGATTGATGGTTGACCGATGCGTACAAGTTACCTCATCTGCTACGACATCTGCGACGACAAGCGCCTGCGCAAGGTCTTCCAGACTATGCGCAACTATGGCGATCACCTGCAGTACTCCGTTTTTGAGTGTCAGTTGACCGCCACGGACCTGGCGCGCTGCCGGAGCGACCTCGCCGCCATCATCCACCATGACGAGGACCAGGTCCTGTTCGTCAGCCTGGGACCGGCCGAGGGCCGCGGCGACCGCGTCATCACTGCCCTTGGTAAGCCCTATACAGCCGTCGACGCGCCGTGTATCGTGGTTTGATATGGGCGCGCTTCCCATCATCGCCGAACCCGCCGGGCCCAACGGGCGCCCGGAACTCCCGGATTACATGCCGGCGCGCATGGTCAACGAATTCGTCTACTGTCCCCGGCTGTTCTACTACGAGTGGGTGGACGGCGTCTTCCGCGAAAGCGTGGACACGGTCGAGGGTAAGATCCAGCACAACCGGGTGGACAAGCGGGCGACGGAAATGCCGTCACCAGAAGTGGCGGCCACCGAACAGATCCACTCGCGCTCGGTCACCCTTTCGAGCGACCGTCTGCGCGTGATCGCCAAAATCGATCTGGTGGAAGGTTCGGAAGGCATCGTGACTCCTGTGGACTACAAGCACGGGCGGCCCCGTGAGGGGCCTGACGGCCTGGAACTCTGGCCCGCTGACCGCGCACAGTTGGCCATCCAGGGGCTGGTGCTGCGCGAAGCCGGCTATCAGTGTGAGGAAGGCATCGCTTACTACGCCAAAACGAAACAGCGCGTGCGCGTGCCCTTCGACGCCGCCCTCGTTGAGGAAATCGAGAGCACAATTCGCGCCGCGTGGACTCTGGCGACGACCGGGAGCATACCGCCCCCGCTCGAAGACTCCCCGAAATGTCCCGGCTGTTCGTTGGTGGGCATCTGCCTTCCCGATGAAACCAATTGGTTGACTGGCGAGACGGCCGAGGCGGTCCAACTTTCTTTGTTTGACGAAGGCGCTGGCCTGCCCAGAAAGCCGGTCGCGCGCGAGGTCAGGCAATTGGTTACCCCGCGCTACGACCTGCGGCCTTTGTATCTGAATTCGCAGGGCTACCGGGTGGGCAAGTCGGGCGAAGTTCTGCAGGTGAAGGACAAAGAGCAGTTGAAGCAGGAAGTGCGGCTCGGGGAGATCTGCCAGGTCAACCTCATGGGCAACGTGCAAGTCTCCACGCAGGCTGTGCAAACGCTTTGCGAGGCTGCGGTACCAATCTGTTATTTTTCACAGGGCGGCTGGTTCTATGGCATTACGACGGGGCTAAATTCGAAAAACATCTTCCTGCGACGGACGCAGTTCCGGCTGGCGGACCAGGAGTGGTTCGCGCGATCGCTGGCGCGCCGCTTGGTGGCGGGCAAGATCCGGAATCAGAGGACCATGCTGCAGCGGAACCACGTGGAGCCGCAGGCTGATTCGCTATTAGGAATGCGACAGATGGCGGAACAGGCTGAACGCGCCCAATCGCTGGAGGAACTGCTGGGCATCGAAGGTAACGCGGCGCGGATCTATTTCGGGGAGTTCGCCGGCATGATTAAGACTGAGGAAGACGATCCTGCCGCGGTCGAGCAATTCCGTTTTGACTTCGCGGGCCGGAACCGGCGGCCGCCGCGTGATGCGGTCAACGCGCTATTATCGCTGGCGTATAGCCTCTTGAGCAAAGACCTGACGATTGCTTGCTACGCCGTCGGCTTCGATCCGTACCTGGGCTTCTACCATCAGCCCCGCTTCGGGCGGCCGGCGCTGGCGCTGGATTTGATGGAGCCTTTCCGGCCACTGATCGCGGATTCGGCGGTGTTGAGCGCGATCAATACGCGGATGGTGACGCCCAGAGATTTTGTGCAGGCGGGCCCGGGTGTAGCGCTGACGGCGAACGGGCGGAAGTCTTTTTTCCGGGCATACGAACTGCGGATGGACACGCTGGTGACGCATCCGTTGTTTGAGTATCGAGTCAGCTACCGGCGTCTACTGGAGATCCAAGCTCGACTGCTCGCGCGAGTTTTGGAAGGCGAAATTGCGGAGTACCCGGTTTTTGTAACGCGCTAGGGTGCGAGCGGCGGAGTGATGTCGAAAAGCCGGGAACCGCTCGCGAGCTGATAAAGTATTGTGGGAGATGAGTTTTGCTGATTGACACAGCGTCGCGCGCGGGTTGTCTGGACCACCGAGAGCTGGTCACTCGCAAACGCGGCCGTAGCTCTTTGACAACTGAAGAGTTAGACTGAGACTAATTCCGCGATCACGTGATCGCGGCCTCATTGAAGCTGAGCAGCATCGAGCCGGGTTTGACGACGGTCGATCGGCAATTCCGCGATCACGTGATCGCGGCCTCATTGAAGCGACGAAGCCGAGAATGGCGCAGCCAGGCCAGACCGAAAATACCGCGAAAACGTGTTCGCGCCCA
>Ga0335069_10009149_pt1 | contig 14125 bp, 13 predicted proteins | sample Lox_Sample_11_FD_206714 | JGI IMG/M metagenome (GOLD analysis project Ga0335069, IMG submission 206714) | Soil microbial communities from Loxahatchee National Wildlife Refuge, Florida, United States - Lox_Sample_1.1 | ecosystem: Environmental > Terrestrial > Soil > Wetlands | place: USA... | reverse complement strand
CAAATTATCAATATCTTTGAGGTATGCAGTGGATATTGTGCTAGATTCGGTGATGTTTGCGGGTCATGCACATGAGTCCCTGCGGGTCAACCTCGGTGCGTAAAAGGCGCAGTTCGTCATCACTTGGCATGGGCGCTTCTCTTGCCCTCGAAACATCCATCTCGAAACCGGTATTCTCAACGATCCTCTCGATGGTTACGCCCGGATAATACTCTGCGAGGTACATGGCCTTAGACGACGCGTCAAATTGCATGACGCCCAGGTTGGTCACCACCGCAATAGGTCCTCCTCTTTTTAGCCCGAGCCTTTTGCGTGTGTCGTAACCCTGATACCACCCCACGCTCGTCAAATAATCGAGTCTTTCCACGAAACGTCTTTTCTCATGCTTAACGAAAGCAATGAACCCCGATGCAAGAGCCGCTGCATCAGCCGCGCCTCCACTCCCGGGAAACCGTGTCTTAGGGCGATGGTAATCGCCGATGGATGTTGTGTTCAGGTTGCCATATCTGTCAATCTCAGCGGCCCCGAGAAGGGCTATGGTGTGAAGCCTTCTGTGCGTCAGCAGACAGAAGGCATCGATAAGACCAACGTTTATGGATGTTCCGGACATGACCCGCAAATCTGCCACGGCCATGGGCATCTCCTGAAGCGAAGGGTCGATCCCGCCCGTCTCAAAGAAGATGACCGCCCTCGGGGCAAAAACATGCTTTGCAGCGGTTGCGGCGAGTATGGATAGGCCTGTTCCGGCAAAGACAATGTCCCCGTCCTTTATCAGCCTGCCGGCATTAAGCGCCATGATTTCGTTGTCGGTGTATCGCGTGGTCATATCGGAATCATTTCCTTTCAAGGCCGGGCGTATAACCAAGCACAGGGTCGGCCTTAATTTCTGCGAGCCTCTTTTCCCCTATTTTCTTCAGGTACTGCTCGTGTGAGCCCACACCATAGACCCATTCATCAAGATATCTCCTGTAGCGATCGTCATCCAGGGCCGCGTTCTTATACAGATTCAAATACAGGGGATCATAATCGTAGAAGCCGTAGCATCCTGTAGGGTGGGCGCCAAATGGCGCCTTTACCACCGCATCGACAAGAAAAGGCGGTAAGGTGTTCTGATCCGGGTCGAGTCGGATAGACGATTTTGGAACAATCTGTTCGCAGGTAACAACGACCGCGCTTGCCGCTTTCGCCTGCTCCACATCGGCGAAAGTCAACCCCTTGATCCTCACCGTTCCGTCATCTCCTACATACTGCGCGTGGAGTACGACAAGGTCGGGCGTGAGCGCCGGCACGAGAATCACCCTGTCATCGTCTTTGGAAAAAGGGTTTTGGATAAGCGCGCATTTCTTCGGGGCAACACCGCTCTCCCGTCGGACCTTACGAGAAAATCCCTTCCGGTTAATGAGATCAGAACCGAGTCCCGACTTAACAGGCATGAAAGGCAAATCCAGCGCACCCGCGAGAAAGCGCAGGCCCATCTGAAAATTGGAATAGTCTTCGAATTCTACGTCTCCTAACTCCACAGCCTTTTTAAAGCGCACGCAGGTCGGCGCATAACGGCCATTCCCGCTATACGCTATCTCGAGCCTCTTCACACATCCGGCTCCTATGAGGACATCGAGGGCCTGCCCGTTGGAATGACAGACCAGATGGAGATCTCTAATCCCCTGGCGCGCGATCTCATATACGAAGGCCATGGGGTTACGCGTAATGGTAAACCCGCCGAGCGCGACCTGGCTTCCCGGCCTCACAAAACGTCTCACGGCCTGATCAAGGCTCATGAGCTTATCTGAAATCTCGCCATATTCGTCCATGTCAGCTATCCTGCGACCCTGGAAGAATGCTTCTTTCCTGTCACGAGATTAAAGTTATATTGTTCATATTGGCCTTGTCAACAGATGAATGGTCTTACCCCGTGCGTTATTGCGGGGTCGCTCTTTTTCGTGATAGCATAGGTTGTGAACGTCCGGGAAGTTTTTTCTAAGGCAATCCTCACGAAGACGGGTATCAGTGGCTATGATTTCTGCGTCAATCCTTATGTGGGGTGCGCCCATGGCTGCAAGTATTGCTACGCAAGTTTCATGAAACGGTTTACCGGGCACCCAGAGCCCTGGGGTGAGTTTGTGGATGTCAAAATTAACGCGCCTCAGGTGCTGACAAGGCAGCTTACGCGGATGAGCAAGGGAAGTGTGCTCCTGGGGACCGTCACCGATCCATACCAGCCGCTGGAAAAAAGGTATGGTATCACGCGCGGTTGTCTCATGGCTCTTTCTGCACATCAGTTCCCCGTTCATCTGCTTACGCGCTCTCCGCTTGTCATTCGTGACATCGATCTTTTCAAGGAGTTTCAGGATATTGAAGTCGGCCTCTCCATCACGACCGATGATGAAAGAATTAAAAAGATATTTGAACCGGCTTCGCCTTCCATTGCATCTCGCCTTGAGGCCTTGAAGAAGATCCACGACGCGGGAATAGAAACATACGTGTTCATTGGCCCCATGCTTGGCCTCGATCCACAAAGGCTCATCGACGCCATATCGGACAGTGCCGATTCCGTGCTCATCGATCGCCTGAATTACTCTCACAAGACCGTATCCATCTACCGCCGCTTCGGACTGAAGAGGTTCCTCGAGGATGAATATTTTCGCTCAACAGCCATGGCGCTCAAAACAGGATTTGAGAAAAGGGGCATCCCCACGAGCGTTCTCTTTGAGTGATAATTATCTCTTTATGTTTGTTCCATAACGTGGTAAAAAGATCAGTCGTTCATACTATTCACCTCGGGTCAAGGGATGCATAGACGAAGGAGCTTACTATCGGCGACGATAACATCGGCCCTGTGGCTGGCTCTTCTTTCAAGTTATGTGCGTGCCGAGACTTTTGAGCCTCAATCCGTCCCCTCTCAAGCACAAGAAGACGATCAGCTTGTGATCGTGGCCGTGGGCGACATCATGATGGGGTCTGTGCACCCGGTCAACAAGCTTCCCCCGGAAGACGGCAAGGGAATCTTCGACGCCGTTCTTGAAAACCTTAAAACGGGCGACATCATCTTCGGCAATCTCGAAGGCCCTCTGGTTGATCACGGTGTTCCGGAAAAATGCACGAGGAAATTGCCCCAGTGCTATGAGTTTATCACACCCACCAGATATGCGGACCACCTGAAAGACGCCGGCTTCAACGTGGTAAACATCGCCAACAACCATACGTTTGATTGTGGAGTGTCAGGCGTAGAAAGTACTGTCAATACGTTGAGAGCGGTGGGCATAGAACCCGCAGGCGGCGCCACCATCGCCCGGATGCTTAAAAAAGGGAGGCGGGTGGCCGTGGTTTCCTTCTCCTTCACGTTAAGCGATTATGCGTATTCCATGCTCGATGTTGACACGGCAAAACAGATTGTCAAAGGGCTTAAACAGGAAAACGATATCGTCATCGTCTCCTTTCACGGTGGAAACGAAGGAAGATCGGCGATGCACACACTGGATGTGAACGAGAAGTTCCTGGGTGAGCACCGGGGAAACGTCGTGAAGTTCTCCCGATCGGTCATCGATGCCGGCGCCGATCTTGTCCTGGGTCATGGGCCTCACGTGCTCAGGGCACTGGAGGTCCATAGGGGTAAGCTCATCGTTTACAGCCTGGGTAACTTCCTCACCTACAAGATGTTCAACGTGAGAGGGGTGAACGGTCTCAGTATTATTCTCACACTCAGGATAGATTCCTCAAGCGGTGACTTCATCGGAGGAAGGGCTGTTTCGATCAAACTCACTAAAGATGGCATCCCTCAGATCGACCCCGGACACCAGGGCGCGGTGCTGCTCAAGCAGCTTACGGCAGCAGATATCAAAAACGGCGTACTCGTTGTTGACGAACGGTCGGGCGCCCTTCTGCCTGCCCGGCAAAAGCCCTCCTCCTTCACTCAGAATTCAGAACGGTAACTTGACATCCCTTCAATTGTGCCCATATTTCCATAAGAGGTGCGCTATGAGCATGATGGACAGAAGGGATTTTCTTAAGCTGGCAGGGTTAGGGGGCGCCGTTTTTGTGATGGGGGGCCTCAGCAAATTCGGGTATTCGGCCGCTGCCGGCGAAAGTAACGGCGGTTTCGTCTTCGTTCAACTATCGGACACGCATTGGGGATTCAATGACCCTGCGGTCAACCTCGATTACGCGGGCACACTCCGCAAGGCAGTGGCGCTCATCAACAGCTGGAAACAGGAGCCCGATTTTATCGTTTTCACGGGGGATCTGACACATACCACCGATGACCCGAAGGAGCGCAGGGAGCGGCTCGGCGAATTCCGCAACATCGTCAAGGACCTGAAGGTTAAGAATCTGAAATTCCTTGCCGGAGAGCATGATGCTGCCCTGGATGCGGGCGAGGCATATCGTGAGTTCTTCGTGGAAACACATTACTCATTCGACCATAAAGGTGTGCATTTTATCGCCATAGACAACGTTTCAGATCCGCGGGCCGTGATCGGAGACGCACAGCTCGAGTGGCTGGCTTCAGACCTCAAGAAGCAGGATAAGGCGGCCCGGATCGTGATTCTCACCCATCGGCCCCTGTTTGACCTCTATCCGGCGTGGGATTGGGCCACACGCGACGGGGCCAAAGCGATTGATCTTTTCATGCCGTATGAAGATGTGACGGTTCTGTACGGACACATTCATCAGGAACACCATCAAAAGACAGGACATATCGCGCACCACGCCGCACGCGGACTCATGTATCCCCTTCCCGTCGCGGCGTCGGTTCCGAAAAAAGCCCCCGTGCCCTGGGATACTTCTCATCCGTACCGGGGATTAGGATTCCGCCGGGTAACCGTGGAAAACAAGAAAGGCGAGTACACGCTTACGGAACTTCCCGTGATTTAGAGGTGCATATGACAGAAAGACGCGCGTCAAGACTCATCGGTACGCTCACTCTGCTGGCAATTCTTGCGGCGGGTTTCCCCACAGGTCAGCTCTTTGCCCAGGAAACCGAACAAACGGTTCGAATCACAGCCCAAAGATTCTTCTACACTCCGAACAATATCATCCTCAGCAAGGGCATGTCTTATGTGCTGGAATTTACCTCCGCGGACGTGCTCCATGGATTCAACTGTCCCGACCTCGGAATCAGGACCGACATCGAGCCGGGCAAAGTCGCCACCATCCGTTTCACACCCGCAACAACCGGCGTGTTCCCCTGTCACTGTGACGACTTCTGCGGAAGCGGCCACGAAGGAATGACGGCAACCATTACCGTAAAATAACTGCTAGGAAGGCCAAATGCTCCTCACGCAGAGCGGATGTACCTCGGGGGGTCACATGGCTCGTTGTTGGGCCATCCTCATACCCCCGACGCTTGTTTGCAGGCCGAGATCCGCAAGGTTCCCCTGGAAATGATTCCTGAACCTTTTGATTATCCTCGTCTCTACCTGCCTTACCCGTTCGCGAGATATGCGGCAGGTATCACCTATTTCCTGGAGCGAAAGAGGCTCCTCGGCCACGATGCGATGATCGAAGATATAGCGGTCCCTGTCATCCAGGGTAGCTTTGAATTCCTTCATCATTCTAGATAACACCGCCGATTTATGACGCTCAGACACTATCTCTTCCACATCCTGATCAGAGCACATCCTATCCATAAGCGTTTCGTCGCTGCCATCGTAGACCGGTACGTCCAGGGCTATGTCATTATAAGAAAGCCTCTTTTCCATGTCCTCCACTTCACGTTCTTTCAAACCAAAGTTGCTTGCCAGGAGTTTTGGCGTGGGATATATGCCGAGCGCCTCGAGTCTCTGCTTTTCACTATTTAACCTGTAAAAGAGCTTTCTCTGGCCCTGTGTGGTACCGACCTTCACCAGGCTCCACGAATCCATAATGTGCTTGAGAATATATGCCCTGATCCAGAACGAAGCGTAGGTAGAAAATTTGGTTCCCTTGTGAGGGTTATACTTTTTGACCGCGTGAAGCAGGCCTACGTTGCCTTCCTGAATAAGGTCGAGAATATTAAGGTAAGTATTATGGTATTCCAGGGCGATCTTCACCACGATCCTCAGGTTCGACACGGTCAGTTTCTGGGCTGCCGTCAGATCCTGGTGATCAAAGATAAGGCGGGAAACCTTGCTTTCTTCCTCTCTCGTCAACACGGGATATTTTCGTATCTCCGCAAGGTATTTCTTAAACGTGTCAAAATGAAGAGGTAGATCGCTCTCTTCCATGGATTCTGATTCTTTTTCTTCATACGAATTCGTCTCTTCAAACACGGCATTACCCTCCTCTGATTTGAATTCCACCGGCCGTCGTGTATTAACCTATCTGAAGTGCCGACAGCCCCACCTGATCCTGCCTGAACCAATCGAAAACATTTTGTTTTGAGTTTCTGACCCTCGCTTTATCGCGCAGCACCATGCTCTCCCCCGAGCGAATGAGAAAGATGAAGGACAACGGAAAGCGTGAACAGCAGAGCCTCGGACAGGCTCCTCTCAGCCCTATCCGTAAAACTAAGCTTGTCTTTGAGATCGCCGTCGGACATGGCTCGCGCCACAATCGAAGGTTGTGCCTGTGTCATTAAGAATCCCATGTCCGGTACCTCCTTCTTTTCCGTTAGCCCCAGGCGAGTCATCATGCACACTCGTCTGTGACATCTGACCTTCGATGCCTCATCCTGCGGTATTCGTTGTCAGATAGGATTTTCATATATCAAGAAACATGCCAGTAAAGGATGACGTGCCGCCAAATTAAGATTATCCTTATATTCCGGAGTGTTACTGGTCGTTATGAGAGGATGGGAAAAGACATGGATAGTAAGAAAAGTATTGTCTTTGTTAAAAAATCCTTCCGCGGGACAAGACTTTGTCTTCTTGGACAAGACATTTTTTGATGAATCGCCGCGATTCCGGCTCTCTTTATTCTCTTCCGTGAGCCGAAAGAACGGCGCTCAACCATCACGGTGGAGCTCACTCGCTATCCTTGCCAGATACTCGTCATTGCGGGAGGGGGACACCCTGGCTCTAAGCTTCGATTCCAGTAGACCCTCCTACGACGATTGTAGCTATTCCTGATGCACACTATTCGTCCTTTGTGCACCTAACAATATAATAATCCTGACTTTTCCAATCAGCCTGGATCGCGGCATACCGGATGCGTATAAAGCGTCAGGATGAACCAAAAACTAATATATGTCATCATAAGATTGGTTCAACATTACCTCAACGGATTGCGTGTAGCCGCCTTTTTCATCCGCCATGGGTTTGACCGCATGAAAGTTAAGCATTACGTTTGCATGTATGAAAGCCTGCTTAATCCATTGATCTATAACGGCAGATGAACACCCACCCCACGGCTTTGAAGAGGCGATGACAGATGACGACGTGCAAATGGTGCAGCAGAGATACTGATGATTCACATACGACAACATGTCTTTGGCAGCAGGTTGAATACCAGGATGAAGTCTCTCTCCCCCGCCTGCCCTACCCCGACGATGAAAACAATCGATGCCCGGTATGTCACGCAACGCCAGGGGGATTCCACCACGCAGGGTGCTATATCGAAAGGTGCCCCCGATGCGGACGCCGACTGGTGTCCTGCTCGTGTCCCAAAAAATAGACGTGGCTTGGTTCTTGAGGAGGGATTACAACACCATCTCAATGCCGAATCGCTTTTTGGATAGACCACCGGCCTGTGCGAGACCGGTGGATTAAGAAAGGAGGCTTGGGGGGTAGTACGTCGTGTCCTGGTAACTCTATCATCCTCGTCAAGTAAATGAAATGACCTGCGTCACAAAAGAGAAAATTTTCTCGTAAGCATATGCCCCGGCCGATCCCCCCACACGAAGATTGAAAATACGAACGGTCATGAATACGTCCTATAGAACCGTGCCGCTCTCATCTCGATTAGCCGGGCAAAGAAGTGGGAACTAATATCAGAGCAGCGCCCAGATGACGGCATATACGAGGGCCGGTAGCAGGTTGCCGATACGGATCTTAGCGGTGCTAAGAAGGTTGATCCCTATAGCCACGATGAGAAGACCACCCGTTGCCGTGACAGCGCTCAAAACCACAGGCGACTGCAGAAAAACAAGTCTCGAGGCCGCCATCGTTATGGTCCCCTGGACTATAAAGACACTTGCGGCAGAAAATATCACACCGGTACCGAGGGTAGATGCAAGTGCAGCGGATGCCACGCCGTCCAGCATTGCTTTCACGTACAATGTGGTCGCGTTCCCCGTTGTTCCGTCCTGGATGGAGCCGACGATGACCATGGCGCCTGTGCAATAAAGCAATGAACTCGTGACGAAACCTTCCACGAATGTGGAGGAATCAGAACGGCTCCGATCCCTCACCCACAGGCCAAAGCGTTCAAGACCCGTTTCAATTCTAGCCAGTTCTCCGGTCAGTGCTCCTAAAAGAAGGCAGCCGATCGTGGGAATCACACTGGAAGCAGAAAGGGCCATTTGCAGGCCGATAAGCAATGTTGATAACCCGAGCGCCTGCATGAGAATGGTCTTCACACGCTCGGGCAGTCTATACCCGGCTAACACGCCGACGAGACCACCCGCTACGATGGCGGCGGCATTCACAATAGTTCCCTTCAGAATAGAGCTCCTTTCGATTAATCTGGCGCTCGCCCGTACCGCGTATTGTGTGCACCAGCGGTACACCTTTTAAGCTTTTCTCATTTTACACAAATAAGAGGGAAGAATAAACTCTAAAGATGGCAGACGCGCAAGAAGTAGTATTGCTGAATCACAGCACCAGAACTGTTCGGCTACGGGCATTTAAGCCCGTTTCCCTTATTGAAGCGTATCGCCGCGATGCAGTGCGGCCCAAGAAGGAAACCGTCCTGTCCCTCGTTATGCTTCGGAGGCTTGCGAATGATCCTCTTTGGTTCTGATTGCATTGAGAATTCCTCTCCTGTACGTGTAGTCATCAAGCAAAAGTAAATAGACCAATATAAAGGTTATTGTAGCATAGACGAAATATCCGGAAGCGGAAACATAGAGGGAGTACAAACTGATACATGAAACCAATGGAAAAATGAAGAGGAGGATTTTCTGGCATATGACCGCAAGCGAATATCTGCGAAGGAATTTGTCTTTTTTCTCTTTTGGCAGAGCCGAGATGACAAGTATCGTCCTCGGCATCGATTTACGCCTGAGAAATCCTGTGAGCAACAGCAAGATAAACCATACTATCGCTATCTTGAACCAGAAAGGCATGTGAACCTCCTTGTTATTGATTGCGGTCTGTTTCCTCTCCGCACTCCCTACAGATTTTTAGCGCCCTATTTCCCCAACACTTTTCTTTCAATCTTCGCGCTTTGACTCTTTCTTGTCCATTATTTTCCATCGCATCCTTATCTCTATGTCAGGACAACGCACCAAGGCCCCCGCCTGCGCCCATTGACGGAGGTTCTGAGCACTTGCATAAAGATCGAAATACCTGTGGGGCCCGAGCTAATTCCTCTTGCAATGCCAAGAAAACGATAATATATTTGCAAAAAGATATTGCATTGTCCTATCGTGGTGAACGTGGTCACTTACATAAAGCACTCCATCGCAATCGTCCTCGACCCTGCGCGGCTACTTTTGCGCGAAGAGGTATCGTGCGCGTATCCAGGGCTACCCGAACCGGATTCGCTGGTCCAAAGAACAGAAGATGAGGAATTTTCATGAGCGAACAGGCTGCCCCTTTGGATGCACATTCCAACGACCCGCATGAAGCGACCCAGGTCTTGAGGTCCGCGAAGATCATACGCATCGCCTGGCTGCCCGTTCCATTGCTCTTGATGGCGATCGTCGCCGCAAGGCTTATCGGTTTCAACGAATCTCACCGGGCCGAGACCCTGACACTCCTTTTGGGCTTTGTTTTCTACATTCTGGTCTCCCTGGGCGCCCTTTTTCTTGTGGCACGGAGTTTTTTGGCCTCCGGCAGCCCCGGGCTACTATTTTTGGAATGTGGACTCGTCATATGGGGCCTCGCAGGGACTGTGGGTGATGCCTTCTCCCGCGGCGACGTGAATGCCGTCGTGACCATCTATAACGTGGGCATCCTGCTCGCCGGGTTGTGCCTTCTTCTAAGCGCCACCCTTTTACTCAGGCCACAACGGGCGCTTCGCTCCCGAACCCTGCTCCTGGTTATAGGCTGGACGGCAAGCATGGTAGTACTCTGGCTCGTCACGCAGGCCACGCTTGCCAACTGGCTGCCTGTCTTTTTTATCACAGGACAGGGAGGTACGCCGGTACGTTACTGGGTGCTCGTCTCGGCAATCCTGGCGTTCGCCCTTTCCGCCGGTCTTTCGCTCTCCGGCGATGGAAAGAAATCGGCGTTTACCTCCTGGTACGCGATGGCTCTGCTTCTACTTTCCGTGGGGCTCTTCGGTATCATGATTCAGCTCTCCCTCGGGAGCGTAGTCAACTGGCTTTCCCGCTCCGCGCAGTGGCTGGGCGGCGTCTATCTGTTGCTCTCTGCCATTGCCTCGCTCAGCGAGTCGCGTTTAACTCTTCTTCCCGCGCCGGAAAAACTCCCGCGCTCCGCCTATTACCGGGGCGCTGTCGCCGTGGCGCTCGTTTTGGCCGCGGCTGCACTACGCCTCACCTTTTTGGGGGCAATGGGCTTGAGAGCCCCCTATGTCATATTCTTTCCCGCCGTGGTTTGCGCGGCGATTTATGGGGGTATGCGCTCCGGGCTCGTTGCGGTCGGCCTCTCCGTCCTATTAGCCAATTACCTGTGGGTAGAGCCGGTAGGTCAGCTCACCATAGCGCATACGGCCGACTGGTTAGCATTGTTCGTCTTCTTTTTGTCCGGTGTGATGGTCGTTTGGGTAGCTAACGCCATGCGTCGGGCCACGGCTCGCGCCTCGGCGGCAGAGGCGCACGCCCTGTTGTCAGCCGAACGGGAATCCGTGGCGCTGGCACTGCAGAAAAGTGAGGAGCGGTATCACACCCTGTTTACGGGCATGAACGAGGGCTTTGCCATCCATGAACTGCTTCTCGATGAATCCGGCAAACCTGTTGATTGGCGTTTTCTCGACGTTAATCCGGCGTTTGAGCGTCTGACCGGACTTAGTAGAAAGACCGTGGTGGGCAAGACACATAACGAAGTTCTCCCCGGAGATGATACCAGTTGGCTCGAGATCTATAGCAAGGTTGCTTTGACCGGACAGCCGGTGCAATTTGTAAATTATGCCCCGACGCTTGCGCGCTACTTCGAAGTTCTGGCTTATCGTCCGGCTCCCATGCAGTTTGCCGTTATCCTTATGGATGTTACCGAGCGCAGGCGCGTCGAGACAGATCTTTTGCAAGCAAAGGATCAACTCGCTTTTGACCTGGATGCAATGACAAGGCTGCAACGGATAGGCACGCTGTTTTTGCGAGAGGGGAATCTGCAACCGGTCCTCGATGAAATAGTCGATGCGGCTATTGCCATCTCCGGCGCCGACTTCGGCAATATCCAGCTCATGGACGCAGAAACCTCCACCTTGAAGATCGTTGCCCACAGGGGTTTTCCAGAGTGGTGGATCGACTACTGGGAGAGCGTCTCTAAGGGACACGGCGCGTGCGGCACTGCCCTTGAAAGGGGCGAGCGGGTTATCATCGAGGACGTGGAGCAAAGCCCGATTTTTGTCGGCACCCCTGCTCTCGATATCCAGCTTAAGGCCGGGGTACACGCCGTTCAGTGCACTCCCCTCATTAGCCGCTCGGGAGAACCCGTCGGCATGTTCTCAACACACTTCAAAAAACCGCATCGGCCTGACGAGAGGACCCTCGGGTTGCTCGACATCCTCGCGCGTCAGGCGCTAGACATTATAGAGCGATGGCACGCCGAGGAAGCGATCCGCAAGGCCCGTGATGAGCTGGAGGTCTGTGTCGAGGAACGAACCCTTGAGCTCAGCAAGTCATACGAAAGGCTTGAGAAGGAGCTTGAGGAGCGGCGGCGGCTCATAACGGCGATAGAACAGTCTGCAGAAGGTGTTCTCGTCCTCGATCAATCCCTTTCAAAGATCCTCTACGCGAATCCTTCTGTCGAGCGCCTTTCGGGGTATGCCTCTGTCGAACTAATCGATGGGGATCCAAGGAGACTGAGAAGCGACCGTCGCGGAGAAGATTTCTACGAATCCGTTCGTAGCGAGATTGCAAAAGGTAAGGCCTGGTCCGGAGACTATCCTCTACGGTGCAGGGACGGTTCCGAAATCCTCGCGGAAATGACCGTCTCACCGGTAAGGGACGAGCAAGGGGTCATTGGATCATACGTGGCAACCGTACACGACGTCTCGGAAAAACGCTTGCTCGAAGACCAGCTCCGCGAGGCCCAAAAAATGGAGGCCATCGGTACCCTGACAGGAGGCATCGCCCACGACTTCAACAACATCCTCGCCGGCATGATCGGCTTCACCGAGATGTCGCTTGACGACATCCCTCCTGACAATCCGGCACAGCGCCATCTGGAGCTCGTGCTGAAAAGCGGCTTCAGGGCGCGTGACCTTATTAGGCAAATGCTCTCTTTTAGCCGGAGAGACTCGTATGAGATAAAGGCCATCCCACTGCCTCCCATCATCAAAGAGACGGTCAAACTCCTTCGGGCCACGATACCATCCACCATCCAGATAGACCTCGACACCGGGGCAAAATCCCACACGGTCCTCGCCAATGCCACGGGCATCCAGCAAATCATCATGAACCTTGCGACGAACGCCGCCTATGCCATGAGAGAGACAGGCGGAAGATTGGGAATAACCCTGTTTGAAGTGGGCCCTTACGTTCAACTTGCCGTAGAGGATACGGGGGTAGGCATGGATACGGAGGTGCAAAAGAGGATCTTCGAGCCGTTCTTTACCACCAAGGAACCGGGCCAGGGCACGGGCATGGGTCTTGCCGTGGTCTACGGCATCGTCAAAAGCTTGCACGGGGATATCACCGTTGAGAGTAGGCCCAACGCGGGTTCTGTCTTCCGGATTCTTTTCCCTAAGGCAGAAACAGATGAGCAGCCTGAAGACTCGATGCCGGCTGCAATGCCCACAGGGCATGGAAGGATCCTCTTCGTGGACGACGAACAGATGCTTGCCGAACTGGGCCAGGGGATCCTCGAGAGGCTGGGCTATACGGTCGCGTCCGTGACAAACAGTTCGGAAGCTCTGAAGCTCTTTCACGATCATCCCTCCGACTTCGACCTTGTTATTACCGACCAGACCATGCCTGAGCTCACCGGTATGCGGCTCGCATCAGAGATGCTCCTCATTCGTTCCGACCTGCCGATCATCCTTTGCACAGGCCATAGCGACGGCGTGAATCCGGTAAGCGTCAGGGCAGCGGGGATCAAGCAGTTCCTCATGAAGCCGCTCTCTAAGCAGGACCTGGCGGTAGCGGTAAAAAAGGCCCTGGATACCGGCACCTGCGTATGACCGCGCGTAGAGGCAGGCCATAAAATTGTGAAACGATTTGATCGATCAATTATCTGTTGTGATTTCTTAAGACAGCAAGTATGATAACAAGAACGTGAGAAAAAGCCTGTGAGCGAAATAGCGAGATGATGGCCGCAGCTACACTTCACTCAGATGCGCCTGTTGCCATAACAGACAATCAAACAATCTTCGAACACTGCTATTTCCCCACAGGACGAAAAAAAGTTGTAGGTCTGGCGGACATTGAACGAATTACGGTGAAACCTCCGACTCTATGGAACGCAAAAGTGGAGATTGCTTAGGATGGAAAGGTTTAAGACCTGGTTTCCTCTGGACTTCAAACGGCCAAAAACGAGACAGACTTTTTTTGCTATTCTAAAAAACCAGCGCATCAACATCGGGCTCACCGCGGAGAATGGAGATCAAGCAGAGCAAATACTACGGGACAAGAACCTGATAACCAGTTTTCGAACACCATATAGACGCCCTGGCATGAATTCGTCAGGGACAACGCAAAGGAGGCACGACATGCAAGCCCGCGGCCCACTCATGATAGAACACCGCCTGATTGAAAAAATGCTGAACACAATCGGGCGCGTCCTGGTGCGTGTTGAAAAGACACAGTCCATTGATCCCTACTTTGTGGATACAGCCGTGGACTTCATTCGGGTATACGCCGATCGTACCCACCATGGGAAAGAAGAAGATATCCTCTTTAGATATCTTCGGGCAAAAAATATGTCCG
>Ga0335069_10009148_pt1 | contig 14125 bp, 15 predicted proteins | sample Lox_Sample_11_FD_206714 | JGI IMG/M metagenome (GOLD analysis project Ga0335069, IMG submission 206714) | Soil microbial communities from Loxahatchee National Wildlife Refuge, Florida, United States - Lox_Sample_1.1 | ecosystem: Environmental > Terrestrial > Soil > Wetlands | place: USA... | reverse complement strand
CCGCAAGGCGCATCCGGCGGTACAATTCCCCTAGGGGGACTAGTCCCATGAAGCTGGCTGTCGTATCCGGAATCTTTTTTCTGACCTCCAGCCTTCCTGCGCAAGTCATCACGCGCAGCTTTGGAAGCGTGGTCTTTCCGGGAGGAACGTCCGCTACAACTCCAGGCGTGACGCGTAACTTCGGCAGCGTCGTCTTTCCGGGTGGCGCCAACGTCCCGCCGGTTCGCACCGGCCCGCCGGCGATCGTCGGCATCCCGCCAGCCGGTGGAGTGCATCCTGTCACGGGGCAGAACTTCCGCCGACCCAACGTTGGCACCCGCGCCGGCCGTGCGAATTCCTTCGTCTACGCCTACCCGGTATTTGTCGGCGGTTATGACAACTCATTCGTCGGTTCCGAGCCTGTGGTGCCGCCGCCCGCGCCCGCCCCCGCGGCCATGTACCCGCCCGAGACCGCCCACCCGGTGATGATCCAGGTCGGTCCCGATTATCCATCCCGCGCGCCCATGAGTGCCTACCAGCCGCCTACGGCTGCCGCAGGCGAAGAGCCCGGGCCCGGCTCCGAGCGCTACCTGCTCGCATTCAAGGACCACACGGTCTACTCTGCCCTCGCTTACTGGTTCGATGGCGACACGCTGCACTACTTCACGCCAGGCAATGTCCACAACCAGGTCTCGGTGTCGCTGATCGACCGCGAGCTGACCACCCGCCTCAACAAAGAACTCGGCATCGACTTCCGCATGCCGGACGGCAAATGAGAAGATCACGGATTTACGTGATACACTGAATTCGGTGATGAATATGCACAAGAACGTCACCCTAAGCCTGCCCGAACCCCTCCTGCGGAAATTTCGTGTCTACGCAGCGGAACGGAACCAGTCCATGACTCAGCTCATGGCTGAAGCCGTGCGCCGCATGATCGACGAAGACGGCGAAATGGAGAGAAAAAAGCGGCGCTTGATGGATCGAATCCGTAACGCAACTGACCGAGGCACCCACGGCGTCGCAACATGGACACGCGAGGAGCTCCACGATCGTGGAATTCGTTGACACCAACGTATTGGCTTACGCGCACGACACAAGTGCAGGAAGCAAGTACGATGCATCGAAGAATCTCATCTTTCGTCTGAGCGAGCAAGGCCAAGGTTGTGTGAGCATTCAGGTGCTCTGCGAACTATACTCGGTCGCAACTCGAAAACTCCGCTTTAAGGGTGAGGAAGCCGAACAGATCATAGGCGACTTTGGAGCGTGGTTTATTCACCGGCCGACCCACGCCAGTCTCTTGAATGCGGCACGCCTCGAGCGCCGATACCGGATTGCGTGGTGGGATGCCCTGGTCTTGAACAGCGCTCTCGAAGCCGGTTGCACAACTTTGTGGACCGAGGATTTCACCGACGGGCAGCGCTTCTCCAGCCTCCGCGTCCGCAATCCCTTCGTGTAGTCCGCGCTACTCCCACTCGATCGTGCCGGGCGGCTTGTGGGTGAGATCGTAGAATACCCCGGCAATGCCTTCCACCTGGAGCAACTCCCGACAGACGGCACACAGCAAGTCCGGCGGCATCAGGACCGATTGTGCGGTCATCCCGTCGACCGAATGCACGGGACGGAGGACCACGGAATCGGGCGCGGCGGCCGTGCCCAGGGGGATCAGAATCACCGGGAACTGCCACACCTCGTGATCGTACCCGCTGGCGTGAGTCAGGCGGCGCACGATCGCGTCCGCTCGGCGGAGGCGCTCGATCCGTTCCGGAGTGAGCGAGGACGCGCGCACTTCCATCGATTCGACAGGTGCGGCGGTCTTGACAGCGGCCACCACGCGGTTCACCTCCCGCAGGCGGTTGATCAGCTCCGTAGCGTGCGCGTGATCCAGCGCATCGATGGCCAGCACCGGCGCGTAGCTCCGCGAATCGCCCTGCACTCCCACGGAGTGCACCGGCAGGATCAGGCCGTCCGCGGCCGCGCGGACCGGCTCGTCGCGCTCGGCGCACAGGCATCGAATGGCCAGGCCGGGCCCGGGGAACGGGTGGCGGTCGAGCAGCTCCGGCGCCAGCCCGAGCTCGCGGCCGACTTCGCGCACCTCGTCCTTGTAGAACGACTTCAGCGGCTCCACGATGCGGCCCGATTCGATCAGCCGCTGGATTCCGGCGACGCGGTTGTGGTGGGTCTTGATCAACGCGGCCTTGGCTGTGCCGCCGGATTCGATGGTGTCCGGATAGATCGTGCCCTGCCCCAGGATCCAGTGCTCGTCGAGCAGGCGCCGCGATTCGATGATGCGCTCCTGCACCCGCACGAACTCCTCGCCGATGATGTGGCGCTTCCGCTCCGGATCGGTAACTCCTTGAAGCGCGCCCAGGAACTGTTGCTCGGCGTGTTCCACGCCCAGGTTCGGCATGCGTCGCACGAACTCGGTCTCGCCCTCGCGCATCAGGCCGGTGTCGACGTAGACGCCGCGGACACGATCCGCGCCGAGCGCGCGCGTACAGAGCGTGAACGCCACGCTGGAATCCACGCCGCCGCTGACGAAGAAGAATACGTTGCGATCGCCGGCGGCCTCGCGGATCTCCTTCTCCAGCAGCGGCGCGCGATGCCGTGGATCCCAGTCCGGCACGCAACCGCAGACGCGGAACACGAAGTTGGCCAGGTACTCTTTGCCGCGCGGGGTGTGGACTACTTCGAGGTGGAACTGTACCGCGTAGAAGCCACGCTTCGGATCGGCGATCGCCGCCACATCGCAGGTGCTGGTCCGGCCGGCGGTGTGGAAGCCCTCCGGAAGACGGTCGACCACGTCGCGATGGCTCATCCAGACCTGCTGCGCGCCGCCGAGCCCGGCAAACATGGCGTCCGGGCAGTCGGCGAGTTCGAGCGTGGCCAGCCCGTACTCGCCCTTGTCGCCCTTGCGCACGTTGCCTCCGAGGAGGTGCGCCATCAACTGCTGGCCGTAGCAGATTCCGAGCACGGGCTTGCCCAGGTTGAATATTGCCGGATCGACGGTCGGGCTGTCCGGGTCATACACGCTGTTCGGCCCGCCGGAGATGATGATGCCCCGCGCCGATGCCAGTTCCGCCGCCGGCGTTTCGCTGGCGCGCACCTCGGAGTAGACACCAAGATCGCGCACTTTCCGTGAGATCAGGTGACAATACTGCCCGCCTGCATCCAGGACAATGATCTGCGCTGTAGGGTTCACACGGGGCTACTGCTGCGCCTTCATGCGCTGAACCACGATCTTCTTCGCGCTCTCCAGAAGCGCCGATGCCTTCGACATGTCGTCCACTGCTTTGGCGACTTCCGGATCGGTGCGCGCAAACATGGCGTCGCTCTCGTCGACGTTGAACGCCGTGGTGTACATCTCTTTGGCCAGATAGCGGCGGATCCAGTCGCGGTCCTTCACGAAGTCGGCCGCACTGAACGATGCGCCGCCCTTCTCGACGGCGCGTCGCTGCATGTAGTCTTCGAGCTGTGAGAGGACCTCGCTGTCGGGCATCCAGCCCTTGGAAAGGTTAGTGGGATGCGAGCCGAAGTACCAGCGCGTGAAATCAAAGAGGCCGAAACGGAAGAGTTCCGCCTGGAGCCGGTCCAGTTTTGCGGGCTCGTACTTTTCGTCGGGCGTGATGCCGCCGCCGCCGTAGACCGTGCGGCCGCCGTCGGTCATCTTGACGTCCACCGGGTTGCGCGCGTTCTCGTCGCGGTGCATGTAGTAGTCGTAGAAACTTCGGTTGGCGTAGTCGCGCTGGATCAGGCGTCCGCTCGGCGTATAGAAATGCGCCCAGGTAAGCGCCAGGCCGGTGCCCTCGCTCAGCGGATAGACCGTCTGCACGAGCCCTTTGCCGAACGTGGTTTCGCCCATGATAAGCGCGCGGTCGTGATCCTGCAAAGCGCCCGAGACAATTTCCGCCGCGGAAGCGGAGTAGCGGTTCACCAGAACGACCATGGGATACTCGCGGCCGTGGTTACCGTTACGGGCCACGTAAGCTTTCTCCGGCGCGGAGCGGCCGCGATGAGTGACGATCAGGGAATTCTTAGGCAGAAAGTGATCGGCGACGGCCACGCCCTCGTTCAGCAGGCCGCCCGGGTTCTCGCGGAGGTCGAGCACCAAGCCCTTGAAGTTGTTCTCCCCCAGCCGCTTCAGGTTCTCTTCAAGCTCCCGGCTGGTGGTTTCGGTGAAGCTCAAGATCTTCACGTACGCGACGCCGGGCTTGATCCAGAACGCGTCCTGGACGCTCTTGCGCTCAATCTCGTCGCGCACCACACTAAAGGTCATGTAGTCAGGCACGCCCTGGCGCGAAATTACGATTTTGACCGTAGTGCCCCGCGGCCCTTTGAGCAGGTCGGCAATTTCGGTGGTGTTCAGGCCCTCCGTGGACTTGTCGTTCACCGCGACGATGACGTCGCCGGGACGCAGACCAACTTTGTATGCCGGGAATCCGGGGAACGGCACCTTCACCGCGGTCTTGCCATCAGGCTGCGGACCGACCTGCATGCCCACTCCGTAGTAGTGTCCCTTTTGGTCCTCACGCATCAACTGGTATTCGCGCGGGTCGAAAAAGCTGGAGTGCGGGTCAAGAGTCCGGAGCATTCCGGGGATGGCCCCTTTGTAGACGGTCTTGTCCTCGCTCGGGCGTTCGGCAAAATTCTGTTCCACAAGGCGCAGTGCCTTGACGAACCCGCCGACATCCTTATCGAGGTCCTCCACCGGCGTGGCCGCTGAAGCGACCTCGATTTTCGGCCCATAGAACCCGCCTACAATCGAGCACGCGAGAACGATCGCGGGTAAGACAAAAAGAGAGCGTCTCCTCTGGGCCATTGGGAAAACCGTCCTATCTAAGCCGAGTATACCGTACCTGACCTCTTAGACGCGGGATGACAACGGTCGGCTACGCGGTGGCCACTTCGCGGCGAACCGCGTCCAGGACCCCGTTCACAAACTGGACCGACTCCTCGTTGGAGAAGCGGCGTGCCAACTCCAGGGCTTCATCGATGGTGACGGGCGCCGGCGTGCCCCCGCGGGTCATTTCGTACACGGCGAGGCGGAGGATATTGCGATCCACGGCGGGCATGCGCTCCATGCGCCAATGTTCGGCGTGACGGGTGATCCTGTCGTCGACCTCCTGAATGTGCTGGATGGTCCCAACAACCAGGTCGTCGACGAAGGGGTCGCGCTCTGGTTTTTCCTCGGAATAGAGCGTGTCGTAATACTGGTGGATGGCATCGTCCGCGGTCGGGCGCCGCGCGTCCCAAAGGAAGAGAATTTGCAGCGCGCGCTGGCGGGCTCTGCGGCGGGAAGCCATCTTAGGTCGCCTGCCGCAGGGTGCGCAACAGATTGGCCATCTCGATCGCGGTCATAGCGGCGTCAAAGCCCTTGTTGCCGCCCTTGGCGCCGGCGCGGTCGATCGCCTGTTCCAGGGTGTTCGTAGTAAGGACGCCGAATGCCACCGGCACCCCGGTCTCGGCGGCGACGTGCGCGACGCCCTTGGCCGCTTCGGCCGCGACGTAGTCGAAATGGGGCGTTTCGCCGCGGATCACGGCCGCCAGGCAGATAATCGCGTCGTACCGGTGCTGCCGCGCCACTTCGCCGGCGACCAGAGGGACCTCCCACGAACCCGGGACCCTGATTACGTCAATCAGGTCCGGGTTCGCGCCCGCGCGTGTCAGCGCGTCGGTCGCTCCCGCCAGCAGGCGCTCGGTGATGAAACTGTTGAACCGGCTTACCACGATCGCGAAACGCAGACCCGCGGCAGTCAGTTGGCCTTCAAACACTCTCGACATATCTCATTTTCCTTTGAAAACCGGGGCCCGTTTTTCCAGGAACGCCCGCGTACCTTCCAGCCGGTCTTCAGTTGCCATGCTGAGCGCGAAGGCTGCGGCTTCGAATTTCAGTCCCTCCTCCAGACCGCAGTTCAAGCCTGCATCGACGGCTTCGATGGCGAGACGAACCGCGAGTGGTCCGTTGGCCAGGACTTTCGCCAGCCAGGCGCGGCTGTACGCGAGAAGGTCCGGTTGCGGCACCACAGCGTTCACGAGACCGATCTGCAGGGCTTCTGCCGCCGTGATGGGCTCTCCATCAAGTAGCAGCTCCAACGCGCGTCCGCGGCCCACGAGGCGCGGCAGACGCTGGGTGCCGCCGTATCCGGGGATGATTCCAAGTTTGACCTCCGGCTGACCCAGTTTCGCGTTCTCGCTGGCGAACCGGACTGTGCACGCCATGGCCAGTTCGAGCCCGCCGCCGAGCGCAAATCCGTTCACGGCAGCCACCGAGGGCTTGCCGCAGGTCTCGAGTTGCCGGAAGACGGCTTGGCCGCACAGGGTGAATTCGCGGGCTTCCACAACCGACAATGCGGCCAACTCGTTGATGTCGGCGCCCGCCACGAATGCCTTTTCGCCGGCGCCGGTGAGGATGGCCGCGCGAATATCCGGATTGTCCGTGAGATGGTCGATGGCCGAGCCCAGCTCGCGGACTACGTCGCGCGAAAGGGCGTTCAGCTTCTGCGGCCGATTGACGGTGATCAACGCCACGCCGAGGTCATCGACCTCGAGGAGGAGGTGGCTGTAAGCCATTCAGGAATCAGTGTAGCAGTGTGCCGCATGTGGCGCGGGCGATCGCATTCTGTCGTCCGCCCCACCAGTGCGGCTATTTGAAGGAGAGGATGGCGGCGGCGCGCTGGTTGAGGGCGGCGGCATCGGCGTCGCGGTGCTCCATCTTCCGGGCGACGGCCAGCGCCTGCATGGAACCGGCGAGATCGGGCGTGGGTTGGGGCGAGAACCGCTCGCGGAGGGCCAGGGCGTCGGACAGGATGTCGCCGGCTTCGCGGTAGCGTTTCTGTTTCAAACGCAGGAGGCCGAGATTGTTCTCCGCCACGGCGAGTTCGACTACGCAATCCTGACAGTATTGCTTGAGAGTGGCGACAGCGCTCTGGAGGCATTGCTCCGCGGTCGAGTACTTCCCCTCGTACATCCACATCAGGCCCTCCTGGCTCGTGATCGAGGCTACGCGGGGGTGGTGGGGACCGAGGTGCATCTCGTAAATGGCATGAGCCTTCCGATAGAGCGGGAGCGCGCGCTCGTGGTGGCCGTTCGAGCGATGCGCCTCTGCGGCGTTGGAATAGGCGAGCGCGGATTCCAGGCTGTCCTCGCCTTCCAGGCGGAGGGCGAGGGCGAGCGCCTCCTCGGCGGGCGCGATGGCTTCCGCGACCTTGCCACGGCGGTCCAGAACACCCGTCAGGACTTCCAGGCTGCGCGCGGTCTGGATGTCATTGGGGAACTCGGCGCGTCCAATCGGCAGGGCATCGTCCAGAGCGGCTTCGCCCTTCTCGAGCTGGCCGAGCATGAGATAGTTCGCGGCAAGCAGGTTCAGGTTGGTGAACGTGCGGTAATGGCGAAGACCAAGGGTGCGGCGGTGCAGCACAAGAGCCTCTTCGAATATCTCCGCGGCTTCCACGCGGCGACCGGCTCCACAGAGCACCGTGCCGAGATTCATGAGCGTTCCGGCGCGATGGGCATCGTATTGGGGACCCAGCGATTTCCAGATTGCGACCGATTCGCGGAAAAGGCGTGCGGCTCCCAGGTAGTCGCTCTTTTCCGATGCCTGGTTGCCCTGGTTATTTAACGAGAGAGCCTGCTGGGGGTTAGGTTGCGCGAAGCAGGCGGCCGTGAGAAGAAATCCAACTGCGAGGCGGCTCATACTACATGCATCGACGGTGCGCATCCGCGCCCGTAGCGTTAAGCGACTGTAAAATCTGGACGCCTGGTGCTACGCTCGTGACATGCCCCTGCAGGAATTGCCGTCCGGCCGGCGTCCGCCGGTGGGAACGCTCACCTTGATTGCGGTGCTGCTCGCGCTGCTGCTGAGCGCGCGGTGGATCGCGGGATACGCGATCGAGATCGAATGGTGGAAAGAGCTGGGGCAGTTCCGCACGTGGCTGAGCATGCTGTATTACAACATTGCGCCGGTGTCCGCGGCCACGCTCGCGGCGTTCGTAGTGCTGTGGATCTCGCACGCGCGCGCCTTGAAATTCGCGGGGACCGGCCTGGGGTTGCACAGGATCTACGCACGGGTGACCACGCTTCTGCTGCTCGGGCTGGCGTGGCTGATGGCGGCGGGATCGATCGACACGTGGACGGTGGTGCGCTTCGCCGGCTCGCGGGGCCTGCCCGCAGCGGCGACGGCCTGGCACGATGCGGTATTCGGAAAGCCGCTCGCATTCTACCTGTTCGATCTGCCGTTCTACCTGATGCTGCGCAGCTACGTGCTGGCGCTGGCGATCGTGAGCATCCTGGTGTACTGGGTGATGGCGCGCGCGTGGCAATTGCGCGAGAAACTGCCGCAGCTTCGCCAGGCGCGCGACCTGGACCCGAATTTCTTCCACCTGGAGGGCGGGCTCGAATCCAAGTTCCTGCGCGGCGCCGCCGCCGCAGTGCTGCTGGCGCTCGCCCTGCGTTTCTTCCTCGGCCGTTACGAGATGGTCTACAACGAGCACGGCACCTTTCTGGTGGGAATCGATTATGTCGATCTGAACATCGGATTGCCGCTGCAATGGCTGATGATCGTGGCGTGCCTGGCGGCGGGCGGATTCGTGTGGCTGGGACGGTGGAAGCTCGCGGCATCGATGGCGCTGGCGCTGGTGTTGGACTTTGCCGCGCCGCGCCTGGTGAGCAGCCTGTATGTGCGCCCGAACGAGATTTCGCTGCAAAAGCCGTATATCGACACGCACATTCACGCCACGCGGAGCGCCTTCGGCATCGAGCAACGGGTGCGCGAGGTGGAGTTCAAAACACGTGTAGACGCACCGGTCGACGTGACGGCCCACAAGCCTCTCCTGGACAATGTGCGCTTGTGGGACACGCGGGCGTTTCACGACACCGTCACACAGATTCAGGCGCTGCGCCCGTACTATGTGTTCGCCGACGTGGACGTGGACCGCTACACCATCGACGGGCAGTACCGGCAGGTGCTGCTGACGCCTCGCGAACTGGACCTGCGGCAGCTTCCGGCGGCACGCGCCAACTGGATCAATCCGGCTTTCATCTACACGCACGGGTACGGGATGGTGATGGCGCCGGTGAGCCAGATTACCAGCGACGGACTGCCGGTCTTGCTCATCGAGAATGCCCCGCCCGAGGTGAAGACGAAGTCGCTGAAGCTGACTCGGCCGGAGCTTTATTACGGAGAGCTCCTTCACGAACCCGTGTTCGTACACACGGCGCAGGAAGAGTTCAATTATCCGAGCGGCGAAACCAACGTCTCCAGCCGCTACGAGGGCAAGGGCGGAATTCCGATCTCCGGCTTTTTCATGCGGCTGGCGGCGGCGATTCGCGAGGGCGAGCCGAACATCCTGCTGACGAGCTACCTGAGGGACAACAGCCGGATGATGATCCTGCGCCGCGTGCTCGACCGGCTCAACGAGCTGGCCGGGTTCCTGAGCTGGGACCACGACCCCTACCTGGTGATTACCGACGCCGGACGCCTGGTGTGGATGATCGACGGCTACACGACCAGCGAGCAGCACCCCTACTCGCGGAGCATCGATATTCCGGACCTGGGGCGCGTGAACTACATGCGCAACGCGGTGAAGGCGACCATCGACGCCTACGATGGCGAGACCCATCTATACGTGTTTGCGCCGGACGATCCGATCATCGCGGCGTATCAGAGCCTGTTCCCCGACCTTTTCCGGCCGGAAGCGGCCATGCCGGCGGACCTGCGGCGGCACGCGCGCTACCCGGAGACGCTATTCCGCGTGCAGGCGGAGATCTATCGCACCTATCACATGCTGGACCCGCAGTCGTTCTATAACAAAGAGGACCTTTGGGACGTGGCGCGCCACGCCACGGCGCAAGCCGGCGGCACCGAAAGCATGTCGCCGACCTACGTCGTGGCGACGCTGCCGGACCAGAACCAGGCTGAATTTCTGCTGATGCTGCCGTTCACGCCGCGCGGCAAGGACAACCTGATCGGCCTGATGGCTGCGCGGTGCGACGGCCAGGCTTTAGGCGACATGGTGGTGCTGCTGCTTTCCAAGCAGGAGCTGATTTTCGGCCCGATGCAGGTGGGCGCGCGGATCAACCAGGACCAGGTGATTTCGAAGGATCTCTCGCTGTGGAACCAGCAGGGCTCGCAGGTGTTGAGGGGCCAAATGCTGGTACTGCCAATCGGCGACACCTTCCTGTATGTGGACCCGATCTACATTCAGGCGACCGAGGGCAAGATGCCGCAGTTGAAGAAGGTGGTCTTGGCGGTGGGCAGCCGGCTGATTTACGCAGACACGTACGAGCAGGCCCTGGCGCAACTGTCCGGCGGCGCGCAGGAGCTGATCACGCGGGCCACGGCGCCGGCACCGGCGGCGGCAGCAGCGCCTCCACAGGCGCCAGGAGGCGACCCGCGGCTGGAGCAGGTGAGGGAGCACCTGCGGAGATACCGCGAGCTCGCCGCGCAGGGGAAGTGGAGCGACGCGGGCAGGGAGTTGGAGGCGATCGAGGCGCTGGTGAAGCGGTAGTTGTTCTCGATGGTGATTGCCGAGGAGGGCCCGGCATCGGTGTTGTTGCCGCTGAGCTGCTGGATGAAGATGCCGTTGCTGCTGGTGCGCTGGATGTAGTTGTCGTGCACACTGACGTTTTGAACGCCGGCCAGCCAGACGCCGCGCGCGAAAACGCCCTCCTGAACGGTATTGAAGGCAATCACGGAGCCCGAACCCAGCTTGCTCGGATCGTTGTCCACCATTCCGAAATTGGCCGCGAGGCCGGAGACGGCGCGGTCGAGGGTCAGGGTCACGGTCTCACCGTCGGTAAGCTTTTGCTGGTCGAATGAGGGGGCTTCGGAAACGATGGTGGCGGTACCGATGACGGCGTTGGTATCGGGGTTGATGAAGGACACAGGCGCGCCGGGCGGGAAGGGAGATCCGAAGCTGCGGGTGACGGAGACGGTGGTGCCGGAGGCGGTGTTGACGGTGGCCAGCCAGGGGGCGGAGATGGCCAGCGCGTCGTCGCAGGTGCGGCGCACGATGTTGTTGGTGAATACGTTGGCGCCCAGGGCGAAGCTGGTGTGGATGCCATCGGCATTGGTGCTGATGAGGCGGGTGGTGCCGGGCTTGGGGATGACCTGCACGTGATCGGCGGTGGCGCCGTTGGTGCGCCCGAAGTAGAGGCCGATCTGGCCGGACGAATAGATGGACGCGTTGCGGATGGCGTTGTTCTGACCACCGGCGAAATTGAGCGCGGGCGGTCCGCCGCGGTCGGTGAAAACCACGGTGTCGCCGGGTTGAATGGCGGCCAATTGCGCCGGGGTCGCCCAGGGGTCGTTGACATCGCTGATGGCGATGGTGTTGCCGGCGACGGGACGCTTGGCTCCGAGGCGTCCGACCTGCTGGATGGGCACACCGTTGCGGAAGATGAACATCCAGATGGCGTCGCTGGCGTCGGCGGCGCGGTTGGCGTTGAAGTCGGAAGGAGTTTGATAGCCGGGGATGGCGGCGAAGGTGAAGCTCTGCGCGGCCGGGTTGATGGAGGCGACCGTGACCTGGGTGAAGGGCAGTTGTTGGTAATCGAGGGTGAAGTTCTGCATGGTGAGGCCGGTGCAGTTGGAGAACTGCACGGCGGCGGCATTGCTCGAGTGGAAGAGCAGGTCCGAGTTCTGCCAGTCGATGGTGAGGTTGCGGGCGGCGCTGAGCAGCACGTGGGTGCTGGCGTTGCGGAGAGTCAGAAAGTAGTAGGCGCCGGGATCGGCGGTCAGCGCCTGGATGCCGTTCTGGACGGCATAAGAGACCGCGGCTTCGAAGAGCGGGCGGGCATCGGAGGCAGGCGAATCGGGGGGCATGTTCGCCGCGGCGATGCCTTTGGCGACCAGATCGTGGGACATGTTCAGCGTCTGGGCGCGGGTGAGCAGGGGAATCGCGAGGAGGGCCCCGAACAGACAGCGCGGCAGCATCTGGCAATTGTACCGGACCGGGCGGCGTTGGCAAGCACAATCGCTTCCGGCGGAGCGCACAGGGTGATAGACTCCCAGATGCTATGGCAGACGATAGGCTGCAGATCCGTGTCGTCGAAGGCTCGCGCCCCGGCGAGAAGGTGATCGCGCTCGAGGGCGCGTTGAACGCGGAGACGGCGTTCCGGTTCCGGGACGTGGTGCGCGAGCACGCCCCGTCCACGCTGGTAATCGACATGAGCCGGGTGCGGTACGTCGACTCGAGCGGGCTGGGTGTGCTGATCGGGTTGTACGTATCCTTCGAACAGGGTTGCAAGCGCCTGCTGCTCGCCGGAGTCAACGACCGCATCTGGGACCTGTTCCGCATGTGCAAGATCGAAGGCGTGTTCACACGGTACGCCACGGTCGCAGATGCGGAGCGGACGGTGGCGGAGAGCGTAGTATCCGGGGGGTGAGGGCGCGCACCCACGCGGGTCAGGTTCCGCGCTCGAGGACTCGCTCGATGCGGCGGTCTGGCACGAGCCAGATCAGGGCGACCAATGCGTATAGGGAGTTGGAAATCCAGGGGCTGACGAACGCGAGCGGGATGGCGGAGAGATAGAGGACGGGCGAGAGCTTGCCCTTCCAATCCCGGCCGATGGCTCTGGCGAGCAGCGAGTCCCGTCCTTCGCGGGCAATGATGGCGGACTGCAGGATGTAGTACGCGATGGCGGCCAGGAGCAGGACTGCACCGTACGCGGCAGTAGGCGCCGGCGCCATGTGGTTCTCGCCCATCCAGGCGGTGGCGAACGGAAAGAGCGAAAGCCAGAACAACAGGTGCAGGTTCGACCACAGAATGCCGGCACTCACGTGTCGCGTGGCGTGGAACATGTGATGGTGGTTGTTCCAGTAGATGCCCACGTAGATAAAGCTCAGAACGTAGCTGCAAAACACCGGGATGACGGGCGCCAGCGAGTCGAACCGCGCGCCCTTCGGCACCTTGAGCTCGAGAACCATGATGGTGATGATGATGGCGAGCACGCCGTCGCTGAAGGCTTCGAGGCGATTCTTCTCCATCCTGCGATGTTAACCCGCGAACTCGAACCGGATGGTGTGATCGACCGGGGTATAGCCGGTGATGTAGACACTGACGCCGGGCAGGCGCGGCTCGGCGCCGCGGAGCTGGGTTTCCAGGTGCGGGGCGGCGCCGGGACCGAAGCGCAGTTCGACGCCGCCGATCCGGTAGACGGCGTGGTCCTTTTCCAGAAGCCACGCGCCCTCGGAATGCGGTGCGGGACGGCAGCCCGAGAGCTGGCCGCCTTCGCGCAGGTTGATCTCGACGGCGAGGGGCACGCCATCGGTACCCGCGGATTGAATGCGGAGGTCGAAGCCGGAAGGACGCTCGATGACCGCGGCCGATTGATCGAGACGGCAGATCTGGGTCTTGCGGCGGGACTCGCGGAGCGCGCTCCAGTTCTTGGAAGTCACCCTTTGCGGCGGTAGCAGCGGCTGGTAGTACGGCGCGTCCAGCGCCTGGCGGAAGAAGTATGCGCCGTTTTCATGGGAGGCGCTGGTGGGGACGAACTGGCCCTTGCCAAAGAACGACGTGGCGAAGCGGACGGCGTTGATCACGGCCGAACCACGGCGCGCGCTGAAGAAACGGCTATTGCCGGAGAGGACCATGGTGGCGTCAAGCGGACCACGGCGGATGCGGGCGAGGCCGACCAATGGGAAGGATTTTTCATAGTTGTCCGGTAGGAGCGCGGGAGCAGGCAGCGGGGCGGAGAGCTCCGGGTACTCGAGGATTGCCGAGAGGCGCGCGTACTCGGGAGCCAGCTGCTGCGCTAGCGCCGAGAACTGGCCGTCGGAATCGCGGGCTGCGAGGTATTGGAGCGGAAACCAATATCCGGCCATGGTGCCGCGGACGAACTGGTCCTGGCGGCGCGAAACCTCGGTGACCACCTCGCCATCGGGGTGAAGCAGGTAAAGCATGGCGCGGAGGTTGCGGCGGACCGGTTCGAGCAGATCGGGACGCTTGAGTTTGGCGGCCATGACAGTGAAGGCGCGATCGCAGACGGTGTTGTAGGTGACCGTGCTGCGCTCAATGAACTGGCCGTCGTCGTCGATATCGATGCCTTCGGCGAGCCACTGGTTGATGCGCTGCTCGTAGCGGGGGTTGGGAAAGAGTTCGTTGATTTGGGCCAACGCGGAAGAGACGACCCATCGGTGATTCGGCGT
>Ga0335069_10009147_pt1 | contig 14126 bp, 9 predicted proteins | sample Lox_Sample_11_FD_206714 | JGI IMG/M metagenome (GOLD analysis project Ga0335069, IMG submission 206714) | Soil microbial communities from Loxahatchee National Wildlife Refuge, Florida, United States - Lox_Sample_1.1 | ecosystem: Environmental > Terrestrial > Soil > Wetlands | place: USA: Florida... | reverse complement strand
CACGCCGGTGACGACGTTGCCGGTCTCCGGGCCATAGGTCCCCACAGCGACGCTGTCGGTATCGGCGCGTGCCGTCGGCACATCGTCGATGATGTTGATGACCAGCGTGCTGCCGACGCTGTCGCCATCGACATCCTTCACGACGACCGCGAAATCGTCATGCGTGTTGTCGCCCGAGGTATTGTCGGCGAGCGTGTAGCTGTAGTCGATCGAGCCGCCGGGATTGAACCCGGTGACCGTGAGCGTGCCGAACGCGCCGGTGATCGTCTGACCGACCGTCGTGATCTCCGTGCCATTGATGGTGACGGTCGCCGGTCCGTCGCCGGGGACGAAGGTGATCGTGCCGGACGTCGTCTCCGACGGATCGCCGTTCGGGCCCGGTGCCGCTTCCTCGCCGCTGCCCTCGGGCTCGCCGCCGCGCGCTGGCAAGCCGGCCTCATCGACCACGGTGCCCGGCGCATTTACGGACGGCACGGTCAAGGTCGGCGTGCTGTCGCCGATGTCGATGGTGAGCGTTGCGCTCGAGACGTCGCCGTCGCCGTCGGTCAGCGTATAGGTGAAGACGTCGCTCACGCCGCCGGGGGTGCCGTCATGGCGGGTGTAGCTGTAGGAGCCGTCGGTATTGATCGTGAGCGTGCCGTACTGTCCGTCGACGACGAACGGGCCGGCCAGCAGCGGATGGATCGTCAACGCAGCCTGCGCCTGTCCGTCGCCGGCGACGACGCCGGTCACGTGCGCGTCGTCGGCGCCGACCGTATCCTTGCCCGCGTCGCCGCTCGTCGTGCCGACGCCCGTGATCACATTGCCGGTCTCCGGCCCGTAGCTGCCGGGCGCGACATCGTCGACATCGGGCCGCGCCGTCGGCACGTCGTCGACGATTGCGATCTTCAGCGTGGCACTGGCGGTGTCGCCATCGTGGTCGGTCACGACGACGGCAAAGTCGTCGTGAGTGTCGTCCCCGGAGGTGTTGTCGGCCAGCGTGTAGCTGTAGGCGATGGAACCGTTGGGATCGAAGCCCGTGATGGTCATCGTACCGAACGAACCAGCGATCGTCTGGCCGACTCCGGTTATGGCGACGCCGTTGATCGTCACCGTCGCCGGCGCGTCGCCGGGCGTGAAGGTGATCGTGCCGGACGTGTGCTCCGACGGGTCGCCGTCCGGGCCGGGCGCGGCTTCCTCGCCGCTGCCCTCCGGTTCGCCACCGCGGGCCGGCAAGCCGGCTTCCTTAACGGATGTGCCGGCATCGCCCGTGACGGGAACGTTGACCGTGGGGGTCTTGTCTTCCTCGTGGTCGATCGGAAGAAAGTCGTTCTGCGCCTCCGGCACACCGTAGCCGAGAGCCGTCGGCGGCAGGATATGCGGATAGGGATAGCCGGGCAGCAGATCCTGGCCCGGCGTAACCGAGAAGGTCGGGTGGTTGACCCCTTGCGGCCCACCCTGCGGGCCCGCCGCCGCCGCCATCACATCTTCCGGCGACAGGCCGAGGGCGACGACGAAATCGGCGAGATTCACGGCCTTGGCATTGCAGTCGGTGATCGCCGCGCCCTTGGCCAAGACCCACTGGTCGAAGTTCTCGATGACGGCCACGCCGCCGTCGGGGAAGGTCAACTCCAGGTTGTGCCCGACTTCCTTGCCCTTGACGTCCTTCAAATCGCAGGCGACGTGCAGCACGTCGCCGGGATGCGCGTCGACCACCACCCGCTCGCCAGCGGCCGGGATCGGAACGTCCACCGTGGGCAGGTTCGGGACCTCCGCTGTCTGCGTCGCGGGGGCACTCTGGCCGGAGAGCTGGGCCAGGTCGACAGCGCCGCCCTGCGGACCAGTGGCCTGGCCACCCTGCGCCGCCCACGTCTCGTAGCCCTGGATCACGACAGTACTGTGGTTGTCAAAGGACAGCTCGAGGTTGCCGTCCTTCACAGCGCCATGCGCGGCGGCCGGATCGAAGTCGAGATGAAGGGTCTGCCCAGGCTCGACCTGGATGGTCACCTTTGCATCGGCTCTCGGCTCCGATATCTCGACGGTCCCGCCGGCTTGCGCCAACTGGACCGGGCCCGACGCCGATTCCGGCGTGGCGCTGGTCGCACTATGAGAATCGGGCTGGAAGCTCGTTCCGTCGGTCATTCTGGCTCTCTCCAATCGGGCACTTGCGAGGTGCACCCGACCAGAGGCCGCCGCGACGGACCTTCGCTCAGTTCACCCCCACGCGCATGGGTCTTTTGCTTTCGAGAGGCTTTTTCGCCTCTCATTTACGGAAAACTTAGTGCACTTCTTCATATAGTCGCAACGCAATCCCGAGACCGACCTATACATCCGAGTGTGATTAACGACATTTAGTTGGTCGGGCGCCGCTAATCCCCCTGCATCCGGTATGTCTAAGCGCTCAGCAACCCGAGGGGCAAAAAGCGGTGTACTCCCAGGGTCCTGCGTCGTACAAGGCACGAGGCGCACGAGGTTCGCTGCGGATTTACGCAGCGCCGCTCCATCCAGGGCACATGGCGACGAAATCGGGATTTCGGAAATCGGTGATTCGCACCGGCAAGCGTCTCTTCCGCCGGTCGAACGCTTTCTTCGCGCGTCAGTCTCTGGTCGGTGACCGGCCCATCCTGGACAACCGGCAGTTTCCGTTCCTGGAGGCCTTCGAGGGCGAGTGGAAGGCGATTCTGGCCGAAGTCGAGCCGGTTCTCGCGCAACGCAAGATGCTTCCCGCCTTCCATGAGATCTCGCCCGACCAGATGAAGATCTCCATGAACCAGTCCTGGAAGGTCCTCGTCCTCTACGGCTTCGGCACGCGCAGCGAATCGAACTGCCGGCGCTTTCCGAAGACCGCGGAATTGCTGTCGCGCGTGCCGAACCTGCAATCGGCATGGTTCTCGATCATCGAACCGGGCTACCACATCCCGGCGCATCGGGGCGTCACCAAGGGCATCCTGCGCGCCCATCTCGGCCTCAAGGTGCCCGAGGCAGCCGAGCGATGCCGGATGCGCGTCGGCGACGCCATCGTCAGCTGGCATCCCGGCAAGAGCTTCGTCTTCGACGACCTCTATGAGCATGAGGTGTGGAACGAAACGCCGGAGGAACGGGTCATCCTGCTGTTCGACTTCGACCGGCCGATGCGGCTGTGGGGCCGGGTGCTCAACCGGGTGCTGATCGGGACGCTGCGGCTGTCGCCCTATTTCCGCGACGCGCGCCGCAACCTGGAGGCCTGGGAGAACAGGTTCGACAAGGCCTTCGGCGAGTTCGAAGCGACCATGCGGTCGTAATCTGACGACGACGCTCATCACTGGTGCTTCCTCCGGGATCGGCAACAGTCTCGCGCGCAAGCTGGCGGGCCGGGGCGACCCGGTCATCGCCATGGCGCGCCGGCGGCCCGAGCTCGACGCGCTGGTGGCGGACATAGAGGCCGCCGGCGGCAAGGCCGCGGCCCTCACCTGTGACGTCACCGACCGCGACGCCGTCATCGCCGCCGTGCGAGATGCGACGAGCTTCTTCGGCTCGATCGAGCGACTCGTTGCCAACGCCGGTGGCGGCAAGCGCACGCCGGCGGACGGCTTCAGCGCCGTCGATATCGACGAGATCTTCCGTCTCAACATCGTCGGCGCCGCCAACTGCATCGAGGCGGTCTTGCCGGCGATGCTGGCGAGCGGGCGCGGGCATATCGTCGTCATGGGGAGCCTGGCCGGCAGCGTCGGCCTGCCGAAGGCCGCGGGATATTCCGCTTCCAAGGCAGCGCTGCGCGTGATGGTCGACAGCCTGCGCAGCGAAATCGCCGGCCGCGGCATCGACGTCACCTATCTCGCGCCCGGATTCGTGCGCACCCGGGAGCGGAAAAGGTCGCGGCCCTTCGAGATGGACCTCGAACGCGCCACCGACATCATGGCCGACGCGATCCAGCGGCGCGTCTCGCAGCGCGCCTTTCCGTGGACACTGGCGGTCCCGCTGGCCCTGCTGCGGCTGATGCCGGCAGGCCCGCGCAGCCGGCTTCTCGGGCGCCTGCAGCGCAATTGACGCAGCCCTGGATTGCGCGCCGCGCCTTGGCAGGAATTAGCCAGTCCGATAACCTTCTGGGCACCGCCGCAGAAGCGCCGTCACAGGGAGGATTGCCACCGATGGAAGCCGCACGTTCGCTCCTCGAAGCCGACCAGCGTCATCTGATCCATCCCCTTCATCATCCCAAGGATCACGAGCATCCGATCCTGATGGTGGAAGGCCGCAACGAGATGCTGATCGACGCCGACGGCAAGGAATATATCGACGGCTTGTCGAGCCTGTGGAACGTCAATGCCGGGCACGGCCGCAAGGAGCTGGCCGATGCCGCGGCCCAGCAGATGGCCAAGCTGGCCTTCGCCTCTGCCTATGCCGGCGCCTCCAACATCCCCTCGATCCGGCTCGCCGAGAAGATCGTCAAGCTCGCCTATTCCAATACATCCGCCGTCTATTTCACGACCGCCGGGGCCGAGTCCAACGAGTCGGCCTTCAAAATCGCGCGCTACCTCTGGAAGCTGCGCGGGAAGCCCGGCAAGGTGAAGATAATCTCGCGCATCCACGGCTATCACGGCGTCACGATGGCGGCCATGAGCGCCACGGGCATGGCGTCCTATCACAAGATGTTCGGGCCGCTCGTGCCGAACTTCCTGCAGGCGCCCGCGCCCTACGCCTACCGCTGGCCCGGCAACGAGGAGCCGGGCGCTGGCGCGGCCGATGCGCTCGAGCAGATCATCCTCAAGGAAGGGGCGGATACCGTCGCCGCCGTCATCGCCGAGCCGGTGATGGGCGCGGGCGGCGTGATCGTGCCGCCGCCGACCTATTTCCCGCGCTTGCGCGAGATCTGCGATCGACATGACGTGCTCCTCATCGCGGACGAGGTGATCACCGGGTTCGGCCGTACTGGCCGCTGGTTCGCCCTCGGCCATTGGGGCGTCGAGCCGGACCTCGTCTCCTTCGCCAAAGGCGTGACGAGCGCCTATCTGCCGCTGGGTGGGGTGCTCATCTCGCGCAAGGTGCACCAGGTCATGCTGGGCGCGCCGGCCGACCAGAAGTTCATGCATGCAGCGACCTACTCTGGCCATCCGGCCTGCTGCGCCGTCGGCCTGCGCAACGTCGAGCTCATGGAGCGGGAGAACCTGGTGGAACGCTCCGCCATGATGGGCCGGCGCCTGCTCACGGGGCTGGAGTCGCTACGCAACCTGCCGTCGGTCGGCGACGTCCGCGGCCTCGGCATGATGTGCGGCGTCGAGCTGGTCGAGAGCAAGGACACCAAGGCACCGGCCATCGGTCTCGGCGGACGCGTCGCGCGGGAAGCGCTCTCGCGAGGCCTGCTGCTGCGCGTGCGGGCAGGCGGCGCCGAGCCGGCCATCGGCGACACGCTCTGTGTCGCTCCGCCGCTCTCGACGCCGGCGGAGACTCTCGACCGCATCGTCGACATCCTGCGGGCATCGATCACGGCCGCCGCGAAATAGGCGCTCGGGGCAGGAGGATCGAGTGGATCCCCTGCCCCGCCTGCGGCTCAATCCATCAAGCGCCCGTTGAACGCCGAACCTGGCGCGTTCGGCAACTGGGCTACTACGGGCATTGGGGATTGTCGCGCCCGGCGAAGCCGAGATTCAGGAATTCGTCCTGCGCGCCGCCGATCGGTTCTCGCTCTTTCGGGCTGGCGGCGAGACGTGTAGTTAGGGAAGGGCCGGTGCGGCTGAGCGGGCCGGCTCAATGACAGGATCGGCCAATGGAACGCTGTCTGATCACGGGAGCTGCCGGCGGCATCGGTACTCGCCTGCGCCGACTGCTGAGGGGCGTCTACCCGACGCTACGCCTGAGTGATCGCGTGCGACCAGCCGACCTCACCGCCGAGGAAGAGTTCGTGGCGGCCGATCTGACCGACACCGCGGCGGTTGAGCGCGCCGTGAGCGGCATGCAGGGGATCGTCCATCTTGGCGGCATCTCTATCGAGCGACCCTGGGACCAGATCCTCGCGGCAAACATCGCCGGCACCTACAATCTGTTCGAGGCGGCCCGCAAGGCCGGCGTGGAGCGGATCGTCTTTGCCTCCAGCAATCACGTCGTCGGCTTCTATCCGCGGCGCCGCCGCATTGCCGCCGACGTGATCGTGCGCCCGGACAGTCGCTATGGCCTCAGCAAGGCGTTCGGCGAGGCCCTCGGCGCGCTCTATGCCGACAAGCACGGTCTCCGCGTGCTTGCCATCCGCATCGGCAATGTCGCCGACCAGCCCATCGACGAGCGGCGCCTCTCCATCTGGATCAAGCCCGAGGACCTGGTGCAGCTCATCCGGATCGGGCTGGAGCATCCCGATCTGCGCTACGAGGTTGTCTACGGCGCCTCGGACAATGCGCGGAGCTGGTGGGATAACGAAACCGCGTATCGCCTCGGATACCGACCGACCGGAAAGGCGGAGGCGTCGAGCGCTGCCGCGCTGGCCGCTCAAGCGCAACTCCCCGCCGACCCGGTCGGAGACCGTCTGCAGGGCGGCACCTTCTGCAGTGCCGAATTTACCGGCGATCCCGGGCGCCTCGGTGAGTGACGGTCCCGCCTAGGACAGTTATCATGTGATCGCCTGACGGGGCACGGCTTATGAGCCCGCCCTGTCCCTCCCTGCACGGGAGGGTCCGTAGCAAAACGAAAACGGGGGCTCCTCGATGATCCTGAAGGCGCTGCACGATGCTGTCGTCTGCGGACTGCATGTCGAACGCCGCTTCGAGCCGTTCTTCCGCCCGGCCATCAATGCGGTTCTGCGCGAACCGCTCGCCTCCCTCACGCAGTTCCTGATCAACCTGCAGCGCCCGAACGAGGGGCTGAAGCTCGCGGAAGAGCGGGTGGACCCCGACGAGGAAGCCAGTCTCAACGACATCATCGAGACCATGGCGGCCTACATGCGCCAGCATTACCAGCCGGGCGGCTACGAGCGCGGCGGCAATACCAAGACGCACGGCATCGTGCGCGGCGAGTTCATCGTCCGCGACGATATCCCGTCGCACATGCGGCGCGGCGTTTTTGCCGAACCGCGCAGCTATCGTGCCTGGGTGCGATTCTCCGGCCCCGGTCCCGACCTGCCGCGCGACATCGACGACGTCGGCTTCGTCAGCTGCGCCTTCAAGCTGATGAGCGTGCCCGGCCCCAAGCTGCTGGACGACGAGAAGTTCACGCAGGATTTCCTGTCGATCTGCACCCCAACCTTCGTGACCCCCAATACTCGATCGAACGCCAAGCTTCAGCACTGGATCCTCGAGGGAACGCCGCTCTTCTATTTCGTCGATCCGCGCGACTCGCATTTCCTCGACGGCTTCATGCAGAGCCTGTGGAACGAGACGCAGACCAGCCCGCTCGAGGCGAATTACTGGAGCTGCGTCCCCTACCTGCTCGGCGAGGGACAGGCGATGATGTATTCGGTGCGCACGCGCTTCAAGACGCGCAGCCGCATCCCCGGCCTGCCCTTCAGCGCGCCCGACAACTACCTGCGAGACAACATGGTCGCGACGCTGGCCCAGCAGGACGTCGAGATGGATTTCCTGGTGCAGGTGCAGACAGATCCGCAGCGCATGCCGATCGAGAATGCCGCCGTGCGCTGGCCGGCGCGGCTGTCGCCGTGGGTGCCGGTGGCGACGCTGCGGCTGCCGCGGCAGAAGTTCGACTCGCCGGCGCAATTCGCCTTCGCCAGGAACCTCTCGCTCAATCCCTGGCATTGCATCCCGGAGCACCGCCCCCTCGGCAATCAGAGCCGGGCGCGGCGGCGGATGTATTGGGAACTGTCCCGGCTGCGGCAGACCATGAACAAGGCGCCGCATATCGAGCCGACCGGCGACGAGGTCTTCGAGTAGCGCAACTACCCGCCGGCGCGCGCGAGATACCGTAGGGCGCGGATCCCCGGCAGGAAGAAGTAGGCGCCGCCGCGCACGGTGACGAACCGCGGCACGCTGGTGACGCGATAAGACATGTCGCTCTCCTGCGGCACCGAGAAACGATCTGCCGGACAGCCGGCGATCGGCTGGCGAGTGCCGAGCAGCGGATCGCTCTCGTCGGTAAGCCCATTGAACTTCGTGCCGATCATCCAGGCGTTCTGCACGAATTCGAACTGACGCGAAATGTTTGCGTTGAGGCAGATGAAGTGGAGGCCGCGGTCCTCCCCCGGCGGTCCCGGCTTGAGCGCGTCTTCGGTCGATATCGACGTCCCATATTCGCGCCCGCGCCGGAGAACGCGATGGAAGCGAACGGAGGCCATCAGGTCAGTACGCGGCCGCTTGCCGCTGAACCCGAGGATGGCGATGACCCGTGCGATCAGGCTCCCCGGATGACCCGGCAGATCGGCGTTGCGCGGATTGGCCCGCCGGATATGGGCGCCCAGCGGGCACCGGCGCCCGGTGGCGTCTGCGTCATAGGTGAACCGATTGAGCTTGATGTCGGTGGACTCCGGCCCGACACCGGCGATCGGGCGGTCCGTGGGGGTCACGAGGGGCCGGCCGGACAGGGTGCGACCGACCATGGCCTCGGCCAGCTGGCGGCGGCCTGCCTCGTCGGACTTGGCTTCGCGATCGAGGAACTGCCAGAACCCCCGTACGTCCTGGCTCAGATGGCGCATGACGAGATAGGTGCCGTTGCGGCCGACATCCCGCTTGCTGGGATTGTCTTCTGCAGCGGGCAGCCCCGTCCCCTGAGACGCATCGACCAACGGCCGGTCGGTATACTTCCCGTATTCGTTGGGGTAGCCGAGGAGAAATTCGCCGAGGGCCGACAAGTTGCCGTAGGCGATGCGGTCGCCACCGTCCGCCGCCAAGGTTTGATGCCAATCCAGGGTGGGCTGGCTTATGCCATCGGCGAAGCCGAATGGCTCGATGCCGTCCATATCCGACGTCGCGAGATCGGCCAGCACCGAGAAGGCGCGATCCCACTCTGGCCCTTTGATCGCCTGCTTCCAGGGCTCCAGGCGGCCCGACGCGGCATAAAGAAGAACGGCGATATGCGGCACGTACCCCCGCTGGCCCCACTGCCAGTGCGAAGGATCGCTGACCCCGATGTCGCCCAGGCGACGCGAGCGGCTCTCCTCGCCCGCCATGCCCGAAATGAACTCGGCCGAGAACCCGGCGATGACGTCGGCGGCGACGCCGAGCGCCTCCAGCCCTTCGCGGGTGAGGGCCACTTGCATCACGGTCTCCAGCGGCGGGTCGGCGGCCGTCGCCACTTTTGCAGTTTGGAGCCATGTGCGCGCGGCCTGCCGGTCCAAGACCTGCAGCAGCAGGAAGGACGCCTCCTTGAGGCGGCCATGGCCGTAGCGCACCAACCCCTGGATATCGGCGTAGTCGATATCGGCAGCCGGCATGGTCGTTCCGCTCAGATGAGGCTCAGCCATTCGCGTATCTCACCCTCGCTCATGTCCGTCCGCTCGATGCCTTCGCGGATCTGGGCGTTGCGGGCCAGGTCGAACGCGGTCAGACCCGGATAGGCCTTGTACCAAACCTCCGTCGGCAGCTCGTGGCGGCGGATGTAGTACTTGAACTTCTGCTCGTCCTTGGCGCCGCCCAGGATCAGCCAGCTAGACTTCGGGTAGCCGAGCCCGTTGCTGAAAACGAGGTTCAGGCCCCAGGCGACCTTGTTGATGAAGTCGTCCATGTAGCTTTCGAGGCTGCCGTCGTAGTTGCTCGCGAACAGGATCCTCTTCCTGCCGTCGAGAAAGACCCAGCGGGCGAAATGAATGGTGGAGACGCGCGTGAGGTGACCGCGGTTGAAGATGTGCCGCGCAGCGTAGTCCAGCAACCACAGCAGGAAGGCGACCGTCAGCTGCCGGAAGAGCCCGGGCTTGACGCTGCCGAAAGCACTAAACTGGTTGCTGACATCGTGATCCTCCAGGGAGGCCAGCTGCTGCAGATGCTCCGGATCGGGCCGTGGGATGACTTCCGGGTCCGTCTTCTCGCGGGAGCGCAGTTGCCAGATGAAGATCGGCAGGTAGAGCAGGAAGAACGGGGCCAGCAGCAGAAGCAGGAGCGGCACCCCGATCGCATGCAGCAGCTTGCGACGCTGCCAGTCAGGCGGCGTCGGCTCGGGAGGCGTCAGGATCAGGGCGCCCTGCTTCCTGAGATCGCGTACGAGCAGGATCAGCCGGTCGCGAACCTCTGCCGGTGGGGCGTCGGCAAGCTGCGGATTGTCGAGCAGGAAATCCGCCAGGGTCTTTCGCAGGCGACTCTCTTCGCGGACCTGACGCACCGTGCGACCCGCCCAGTTCGCATAGAGCGCCGCCGGCGGACATTCATGCGCCTTCATCCACGCGACCAGATCGGCACCCGGGGCGAAGTCCCGGCAGAAACCGAAGATCTGCCGCAGACCGGGACCGGCCTGTTGCGCGAGGTCCGACAGCGTCTCTTCCGCCGGACCGTCGCAATCGCCGAGAAAGCAGAGAGAGGGCGGCCAGTCGGATCGGGGCAGGCCGTAGGCCGTCGTCATGTCGTCCGGCCCCAGTTCCTCGAGCACGAACAAGCGGGCGACATGAAGCCGCTCGATTCGTCCGAAGGGCACCAGCGCGTTCTGCGGGTCCGCGAATCCAGGCTGGAGATTCATGGTCACCAGCAGCTTGCGCAGCGGCTCTGCCTGCCCCTCCGCCAGAGGCGCGACCACCATGAAGCTCGATTGCGGCGTCATCGACGCGCCACCGCCCGGTTATGCCGGACTTCAGTGGAACTGCAGCGAGAAGTCGATGAGCCGCGCCTTGTCCCAGTAGACCTTGCCCAGATAGAAGCGCGGGCCGATCAGGCGGATCTCATCGCGGATCCAGTGCGCGACCAGCGAGGTTTCGGAGTAGTCGAGGACGATGCACTCCTTGCCGTCGAGCCAGCTCGGTGCCTTGTAGACCTTGGCGATGATGGCGTTCAGTCCGAACGGCAGGATTCGATTCTTGAGCGTACCGGTCTTCGCGTCGAACACCTTGCCCTGCCAGGCGAAGAGGCTGACGAACTTGGCGATCTCCGGGCTGAATTGCGTGCCGGGCGCCACGATGGCGGTCCCGTCCGCCTCGCCCTCGGGTATGTCGCCCGCCGGGCTCTTCTTGAAGAGGTCGTCGAGCTGCACTTGCGACATCGCCAACAACTGCTGAACGTCTAGAGCCATGGTCGTGGACCTCCTGGGTTGAACGGCCGATGCGGCCGCCGGAATGGTCGCGTGACTGCTTGCTGGGACGTATGGCTGGCAGCCGCGAGTGTCCTGCACCTCATTTCCCGGGTCAAGTTGCGTCCCCCAGGATGACGTCGGCCGCCTTCTCCCCGACCATATACACGGCGCTGGCGATGAAGAAGCCGGGAATGCGCGGGAATACCGAGGCATCGACGACACGGAGACCCCGCGTCCCGTGGACGCGGAAATGACTGTCGAGTACGCCGCCCTGCTCCCGCGGTCCGATGGCGCAACTGCAGGAGGCGTGGTGCCCCCAGGCATTGTTACGGACGAATTCCTTGAGCTCATCGTCGGTGCGGATGTCCGTTCCCGGCACTTCCTCGCGCAGGATCAAGCCTTCGCGCTCCAACTGCTTCGTCATCTTGCGGGCGAAGCGGATGCCCGCGACCACCGCGTCAAGATCCTCGCCCGCCGACTCTCCCTCGAAATAGTGGAAATCGACCCGAGGCGGGTCGAGGGGATCGGCAGACCGGAGCGTCACGTGGCCGGCTCGGTTGCTGGTGTGGGCCTTGAGCACCGCCCAGGTCAGGCAGTTGAGGTTTTCCGGCAGCTTGAGCGCGTAGCCTGGAAAGTAGCCCGCGAAGAAGCCGAGGAAGGCCATGCAGAAGAGGTCCGGCAACGGTCTATCCGGCGAGGACCGCTTGATGACGGCGAGGCCGGCGCCATTGGTCGCATACATGCCAGTCCGTCCGGACGCCCACTCTTGGTATTGCGGATCGCCCTTGGCGAAGCGTGCACCGGCGAGAGATTCCCAGTGATCGAAGTTCATCCTGTTGACGACGCCGACCTCGTAGCGGTCTTGCAGATTTTGGCCCACGCCAGGCAGATCGATGCGAACCGGAATGCCGTGGCGATCGAGGGTCTCGCGTGGCCCAATGCCCGAGAGCATCAGCAGCTGCGGCGTGTTGAAGGCGCCGCCGCAGAGGATGACCTCGCGCGAGGCGCGGATCGTCTGTTCCCCTCCCTCGGATCTACCGGGTCGCGCGTAGGCCCGGTACAGGCGCTCGCCGCTCATATAGGCGATCCCGGCAGCGCGATTGCCATCGTCGAAGAGGATGCGCGTGGCCTGCGCATTCAAGATCAGCTTCAGCCGATCGGGATAGCGCCGCGCCACATCGAGCACGCGCTCGCGGGCGCCCGTCCGCCGGTGATTGCGGGTGGTGAGCGGCGTGTAGAAGATGCCCTCGGCATTGCGCTCCACGGAGCGCCAGTCGTTGGGATCCAGGACGCTGCGCAGCACCTGCTCCGGCGTTTCCCCGATCTCCGCGAAGGCCCGGCAGGCTGACTCGATGATCACCTGCATCAGCTTTTGGTCCCTGAGGGCGACGCGGGGAACCGCCGCCTCCGTATGCAGCCAGCCATGCCAGCCATGCCGCGTCAGATCGAAGCCGAGCTTGCTCAGGATCCGCCAGGGCAGCCGGTGGTTGCAATTTTCGAGGCGCTCGAAATAGCGACGCATGTTCTCGGCGCGCCAGGAAGCATCGCCCGTCGACTCGGCGATCCCGTCCCAATCAGCGTTGTGCGGATAGATCAGGATCATTGCGTTGTGCGCGGTGCAACCACCCAACGTGCCGGCGCGCGGATAGAGGACGCCGTCGACAGGCCGTCCCTGCCACGCGGTCCGGTATTTCGGGTCGCGCTGCTGCTGTCCGTCGTCGGCGTAGTGGCGCACGAAGAAGTTCCAGCTCATCGCCTCGTTCTCGGAGGCGAAGGCATGGAAGACAGGCACATCGTAATCATCCGGCAGCCGGTTGGTATCAGGGTCGCTCGGATGGCCGCCGACGAGGGAGCGTGGATCGCCGCCCGCCTCGATCAGCACGACCCGCCGGCCGGCCTCGGCCAGACGGGCCGCGAGCGTGCCGCCACCGGCACCCGAGCCGACGATGACGTATTCGCAGTCGGCAGCGTCGTCGGTCGTCTGACTCATGGCCCCGTCCCTGCAGACGATCTCAGAACGTCTTGAGGAATTCGATCAGGTCGCGCTTGTCCTCGTCGCCGAGCCCCGGTTCCTCGGCGAAGCGGTCGGTTCCGAAGTAGTGGCCGCGGTTGACCACGAAATCGGGGCATTTGCTCAAAGCCATCATCGGCTTGACGAGATCGGCGAGCACCTCCCGTGCCGCCTCGTCGCCCTTGCTCGGGTCGAGTTGCGCGAGGTCTACCTGCAGCTTCAGCAGGAGGTCGCCGACCTTGAGGACCTGGTCCGCATGACTCTCCAGATCCGGCTTGTCCGGCAGCATGCTGAGGTTGGCGAGCAGGTCGACCGGCGTACCCTTCGGAATCGGGCCGATGCGAACGTCGCCGCCTGACGAGAAGACCGACGGCAGTACCCGGTAGAGCCAGGACGTAAGCGGCCGGAGCGCGTCGGGCAGGTAGCCGGCGGGCACGCTGACATAGCTGGTCTCCGTCGTGCGGTCGATCAGGCCCGGGATCTTGTCCGCCAGCACCGGATCCTTCACGCGCTTCTCCGGCCACAGCATCTGCTCGATGCTGCTCTGAAAAGAGCCCAGGCGCGCCTCGACCGAAGGGCTCGGGTTGAAATCGCCGACGCTGTTGTTGAGCAAGAACGGCGCCGTCGACCACAGGCTGATGAGCGACGGCGGCCGCGTATAGCCGCGCCCGTTCGCCGGCATCGTGTAATCGCTCGGCTCTCCCGTGAACGGATCGTACACCTTGATCGTGCCGACCGACGGCAGATGCTTGTAGGACTGCGACGAGAAGTTGTCCCAGATGTTGTCTTCGAGGGCGTTGGTGGCAAGCGGACTGCAGGCGTTCGTCTGCAGCAGCGTCACGGGCACGCGCAGCTCGGTCGAGAGATAGTTGCCGTCGAGGAAATCGTCGGCGAGGACGATCTGGCGCATCTTCGCCTTGTAGTCGTCCGTCTTGGTCCAGTCCCAATATTTGTTCCAGCAGTCGAGGTAGCCGGCGCCGTTGCAGGCGTTGAAGTCCAGACCGGCCGGCAGCTC
>Ga0335069_10009146_pt1 | contig 14127 bp, 12 predicted proteins | sample Lox_Sample_11_FD_206714 | JGI IMG/M metagenome (GOLD analysis project Ga0335069, IMG submission 206714) | Soil microbial communities from Loxahatchee National Wildlife Refuge, Florida, United States - Lox_Sample_1.1 | ecosystem: Environmental > Terrestrial > Soil > Wetlands | place: USA... | reverse complement strand
TAGAAGGTCAGCTGCGTCGCGGTCATGGTCGCGATCGGATTCGTCGAGGGATCGCCGGTGTACGCGCCTTGGAGCTCGCCCACGAGCGTGTCGACGACCGCACGCGCGTCCGCCTGGTAACCCACTGCGTTCATCTCTCCCCGGCTCTTGGACGAGAACTCGCTCAGGACGGCAGCGAATCCGCCGATCGCGATGGCGAGGATCAGCGTCGCGATGAGCATCTCGATCAGCGTGAAGCCGGCTTCGCCCGCGAGCATCGCGGGGCGCTTCGGAGATACGTGGGCGCGACTGCTCATGTGCACGTTCCCGAAACGGAGACCGTCGTCTGCGTCGTCGCCGGAGCGGTCGCCACTGCCTGCGTGACCGTGTTGTTGTTCGAGCCGGAGGTCGCCTTGACGGAGTAGCTGGCTCCGCCCCCCGGTACCGAGAAGCCGACGAGGCCGCTCGAGTTTGTCGTGCCGGTCAGTGTCGAGAAGCCGGTCCTCGACACTGTGACAGTCGCGTTCGAGACGGTCTGGCACGTGCTCGAGACCTTCTTCTTCACGGTGACCCAAAGGTTCGGAACGGTGAGGTTGAAGGTCGAGGTGAGGTTGGTCGGGTACGCGTTCGGCACGGTCTGGACGACCTGGGTGGAGGTGAGGCCGTCCGGGAGCTTCGCGGTCGCCGTGTACTGGAGGCCGGAGACGACTCCCGTCAGCGGGCTGGCGGCGCCGTTCCAGTTGATCGTCTGAGTCGGCTCCGAGGAGGTGAGGGTCACCGTCGCCGTTCCGGGATAGGTGACGCCGTCACTCAGCACGTTGACGTACACGGTCGCCGGCCGGTAGACGCGCAGCGCCGTGCTGAACGTCTGGCCACCCACGAGCTGGAAGTGCGAGGCAGTGCTCGGCGAGACGTCGTCGCTCAGGTTGACGTACCCGTACGGTGGCGTGACGGCGAAGGTGTAGTACTGCGAGCCGCTCGTGGCCGGGAGCGCGGGAAACATCACCGTTCCGGTCGCGTCGGTCGTGTCGCTCTGAGGTGCGCCCGGGCCTGTCAAGGCGACGGAGACGCCGGCGACGGGCGTGTTGTTGCCCATGTCGATCACCTGCGCCTTCGCGATTCCGTCGGACGAGCCCCCGTAATTGCTCGTGTTGCCGGGGCTGACGTACGTGGTCTGTCTCGTGAGGACCTTCGAATCGGAGCTGCGCAGGATCGTGACCGTCACCTGCTTGTAGTCGGCGTAGCTCGTGTACGCAGTAGGCGCCGGGTCGTTCACCCAGCTGATCTGGATCTGCTCGTTGTACGTCAGGCCGTTCGCCGAGAGGTTGTATTGCATGTTCGGGTAGATCCCCCCCGGCTTGCCGTTCACCGTGCCGAGGTCGTTCGCGTACCCGCTGGTGGTGGAGGCGTCCGCCCGGATCGACTCCAGCTCGCTCGCGGCGACCTGCTCGGCGAGGGTCTTCTGCCGGGCGAGCGACACCGAGTTGATGCTCCCCGTCAGCAGCCCCATCACCGATACGCTCACGATGGCGAAAATCGAGAGCGCGATCACCGTCTCGATCAGCCCGAAGCCGTCCGCGGAGCCGAGGGCCCGTACAAGGCTCCGCTCGCGTCCGACCCGCCGCACAGGCAGGAGGGGCTGCCGCCGCATACCTCGAATTGACGGCAGCCCCGGCGGTTTCACCATCCCCCGGAGGGGGGAAGCGTCGAACCGCGCGGAGCCCGGCGATCCGCCCCCGGGCCGTCCGGGTCGGTCTGGGCGCGGGGCCACGCGGTTCCTAGCGGGACAGCCTGCGCGTGTAGGCGCTCACGTAGCCGCGTCCGCGAATCTCCTGCAGCATGCCGAGCGCCTTGTCGAGCGTCGAGTACGGTCCGGAGTAGACGGCGTAGAAGCCCGTGCGCAGCGTCGGGTACTCGGACGAGAGGACGATGTGGACGTCCGGGACGCGGTGCGCCCGCGCCGCTGCCGCCGCATGCTCCGCGGCACCCCGGCCGCGGCCGAGGTAGACGGATGCCAGCATCACGATGTAGCCGCCGCCGGCACTCGCCGCTCGCGTCGTCTTCGAGCTGCCGCCCCCGCTGCTCGGGCTGCTCACCGTCACCGCCGCCTGCTGCGGGACGAACGGGTCCTTCTCCACGAAATCCGATGTCCGCACGCGCGGAGGAACGGCGGCCTGCGCGGCGGGGCCCGAGCCGGATGACGCCGACGCGAGCTGGGGGACGAACGGATCCTTGGCCGAGTAGCCGCGCAGAGCCCGGAGGCTCACCGGGTGGTGCGGCGGCGCGGCCGGCGCGGCGGGGGTGGTGACGGTCGGGGTCGCCTCGGAGGTGGCCGTGCTCGAGTGCTGGAGCGACTTCAGCGTCTTCGGCCCCTCGAACGCGAGCAGGCCCGCGAGGATCACCGCGCCGACGACGAGCGCGATCTTCTCGCGGCGCGCCTTGGCCGCGGCCGCCGCAGGCCTGACCCGGCCGTGATGTCTCAGAGCGTCGGTGGACATCAGGGGCTCGGAGTCGTCGAGGTCGCGTCCGTGGTCGTCTCGTCGGTCGTGGTGGTCGCGGGTGCAGGCGCAGTCGACGCCGGCGAGAAGTAGTAGGCCCCCATCTGAAGCGTCGCCGTGACGTTGGGCGCGGGCTCGGTCTGGTCGAGCTCGATCCCGGTGACGTCGAACAAGCGGCCCGATGCGAAGAGCTTCGCCTTGTTGAGCGAGACCTGGTTCCGCACGAGGTGGAGGAACTTCTCGACACCGAAGTAGCGGCCGTCGACGACCACCGTGAGCGGAACCTCGATGTAGCCGGCGCCCGGCGAGGCGGCAGCGGGCGTGACCGAGTCGAGCGTGACGCCCGACTGGTCGGCGAGCGCGTTCAGCTGGTCGACGAGCTGGGGCATTGCGAGGGCGTCCGGCAGCGCGGCGGAGAGCGCGGTCTGCTCCGCGGGCCCGGCGGTGGGCCGGCTTACCGCCTGCTTGGCCGCCGCGATGCTGGTCTGGTCGTTCGCGATCTCCGTGGAGAGCGTCGCCGCCTTGTGGTGTTTCGGCGAGACGACCAGGAGCCAGCCGGCCCCGGCCAGCACTGCCATCGTTGCCAGCAGCGCAGCCGAGAAGACGCGCGGCGAGAGATCGAGCTTCAGTGCAGCGGTCACGACTTGACCTCCGGGAGCGGGGTGACGTTGGCGCCGAGGGTGAACTGGTAGACCGTGTGGTTGTTCAGCGCCGTCTTCGAGCTCGACGTGAGGCTGACGTCGTTGAGCCACGGCACCAGCCGCAGCCGCCGCATGAGCCTCGCCACGGACGGCTGCGAGTACGTGAAGCCCGTGATCGTGAATGCCGTCGGGGCCGTGGTCGTGCCCGGCGCTGCTGCGCCGCCCGTGGCGTTGGCGGAGAGGCTGATCAGCCAGACGTCCTCGGGGATCACGCGCGAGAGCGAGGAGAGGAATCCGTCCCAGGTCGTCCGCTGTCCCGCCACGGTCGTGACGACGTTCGCCCGATCGGCGGTGGTCTTGACCGCGGGAGCAGTCGGCGGCGCCGGAAGCGCCGCGAGCTGCGCGTCGAGCTCCCGAAGGGTCTGCTGGTGCGCCGACACCGTGGACGCCGCGGAGCGGATCTCGAGTCCGAGCCCGGCGACGACGACGACCGAGACGGCGACCGCGATGAACGGCAGGGGCTGCCGGCGGACGATCGCGATCGGGGAGCCGCGCCGCGAGCCGCGCCGGTCGGCAGGCAGGAGGTTGACAGCTTTCATTGGTTCAGTCCTCGATTCCGAGTCCGACTGCGATTGCGAGCGCGCCGCGGTCGGCGGGGCGCTCCATGTCCTCGAGCTCGACGCGCAGGAACGGGTCGGCGAGGTGGACGGGGATCCCGAGCTCCTTCCCGAGCTCCTCGGCGAGGCCGGGGATGTTCGAGGTGCCGCCCGCGAGCAGGATGTCCCCGATCGGGAGCGATCCGGGCTGTGACTGGTAGAAGCGGAGCGTGGAGAGCAGCTCGCGGACGACGGCCTGGAGCTCGAAGCGAACAGCCTGCAGCACCTCGGCCGACCGCTCCGCGGTGAGGCCCTCGACGCCCTCGTGGCCGGCGACGAGCGACAGTGCGTGCTTGAGCTCGGCCCCTTCCGAGGGCGTGATCTTCAGGGCGCGCGCGATCGCGTGCCCGAGGTTCGCGCCGCCCCACTCGAGCACGCGGGCGAACTCGCAGACCCGGCCGTTCGAGACGGCGACGGTCGTCCGCTCGTGCCCGATGCTCACGGCCGTGAGAGCGGCTGCGGCGGGAGGCGTGGGCGTGTCGTCCCCGCCGGGCCTCGGCGGCTCCGCGACCGCGCGGAGCAGGGCGAACGCCTCGAGGTCGATCCCTGCGAGCTCGATCTTGGCAGCGGCGGCGGCCTCGAGGTAGCGGTCGACGGAGTCGCGGTAGGCGACGACGACGAGGATCTTGCGGGTGATCGTTCCGTCCTCTTCCGTCTCCGTGGACAGGACGTGGTAGTCGGTGACCGCCTCGTCGACGGGAACGGAGAGCATCTCGAAGGCGCGGAAACCGACGGCGTTCTCGAGCTGCCGCTCGTCCTCGATGCCCGAGACCTCGATCACGCGCACGCCGATGCGGCTGTTCGCGATGCCGAGGCGAACGCCCTTGCGCGGCAGCCCGTTCGTCGCGAAGAACTCGCTCAGCGCTGCGCCCAGGGCGACCGGGTCGCGGACCTCGCCGCCGTCGACGATGCCGGCCGGCAACGGCATGTGCGCGGTCTGCTGCAGCTGCTTGCCGCCGTTGTTGTAGACCTGCGCCGCGCGGATGCCGGTGGCGCCGATCTTCAGGCCGACGATCTTGCCGTTCGCCGCCGACCGCCCCTTGCGCTTGGCCGCCCTGGGGGCCTTGGGGGCCTTGGCAGGCTTCTCGGCCTTGGGGGGCTTCTCGGCCTTGGGAGCCTTCTCGGCCTTGGGAGCCTTCTCGGCCTTGGGAGCCTTCCAGGACATCGCAGCCTTCCAGGCCTTTGCAGGCTTCTCGGCCTCCGTAGCCTTGTTGGGCGTCTCCTCGTCGTCGCGATTGCGCGGGGCGCGCTTCGGGACGAGGTCGGACAGCTTGATCTCTTTCCGCAGGTCCATCGAGCTATGCCTCCGCGAGTCGAAGTCCGTTCGGGTTGTTGCCGCGTACTGCCGAGAGCGTGACGCCGCGTTCGAGCAGGCCTTCGAGCTCGTCTGTTCTGCTCGAGCGGCTGAGGGCGACCTCGCGCGTGATCACTCTGCGCAGGACGAGATCCGCCAACGCTTGCTCCATGGTCTGCAGTCCCCGGGCGGTGCCGGTCTGCATGATCGAGTAGATCTGTTCGATCTTCCCCTGGCGGATCAGGTTTCGCACCGCGTCGTCGGGGATCAGGATCTCGAGCGCGGCGATGCGTCCGCGTCCGTCTGCCGTGGGGACGAGAGTCTGGGTGACGATCGCCTGTAGCGTCGTCGAGAGCTGCATCCGCACCTGATCCTGCTGCTCGGCCGGGAAGACGTCGATGATCCGGTCGATCGTCTGGGGCGCGCTCTGCGTGTGGAGCGTCGCGAAGACGAGATGGCCCGTCTCGGCCGCGGTGAGCGCGGTCTGGATGGTCTCGAGGTCGCGCATCTCGCCGACGAGCACGACGTCGGGGTCCTGGCGCAGGGCTGCGCGCAGACCGTCTGCGAAGCTCGAGGCGTCGGCGCCGATCTCGCGCTGGTTGACGATGCACCGTCGGTGCCAGTGCAGGAACTCGATCGGGTCCTCGATCGTGAGGATGTGCTCGTAGCGCGTCCGGTTGATCATGTCGATCAGCGTCGCGAGCGTCGTCGACTTGCCCGAGCCGGTTGGCCCGGTGACGAGGACGAGGCCGCGCGGGATCGTCGCGAACTGGGCGATGTGGGGCGGCAGGCCGAGCTGGTCGAGAGTCTTGATCTCGGCCGGGATCATGCGCAGCGCGGCGCCGAGCGTCGAGCGCTGGAAGAAGACGTTGACGCGGAAGCGCGCCACGCCCGGCAGGGAGTAGGCGAGGTCGACCGACCGCTTCGTCTCGAGCATCTTCTGCTGCTCGGTGGAGAGGATCCGGTACGTGAGATCCCGGACCTGCTCGGGCGTCAGCTTGCCGTAGCCGTCGAGCCGCTGGAGGTGGCCGCGTACGCGCACGACCGGCTCCGCCCCGGGCGTCAGATGGAGGTCGGACGCGTCGAGATCCTTCGTGCGCCGGAGCAGATCGTCGATCGAATAGGGGGTGGGGTTGTCCATTGCGGGTTCAGCTATCGGCGTGGGAAGGGCTGGGCTTTAGCGCCGGCTTGCCGGGAGGCCCGGAAGGGCGTGAAGACCGGCATCGACGCGAACACGCTCCGCTGGCGGAGACCGAGGGTCAGTCCGCCGCCGCGGGTCGTGAACGGGAGCGTCCAGGGCCGCGGTCCGTCGACCCGCCAGCGCAGCCGCACATGGCGGCCCGGCAGGACGCGAACGCCGCGGCCGCCCAGCCTCAGCAGCACCGGACGTGCGTGCCGCGGCAGCGAGAGCGTCATCGAGAGCGTGCCCCGCGCGGCGTGGAACGCCTCGGGCCAGACGGTGATCCGACCCGACCACGCGAGCCAGCTGTCCCAGTAGCGGCCGGTGACGAGCACGCGCACACGCGTCGCTGCCGTCGGCTTCCAGAGCCCGAACGTCCCGGCGTGGGCGACGAGTCTCGCACGCGTGAACGTGGCGCTGACGCCGTATCCCTCCCAGAGGAACGGTGAGCGGAGCGGGCCGCCGCCGGTCCGGAGCTCCCCGTCCGGCGCGACGATCAGCCTCGACGTCGCGAACGCGTCCGTCGGGTCGGCGCCCTGGAGGACGACCTCGCGGTCGACGGACGGGTTCCAGAAGAGCTGCTGGAGCAGGGCTCCGCTCTGGGCTCCGGCCGTCTCGACCGCCGTCACGGGGCCGAGGTCCTGCTGGTCGATCCACGTGGGGGCGTAAGGGGTGCGGTTGGCGTCGGTCACCGCGAGGTCGTAGCGCCACGCACCGACTGACCCCACCGCGAGGAGAGCGATCGCGATCGCTGCGGCCGCGCACTGGCTTCGGCGGAGCCCCAGCACGACTCCGGCGAGCGCCGCGAGCGAGCCGATCGCTGCGACGACCATGGAGCCTCCCGCGGCGCCCATCAGCCGCTCGAGCTCCGCGTTCGCGAACAGGAAGCCGGAGTCCTGGGCGGCCGAGCCCACGGTGTACCCGGAGAGCGGCACGACGGCGAGTGCCGCCACGAGCGGGGCGGCGACGACCACGAGCCCGAGCCGCAGCCGATCGCCCCGTCTCTGCCAGAGCCCGAAGGCAAGCGGGACGAGCGGAAGCACCCCGTCCAGGTACCGCTCCTGGAAGCGATCGGAGCCGTTGGACGCGAAGAGCGCCGCCTCGAGCAGGGTCACCGCGCCGACGGAGACCGCCAGCAGGACGAATGCCCGCTCGATGAGGCCCTCCGGCCTGAGCAGCGCGACGAGCGCGCCCGGGACGAGGACCACGCCCGACGCGAGCGCGAGCAGGAAGAGGTCGATGAGGAGCCAGCGGGCCGTGTCGAGCCCGACATGCAGGTGGAGGACGCCGGAGTAGTAGCCGAGGACCCGGTGCGGGCTGACGGCGACGGCGAGGCCGCCGAGCGCGAGCCCCACTCCGAGCAGGGGATGTGTTCGGAGCACCCGGCGACGGTCGAGGACGATCGCGGCGACGCCGAAGCCGACGAAGAGCGAGACGTACTCGACCCGGGCGGCCACGGCGAGGCCCGCGAGCGCGGCGAATCCCAGGTCGCGGCGCAGCCGCGGCCGCTCGAGGGCGACGAGGCCGGCGTACATGGCGAAGAGCACGAGCGGGTACGCGAGCGACCCTGCCATCACGTACGCCGACCGGACGAGCTCGGGCAGGGCAACGGTGAACACCGCGCACAGCAGCGCGTACCGGTGCGTCAGGCGCAGCTTCCGCGCGAGCAGATACGCCGGGACCGCGGCGAGGGACATGAAGAGCGCGTTCTCGAGCTGGACGAGCCGGTACGCCGTCGGGACGGATGCGAGCGCCCAGATCGGCGCGGCGGCGAGCGGCGCCAGCAGCGCCGGGAAGTGCACCGGCCCGCCGCGGATGCTCAGGTCGCCGTGCAGCCCGATCGAGCGGCCGAGCGAGGCGTAGATGTACTCGTCGGGGAAGAACCGCGGCTCCGTGTGCCCCGCCGACTCGAGGCTGCGGAGCAGGAACGAGAGGGCGACGAGCATCGCGAGCTGGAGCCGCGCGCCGACCGTGCCGGCGAGCGTGATGCGCCGGGCGGCGGCTTCGTGGACGAGGGTGGTGGACGCTTCCATGCGGCGTACGGGCCCCTTACGGGGTTGCCTCGGTCCCGCTCGCGCAGTCGTCGCTCGCGAACCACTGCCTGGCACCCGGCCCCTGGATGCTCCAGGCCGTGCCGCTGACCGTCGCACCGAGGCAGTAGCCGGTTCCGCCGCTGATGACGACGACGTGGTCGATCGAGGGGGCGAGGCCGGCATCGTTGGAGCGGAGCGCGGCGACGTCCAGGCCGCTGTAGTCGCCGTTGTGGTCGGTGCCGTACGCCTCGGCCGCGGGAAGCGCGGCCCGCAGGTCGGACTGCGCCACGCGGTTCGTCGCCCGGCTGCGGTAGCCCAGATACGAGGGGATTGCGATCGTGAGTAGGACGCCGATGATCACGATCACGACGACCAGCTCGACGAGCGTGAAGCCGTCGTTCGAAGCGAGGTGACGCCGCAGCTGTGTCACGGATCCCTTTCACTGGCCGGAGACGGGGGTGAGGGCGCAGCCCCGGGCCGCGCCCTCACGTGAGTCCGTCGCCGATCGACTAGGTGCAGGTGCCCGGCTTGGTGCTCGTAACCGTGCCGCCGGGGCCGGCGAAGTAGAACTTCTTGCCGCTGGCCGAGTCGGCCTCGAGGCAGTACGCCGTCGCAGCGGTCTTGTTCACCTTCAGGATGCTGTTCGGGGCGATGCCTGTGTCGATCGACTGCAGCGTTGCGTAGGTCATGCTGGTGTAGTTCTGGTGATCCGAGAAGTACGCCTCCGCGGAGGGGACGGCCTCGCGCAGGTCGGACTGCGCTGCGGCGTCCTGGGCGCGGGAGCGGAAGCCGAGGTAGGACGGCACCGCGATCGCGAGCAGGATGCCGATGATCACGATGACGACGAGGAGCTCGATGAGGGTGAAGCCCTCCTCACGAGCAAGACGCTGCCGCAAACGGTCCATGCAATGGTCTCCTTTGGGATGGCCGGTCGATTGCCGTCACAGCATCGGTAGAGGCGGAGAGAGGCATTACCCCAAAATGGGTGATCCTTCGGGCCGATCTCCCTCACGGCGGGGGATGCCGAACGCCCGAGGATGCCTACGCGGTCGCCAGGGCCGCCGAGACCGGCGGGACGAGCAGATCGCGCGACTCCCCCTCGGTGCAGCCGAAGGCGTCGTTGAGCGCCTCCACGCACCGCGGATCGAACTGGGTGCCGCTGTTCGCTCCCAGCTCCGCGAGCGCTTCCTCGGGCGTCCGAGAGGCGCGGTAGGGGCGGGTGCCCGTCATCGCCTCGAATGCGTCGGCGACGGCGATCACGCGCGACTCGAGCGGTATCGCGTCGCCGGCGAGCCCGGTCGGATAGCCGGCGCCGTCGTAGCGCTCGTGGTGGTGGAGCACCCACACCGCTTCGCGGTGCAACTCGGCCGAGGTGAGGATCGAGTGCCCCACGGTGGTATGGAGCTCGACCTCTGCTCGTTCGTCGTCGGCGAGCGCGCCTCGCTTCATCAGCACCGCGTCGGAGACGCCGATCTTGCCGACGTCGTGCAGCAGACCGGCGATGCGGAGCCGATCGAGCATCTCGCCGGTCATCCCGAGGCGGGCGCCGATCGCAGTGCAGAGGTCGGCGACCGTCTCGCTGTGGTTGCGGGTGCCGGCGTCCTTGGCGTCGACCGCCTGCGCCAGCGCGGACGCGAGCACCTTCTGGTGCTGGCTCGGTCCCGAGCGCTCGTCGTCGGGCCCGTGCGGCTCGAGGCCCTCGTGGTAGCTGACGGCGAGGAGCTTGGCGCGCTTCGCCTCGTACAGCGCCAGGTCGGCCTGGTGCAGGAGCAGCCGGCGCCCCTCCGTGCTCGTGGACTCGGCGATGCCGATGCTGAGCGCCCGCCGGCCGACCTGCTGCGTCGAGAGCCGCTGGACGGCGTGCGCGATGCTGAGCGCGCGCCACGCGCGCGCTCCCGGCAGGATCGCCATGAACTCGTCACCGCCCGTCCGGTACACCTGGCCGCTGCCGTTGACGCCCTCGCTGATCGACTGCGCGACGTTCCTGATGTACGCGTCGCCGGCCTGGTGGCCCTCGAGGTCGTTCACCTGCTTCAGGCCGTCGAGGTCGAATGCGAGGAGGGAGAACGGGATGCCCTCGTCGTTTCGCCGCACCATCGCGGCGCTGAGGTCGTGCTGGAAGGCTCGCTGGTTGCCGAGCCCGGTGAGGTTGTCGGAGAGAGCCGCCTGTTTCAGGTGCATGATCTCGGCGAGGTCGTCCGGCCTGGCGCGACGCAACCCGAGTGACCTGGCGGCCTCGCGTGCAAGCAGTGCGATGCCGACCAGCAGCAGGACCGCTAGGTCTCCGAGGCCGATCAGCGCGGGTGTCGTGCTCGGCCAGGGCTTGATCTCGGCGATGTTCAGGGCTGCCGCTCCGCCTGTCGCACCCTGCCGTACCTGCTCGAGCAGTTGCAGGCTGCGTGCGAACTGGCGGTCGCGGCCGGGATCGGTGCCGAGCGTCCGCGCCCCGGCGACGACGGCGCCGGCCTGAGCGACCTCGAGCTGACGGATCAGCGAACGCTGGCTCGGCGGTGCGAGGGAGCGCAGTCGCATCACGAGGTCCGACTGGTGCCGTGCGGTGGAGAAGAATGCTCGTCGGTCGACGTCGGAGTGCGGGTGCGTCTGCGCGATCCCGAGCGACGACTCTTCGTGCACCGCCACGGCGCGAACGGCACGGTACGTCTCGTGCGCGCGCACTGCGCGGTTGTCGGCGCGCCAGGCGTGAACGGCGCTCGCTCCGGTCAGGGCGGCTCCGAAGAGGAGCATGCCGAGCACTACTCCTCCCATGACCCGTATCAGGGTCCGGTGCGCGAGTATCCGTTTCACACCGCTGTCCGCAGGAAACGCATTGCCGCCGACGCACAGTCGTGCCGCCGCCCACGATCCGCAATCCCTTGAACGAGTGGAACGTTCTCGTGCCTAGAGAGCCTCGGATTCCGGCTCGGCGACTTGCAGCGGAGTCTCCGTGAGCTCGTCGGCGAGCGCGTCGGCCGCCTCGAGCAGGCGCTGCCGGGCGGCGGCGACCAGGTCGCGCCCCTGCGTCAGCTCGGTCTCCAGGCTCGCGATGCGCAGCTGGTCCTGGTCGCTGTGCGCGCGGGCGACCGCGAGCTGCTCCTTCGCCTCGCGCAGGCTCCGACGCCCCGTTTCGAGCTCCTCGTTCAGGGCGACGACGGCCTCGCGCACGCCCGACCAGGCGGAGATCACCGAGTCGATCCGAGCAAGGAGGTCGGTCGAGGCTCCCGGCGCCGTGGGAGCGGTGCTCGCGGAGACGGCACCGGGCGCAGGTGCGGCGACCGGCTCGGCAACGGCAGGCGGCATCTCGGGGATCACGTCCGCCGCCGGCTCGGGCTCGGCCTCGAGGACAGGCTCGGGTTCCGAGACGAGGACGGGCTCAGGCTCGGCGGGGATCGACTCGGGCACGAGCTCGAGCTCGGGCTCCGACTCCGGCTCGCCCTCGGAGACCGGCTCGGGCTCGACCTCCTCCGGTTCCGGCTCGGGCTCCGGCTCGGCCTCGAGAACGGGCTCCGGCTCGGCTACGGCATCGAGAACGGGCTCCGGATCGGGCTCGACGTCGACCGGCGTCGGCACGACCTCGACGGGGGCGGCGGGAACCGGCTCGGCCGTGGCCTGCTGCGCCTGCTCCACCTTCCGGATCGGCGTGCCCGCCGCAGACGCCGGCTCCGCGAACATTCGGCTCCCAAGCAGCGCGTCGAGCGTCCTCTCGTCGAGAAGGACGAAGCGGACGCCGGGGCCGACCTCGGTGCGGAGAGCTTCGAGGCGCTCGTCGGTCGGTGAGTCGACACCGACCACGGGCCCGTTCGCGCCCGCCTCGAGCGGTACCGCGCGCAGCCGCCGGCAGTCGCGAGGGGCGAGCAGTGACAGGGCCATCGGGTCGACCGCGACGGCGGCGGCCGGGCGGTATTCGAGGCCCAGCTCCTCGGCAGGGTCCTGCTTCTCGCTTCCGGCGCGGTCGTCGTCTTCGAGGGCGGCGGACATCGATGCCTGGCTTCTCCCTGTTGCTGACGTTCCTGCGCCGCAGTTGCAGGTGGAAGGCCTATCGGCGGTGCGTGATCGCGCCCCGCTCCCTCGTTCGAGTTGTCGCGCTCAGATCGCCGCGTCGGCGGCTTCGATCATCGCGAGGAAGACCGGGACGAGCTCGGGATCGAAGAGAAGGCCGGCACCCTGCTCGATCTCGGCCAGGGCGACCTCCGGCGCGAGCGCGCTCCGGTAGGGCTGGTCGTTCGTCATGACGTCGTACACGTCGGCGATCGCGAAGATGCGGGCCGGAAGCGGGATCCGTTGCCGCTCGAGCCGCCGCGGGTATCCGGAGCCGTTCCAGCGCTCGTGATGGGCGCCGATCACCTGTCGCGCGATCCCGGCGAGGCACGCGACAGGGGCGACGATCCGCTCGCCGAGCAGCGGATGCTCGCGCACCTCGTCCACCTCGTCGCGGGTGAGCCCGCTGCGCTTGCTGAGGATCGAGTCGGAGACGCCGATCATGCCGATGTCGTGAAGCTGGAAGCCGAACGCGAGGGCGGGGTCGGCGGCGAGCTCGGGCGCGACGCGCTCGGTCAGCCGCAGCGCCAGCCGCGTGACGCGCACGCCGTGCGCCTCGGTCTCCGCGAAGAGGCCGCGGCGGTAGTCGTGCAGCTCGAGCGCGCGCGAGAGCGCCTCGACGATCTCGGCGCCCGGGATGTCGATCGGCGACGTCGCGGCGGCGCCGTTGGAGCCGGCTCCATCGTGGTCCACGGTGGTCTCCATCAGGATCTCGCTATCGTCAACTGGTCTCTCGAGCTTTAGGCCTAAAGGTCCGCGATGCCTCCGCCGATAGCGGTGGCCATGGATCTCGATGCAGTTCTACTGCGGGTTTTCGAGCTCGGCGCGAGCGACCTCCACCTCAAGATCGGCAAGCCGCCGATGGCCAGGCGCGATGGCTCGATCGAGCCGATCCCGGACACCGTGCCCCTGACGGAAGCCGATCTGCGGGGTGTGCTGGAGGTCGTGACCTCTGGTTTGCTCGAGCGGCGGCGTGAGTTCGACGAGACGGGGGAGCTCGATCTCAGCTATCAGGCGCCGCTGCTGCCCCGGTTCCGCGTCAACGCCTTCCGGCAGCGCGGCTTCACTTCGTTCGCGTTCCGGCTCATCCCCCGGACGATCCCGAGCTTCGACGACCTCCACCTGCCGCCGGGAGTCGCCCGCCTCTCGCGTGAGCACCACGGTCTCGTGCTCGTGACGGGCGCGACCGGATCCGGCAAGTCCACGACGCTCGCCGCGATCGTCGACCAGATCAACGCGACGCGGCAGCAGCACATCGTCACGATCGAGGATCCGATCGAGATGCTGCACGAGGATCGCCGCTCGATCGTGAACCAGCGGGAGATCGGCATCGACACTGAGTCCTTCGGGCAGGCGCTTCGCCGTGCGCTGCGGCAGGACCCGGACGTCATCCTGATCGGCGAGCTCCGCGACGACGAGACGGCGCACACCGCGCTGCAGGCGGCCGAGTCGGGACACCTCGTCCTCTCGACGCTCCATACCGTCGACGCGTCCGAGACGATCGGCCGACTCGTCGAGTTCTTCCCGGCGGCGAAGCAGCAGATGATTCGCTCGATCGTCGCCGGCGTGCTGCGCGGCGTGGTCAGCCAGCGGCTGCTGCCGCGCGTCGGGGCCGGCCGCATCGCCGCCGTCGAGGTGATGGTGACGAACGACCGCATCGCCGAGCTGATTCGCGAGAACAAGGCCGAGGAGATCCCCGCGGCGATCGCAGACGGCGCTTTCTACGAGATGCGGACGCTCACGCAGGCCTTGATCGAGCTCGTCCTCGACGGGCTCGTGGAAGGCGAGGTCGCGGCGAACGCCGCTCCGAA
>Ga0335069_10009145_pt1 | contig 14127 bp, 13 predicted proteins | sample Lox_Sample_11_FD_206714 | JGI IMG/M metagenome (GOLD analysis project Ga0335069, IMG submission 206714) | Soil microbial communities from Loxahatchee National Wildlife Refuge, Florida, United States - Lox_Sample_1.1 | ecosystem: Environmental > Terrestrial > Soil > Wetlands | place: USA... | reverse complement strand
AAGGTGCTCTGCATGCGCGCGCTCACGTTCCAGTCGATGGACCGCACGTCGTCGCCCGGCTGGTAGGGGCGCACCTCGCGAAACGCGAGCCCCTGGCCCTTGAAGCTCGAGGTGTACGTCCCCGACAGCTGCTCGTTGGCGAGCCGCGCCGTATGAATCTCGATCGTGCGGAGGGCGGCGAGGAGCTCCTTCGGGATCACGATGACTCAGGCGTCGGGCAAGAGGGAGGGCTGGGCGAGCAGCCCTTCTAACACGGGCTTCGGACAATCCGAGCGGGCTGTGTATTCCTGAGGTCCTGGGCTATGAACCCCGCGAAATGCAGCGCCGCACCATGGTCATCGGCATCGGGGCCGGAGCCGTCGTCCTCGCGGTCGCCGCCTGGTGGTTTCTCGTTCCCGGGCGCCTGGGCATCGCCCAGCCGCGGTTCGTCATCGTCTCGGGCGATGCCCGGGTGGACGACGTGCACGCCAAGGTGGGGCAGACGCTCGCGGTCGGCGCCACCGTGCGCACCGGCTACGGGAGCGCGTGCTTCAGCCTGCACGAGTCGCGTGTGTGCGTCGGGGCGCAGAGCGAGGCGCACCTCGCCGACCTCGGCAAGACCTCGGCCATCGTCGAGGCCAAACGCGGAACCGTCGTCGTCGTCTCGGGCACGGACGACGTGCACGTGAGCATCCCCACTGCGGGCGGCGTCGACGTGCACGGCGCCACGGTGTCCGTCGAGAGTGCCGGCGCCGACACCGTCGTGCGCGCCCTCGACGGGAGCGTCACGGTCGAGGCCAGCGGACGCCCCGACGCCGTGGTCGCCGCGCCGACGGCGATGAGCCTGCGCGACGGAAGCAAACGCCCGTCGAACCCGACGCTCGAAGGCGAAGAGCGCGCCGTCGCGCAGCTCGCCCATCGCTGGCAGGGGTCCGCCGGCGCCACCATCGAGGTGAACGGCATGCGCGGGCGCGTCTCCATCGACGGCACCGACGTGGGCACGACGCCCGCCGCGGTGCTCCTCGACGAGGGCGAGCACACCCTGGAAGTCCACGAGGTCGCGCGCGAGGGGACGAAGGAGACCCTCACGCTCCGCGGGGGGCAGAAGGTCGTCCGCGGGGGCTGAGGTATGCTGGCCGCCTCACGAGGAGGAACACCGTGCAGTCAGCTCGCGCCCGCGCCCTCGTTCTCGTCACGTTGCTCGCGCCCACGTCTCTCGGCTGCGCGTCCTCGTACGTGCCGCGGCCCGGGCCGCACGTCGCGCTCGTGCAAGACGGCGGGACGATCTCTTACGTGCGCGAGGGCGTGAAGTACGACGGCGGCATCTTCGGCGGCGACATCGAGGAAGCCGTGAGCGGCTCGCAGCGAGCCGAGGAGTACGCGCACGAGTACAAGACCGGGATGACGACGGGGTTCATCATGACGATGGTCGGTGCGCTCGGCGCCATCGGTGGCGCCGGGTGGATGGGCGACGCTGCGTCGCAGACGCCGGTCTCGAACTCGGGGATGACGTCCGCGACCATCGTATTGATCTCGGGCATCGTCGTGGAGCTCGTCGGCGCCGGCATCGCCGCGCGCGCACAGACGCACCTGTTCGATGCGGTCAATTCGTACAACGACGACGTGGATACGGGCCGGGTGCGTGCGGCGCCGGAGGTCTACGGTCCGCCCCCGGTCGCGCCGGCCTCCCCCGCCCTGCCTCCGCCCGCGACTCCCTGAAGCCGTCATGGGCGCACGCATGCGAACGCGCCCGCTGGCGACCGTCGTCGTCCTCATCCTCTGCGTCGCGTTCGCAGCCGGCTGGGTGACCGACGCCCTCCTTGCGCACGGGCGCTCGCCCATCGAGCGCGCACGCGAGCTCGCTCGCACCGGGCACCTGGACGCGGCCGAGCAGGCGTACCTGGACCTCGCTGCGCAGCAGCCGGGCGACCTGCAGCTCGTCGTCGGACTGGTGGACAATCACGTGCTGCTCGAGCACGGGTTGATGCTCCCCCCGATGGCGGTGACGGGTCACGGCCCTCGCCTCGCCGCACCGGTGGACGAGAGCCGCATCGACGCGGTGGTCTCGGCGCCGGCGCTCGGAGCCGACGGTGTCCTCCTGGCCGGGTGGTGGCGGCACTTTGCCGAAGGCGACGAAGATCCCATCGAGCGCGACCGCGTCACCGTTGCTGCGGACCGGCAGTCGCCTCCGGCCTGGGCGAACCACCTGCTGGGGCGCGCCCTGAAGGAAGAGGGCGACGATGCCGTCGCCGCCGAGCGCTTCGCGCGCGAGGCCTCCTCCTTCGACGGGCGCACCGAGGACGCCTTTCGCGCTTGCGACTTCTGGATCAGGGAAGGCGATCGCGCCCGTCTGCGCACCGCCCTCGGCGCCCCCATGTTCGCTCGCCAGGTCCCCGCGGGCATCCTGTTGGACGACGCGATGCTGCGCCACGACTGGGTCGCGGCGGCGCGCTGGTTCTTCCCGGCGCAATACGAGCACACCACCCTCGCCGTGCTCCTGCTCGCGGCGCTCTCCGGGCTCGTCTGGTTCGCCATCTGCGCGACCATCGGCCGCATGGGACAGCGTCCCGCCCTGCGCATCCCGCTGTACGTCGCGGCGTTCCTTCTCGGGATCGTCAGCACGTACGTCACGCTCGCAGCCGCGATCGTGGAGGACTCGGTGCTCCACTTCACCGAGAAGGACCAGGCGATCGACATCATCTACTTCGTCTTCGGCGTCGGGATCCGCGAGGAGCTGTCCAAGGCGCTCCTGCTCCTGCCCCTCGTGCCCATCGTGCGGCGATGGGGAACGCGTCGCGAAGCGCTCGCCTGCGGGGCACTCGTGGGCCTCGGCTTCGCCGCCGAAGAGAACCTCGGTTACTTCCACCTGGGGCTGTCGGTCGGGCTCGACCGGTTCCTCACGGCCAACTTCCTGCACCTGAGCACGACGGGCCTCGTCGCCGTGGCCATCGACGACGCGATGCGCGGCACGCGGGACACCCGCGAGTCGTGGACGCAGGTGGTGCCGCTCGTGGTGGTGACCCACGGCGTCTACGACTTCTTCCTCTCGAGCAAGTCGGTCGAGACGGCGTCCTTCGTGTCGATGTTCGTCTTCGTGCTGCTCGCGCGCCGCTTTGCCGACGTGATCCGCGAGCTCCCGGGGCGCGAGGGGCCGCTTCTCCGCTACTTCGTCGTCGGCCTCGCGCTCGTCACGGGGGGCAGCTTCGTCTACGCCACGTCGATCGTCGGGGTCGGCCACGCGGCGACGGCCATCGTGGGGGGCATGCTCGGCGTCGCCATCATGGCGTACGTCTTCGGGCGCGAGCTCGGAAGCGTCTAGAACGAGACCGACCCCTGGGCGAGTAGCGTTCGGCCGCTTTGCAGGATCAGGTCCTGCGTGAACTCGGGGCTCACGGGCAGGGAGTACTGCGAGTTGGTCGCGTTGTAGACGCCCAGGTTGTAGCGGACGTTGTACTTCTCGACTTCGCCGGACAGCACGACGTCCCACACGAAGAACGGGTTGGTCTGGATCTGCGGAGGATCGGTCGCCTTGTCGTTGCGGTCGTAGACGCCCCCTTCGATGCTCAGTCTCGACATCAGCATGAGCACGCGGCCGAGCAGCGGCGCCGCCGCCTTCACGGCCGCGAGGTGCTGCGGCGAGTTGGGCACCTCGCGCAGCGAGCCGTCGTTGTCGAGGTAGCGAGAGCGCTGATACGAGTACTGCGCCGACGCCATCCATCCGTCGCGCCACTCGCGCCGTACCTCGACCTCCACGCCTGCCGACTCCACGGGGTTCGTCACGTTCTGGTACTGGTTCGGGCTCGTCGTCGTCCCGTCACCCGCGAGGTTGATGAGGTCCGTGATGTAGTTGTAGAAGCCCGCGCCGATCACGCTGACGGTCGGCGAGAAGTGGTGCGTGTACTCGAGCTCTCCCGAGTACACCGTCTCCGGCTTCAGGTTGATGCCGCCGGGGATCTGCGTCGGGGACGTGTAAAAGTGCTCGTAGACGCTCGGCGCGCGGAACGCCTTGCCGAACATCAGCTTCACGTTGCCGTCGGCGTACGGCTTGACGATGACCGCGGCGCGCGGATTGAGCGACGAGCCGTAGTTGGAGTTCGTGTAGTAGTCGAAGCGCGCGCCGGCCGTGAGCTTCACGATGCGCACCGGGTAGTAGTCTCCGCTTACGTACGCGGCCGCCACGCCGAAGGGATCATCGCGGTTCAAGTAGCTCACGGGCGCGATCGGGATGCCGGCGGTCACACCGCCCGCCGCGACGCCCGTCTGCGCCGCCTTGAAGTGGTCCTGGTACTCGCCGCCGAGCGTGAGGCGAAGCTGTTTCTCGATCACGTACGCGACGCGCTGCTCCACGCCGAACCACTGACCGCGATAGCTCTCGGTGGCGTTGCCGCCGCTGTCGACCGGCGTCGCGAGGAAATCGTCGAACTGGTAGAGGTTCAGGTGCGCGCGTGAGAGAAGCTCGAAGTTCTTGCCCACCTTCGGCTCGAAGCGAGCTTCGAGCAGGCCGCGCGTGTCCTGGAAGTAGGTCCGCGGGTCGCCGAGGAAAGTGCCGAACTCGCCGGAGGGGAGCTGCTTCTTCCGCGACGTGAGAAACCACTGCAGCGTGAAGCTCTTCCACCACATGCGCCCGTTGATCGTTCCGGCCTCGAGTCCGTCGGACCCGCGCGAGTTGCCGCCGGTGGCAGCGTCGGACGCGAACTCCTTGAAGTAGTAGTCGCGGCCCGCGCCATAGGCAGCCGCGGCGCTCGTCCACACGCCGGAGTCGGGCGAGAAGCGGACCTGCTGCATCGCTCGCGCGGTGCCGATGCCGTTGCCCGAGGTCGACAGCCCCACCTCGCTGTGCGTCGGTGCGTTGCGGCTGCGCGTGACCAGGTTGATGACCCCGAAGAAGGCACCCGTTCCGTAGACGACCGAGCCGGGGCCGCGGATCACCTCGATGCGCTCGATGTCGGCGAGATCAACGCGCCCGTCGTAACCGAAGTACGACTGACCCACGTAGTCGTCGTTGAGCGGCTGGCCGTCGAGCAGCACGAGCACGCGCGTGCCGTAGTCCCCCGGCCGCGAGAACCCGCGAACGCCCACGTTGTCGTAGCTCGTGTCGTTTCCGACGTAGATGCCGCGCACGCCGCGCAACGCTTCGGCGACCGTCGGATAGCCCATCGCGCGGAGCTCGGCGCCCGTGATGATGCTGACCGAGCTCGGGGCATCCTCCAGGTTCTCGGTGACGCGCGACGCCGCGTTGACCTCCTCGATCTGCGCGAGCTGGACCTCGAGCGTCGCCTGGCCCGTCGCCGTGACGAGTACCGTGCGCTCGACGGGGCGGAATCCGCTCAGCGACACACGCACGCGGTGCACCCCGACCGGGATGTTCAAGACGGCTGGCGTGAAGCCCATCGCCCGGTCGTCTATCTCGACGAGGGCGTCGCGCACGTCGGAGCTCACGACGAGGTTGCCGGCAATGGGCACCAGCCTGGCATGCACGGCGCTCGTCGCGTCCGCAGCGACGGTGACCGAGAGCGTCGACTGCACGAACCCGTCCGCCGAGACGATCAGCGTGTGCGGGCCCGGGGGCATCGACACCGTCGCGGGCAGAGTGGCCGCCGGCGGCGCGTCCTCCCGGTCGACGCGGATGAGCGCCCCGGAGGGCTCTCCCTCGACGCGCACGCTACCGACGATCTGGCGCAGCGGAACCGCGAGCGGCGTGTCGACGCCCGTCTGCACCGACACGGACTTCTCGACCGGCTCGTAGCCCGCGAGCTCGACGATGACGGTGTACTTACCCGCGCTCAGCCCGAGCTTGGTCGGCGTGCTGCCGCGCGCGCCGAGGTCCCGGCGGTCGACGTAGATGGCGGCGCCGGGCGGGTCACTCGTGATGCTGAGCACCGCCACGGAAGGCGTGATGCGCGCCAGCGCCTCCTGGATGCGCCCCTGCACGGCGGGGTCCTTCTCGCCCTCCAGCGCCTGCGTGTAATAGCGGTACGCGTCGGTCGGCTGGTGGAGCTGCTCGTAGGTCCGCGCGATGTTGAAGACGACGTTCTTGTTGGCGACGAGGCGGTTCGAGGCGAGGAAGTGCTCGAGCGCCCCACGGAAGTCCCCCGCCTTGTAGCGGTCGGCGCCGATCTCGAACTCGACCTCCGCCTCGTCGGCGACATTGTCGGCCAGCGCGGTCCGGCAGAACCCGAACAGCAGGGCGACGGCGGCCAGGACGATCAGCAGCCTGCGAAGCGGGGCGGTCATCCGCCGTCCCCCTTCGCGTCGGAGGGCGCATCGGCAGGCGTGGCATCGGCGGGCGCGTCGGTGCCCGCGTCGCTCGCCGCTCCACACTCGTTCCCGGCCGCCCACGCCGCGAGCGCCAGGCTGCAGGTGTCCCCGCCAGCGTCGGCACCTTCCAGCGTGTCCGCGGTCGGATAGGGCCCGCACGCATTGGTCACGTAGACGATGCCGGTCTTCGCGTCGGTGATGCACACGACGTCGCACGTACCGCTGGGGGCGGGGCCATCCACCACATCGAAGCTCTGCTGGGGCTGGAGGCAGCCACCCGCGGAGTCGTACGCGTTGCCCACGAGTACGTGCGTCGTCGGCGTCAGCGGATCATCGCACGCAGGCAGCCACACCATGGCCAAGGCGATGACGGCATGGATGGTTGTACGCGTCATGACTCGCCCCCCATGCTCTCGACGGAGCGGGGCGCCCCATGATGCTACGGGCTGGGGCGGTGGAGAAGAGACGACGCGACCGACGGCTCAGGGAACTTCGACGACCTCGAAGACGCGCTTGACGATCTGCTCGCTCGTCACTTCCTCCGCGTCGGCCTCGTAGGTGAGCACAAGGCGGTGGCGAAGAACGTCGGGGCCGACTGCCTTCACGTCCTCGGGCGTCACGTAGCCGCGGTGACGCAGGAACGCGTGCGCGCGCGCCGCGAGATTGAGCGCGATGCTGGCGCGCGGGCTGGCGCCGAACTCCACGAGCGGCGCGAGATCCTTCATGCCGTGCTTCTGCGGCTCGCGCGTCGCGAACACGACGTCGACGATGTACTCCTTGACCTTGTCGTCCACGTACACCTGCTTGACGACGTTGCGCGCGTCGAGCAGCTCCGCGGGCGTGACGACGGTCGTCGCCTTCGCCGGCTCGGGCTGCGTCATGCGGTCCATGATCTTCCGCTCTTCCTCGCGCGTCGGGTACCCGACGTTGACCATGAGCATGAAGCGGTCGATCTGCGCTTCAGGCAGCGGGTAGGTCCCCTCCTGCTCGATGGGGTTCTGCGTGGCCATGACGACGAACGGCTCGGGCAGCGGGTACGTCTTGTCGCCGATGGTGACCTGACGCTCCTGCATCGCCTCGAGCAGCGCGCTCTGCACCTTCGCGGGAGCGCGGTTGATCTCGTCGGCGAGCACCAGGTTCGCGAAGATGGGTCCGAGCTTGCTCGTGAACTCGCTCTTGGCCTGGTTGTAGACGACCGTACCGACGAGGTCCGCCGGCAGAAGGTCCGGCGTGAACTGGATGCGCGCGAACTTGGCGTTGATCGCGTCGCAGAGGGTGCGCACCGTCAGCGTCTTGGCGAGACCGGGCACGCCCTCGAGCAGCACGTGGCCGCCCGTGAGCAGGCCGACGAGGATGCGCTCGATCATGTATTGCTGGCCGACGATGACCTTGCCGACCTCGTTGAGCAGCCGGTCGACGAAGGCGCTCTCCTTGGCCACGAGCTCGTTCAGTGCACGGACGTCGTACATGGGGTCGTCTCCCTAGCACGCGGCCGACGGCCGAGCGGAGGGCTTTATTCCCGGCGCGAGCGTAGAATGAGCTCGATGGCCGCCACGACCGCCGACCCCTCGATCGTCGAGCGCGTCCAGGCGCAGAAGGAGCGGGTCCACGTCTCCATCGGCGCGGTCTGCAACAACAACTGCATCTTCTGCATGGAGGAGGACCGCGAGGCGCGCGAGGTCAACAACGGCGCCATGACACCCGAGCGCGTCCGCTGGATCCTCGAGGAGCACCGCGGCGCCGAAGAGGTCTGCTTCACCAGCGGCGAGCCGACGACGCGCGCCGAGCTGCCCGACTTCGTGCGCTGGGCGAAGTCGCTGGGCTACGCGCGCATCAGCGTGATGACCAACGGGCGCCGCCTGTCGCACTTCCCCTACGCCGTCGCGCTGGCGAAGGCGGGAATGAACCGTTTCTACGTCTCGATTCATGGTCACACCAAGAAACTCCACGAGGGCCTGACGCGCACCCCCGGTAGCTTCGAGCAGACCGTCTGTGGGCTCGACGCCGTGACGAAGCTCAAGAGGTTCGGTGTCGAGCTTCACACGTCCACGGTCGTGACCGACCGCAATCTGCCGCACATGCTCGACGTCTACCGGTTCCTGCGCGAGCACGGCGTCGACCAGGTCGTCTTCAACGTGATGCAGGCGAACGGGCGCGCCAACACGTACTTCGAGCAGATCTTCCCCTCGTACACCGAGATCGCCGCCGGTTTTCGCCGCTTCCTGAACGACGTCGGAGAAACTCGCCCGATGGCGTTTCTCGTCGACATCCCGCTCTGCACCACGGAGGGCGTCGCGGATTTCAACCGGGGCTACGTCGAGAAGTACCGCCACTTCGACCTCGACGGCCACGCGGGGCTCGACGCGGCGAAGAAGGACGATCGGCGCCAGCACGAGGGCGGCGGCCGAGGCCTGGTGCTCGTGACGCGCAGCGATCTGGACGACGAGCAGCGCGACAAGCGGCCCGAGTGCGGGCGCTGCAAGTACGACGCAGTCTGCGAGGGCGTCTGGCGGAACTACCTCAAGCGCTGCGGCTGGGACGAGTTCGTCCCGGTCGAGTGACCCGCGCTACTCCTGTACCGAGAGCGTGTACGGGTTGCAGCTCGTCGCCGCCATGTTGGCGCGATAGACGTGGATCCACACCGCGCCGACGGCGGGGACCGGTGTGAACGCGGGGTTGGTCGAATCCGCCGGCGGGTTCGGCCCTACGTAGGACTCCTCCCACGCCGTCTTGCCGGTGCAGTTGCCACCCTCTCCGCACGACATCGGGCTGCCGCTGCAGCTCCCCTGGATGACGTCGAAGATGTACTCGCCGCCGCCCGTCGTGAGCTGGATGAGACCGTGGAACGCCGTGTTGCTCTCGCTGTTGAAGTTGACCTGGTACCAGTCACCCTCGGTGGGGTTGGGCAGAACACCCGTCCTCGTGAGTGGCGCAGCCCCGAGCGACAGCGTGCCGAGAGCCGTCGCGGCGCTGCACGACTTACCCACCTTGTCGTCGCAACATTCGCAGCCGTCGGCGTATTGCCCGTCGAGATCGTAGCAGCCTGCGACGCAGGTCCCGATGCTGCAGGTACCGCCCATCGTGCTCGTCGTGCCGCACTTGCCCATCTGGACGTTGGCCGGCATGCAGTCGGTGTCGGTGCAGCAGTCGGCCGTCGGGACGCAGATCTTCAGCGCCAGGCACAGCTTGTCGCCGTTCGAGCACTGGCACGCCTGGCCTGGCACCGGGCACGTCGCGCCCGTGGTGCCCGCACAGTCCGCTGGCAAGCAGCAGTCGTTGCTGGAGATGCACGAGTTGGTCTTCGTGCACTCGTGCTCACCGCCGGGGCACTGGCAGCTGCCGCCCGGCGCGGTGCAGATCTCGCCGGAGACCGTGCAGTCGCCGGTGCTGCAGCAGGTCCCGCTCGGGATGCACGTGCCGCTGGTGACGCACGCAACCATGCCGGTGCCGCACATCAGCGTGCACGTCGAGCTGCTGCAGACGTACATGGGCGGGCAGGCGATGCCGCAGCCGCCGCAGTTGTTCGGATCGTTGCCCGTGTTGGCGCAGTAGGGCATCGTCGGACCGCCGGCGTCGGTCGTCCCGCCACCCGAGTCGACGACCGGGCCCGCCTCCGAGGCGCCCGTTTCCGCGTCGCTGGTCGCGTCCGACACGCCCGTGTCGGCAACACCGCTCGCGTCCATGCCGGTGCCGCCCTCGGGGGGCAGACCGCAGAGCGTCTCGCCCGAGCCGCACGAGTAGCCGCACATCCCCATCGAGCACACCTGGCCGGTGGGGCACTTGTTGCCGCACATGCCGCAGTTCTTCGGGTCGTTGCCGGTGTTCGTGCACGTGCCGCTGCACATGGTCTTGCCGCCGGTGCACCCGGACGCTTCGGCCCCCGTGTCGCCGCCCTCGACGGTACCGTCGCCGACGCTGCCGTCGTCGCCGCCGCCCGCCGACGTATCCCCGCCGTTGGCGCAGCCGCCGCCGCCAAAGGCGACGACGAGCGCGAGCGCCAGCAGCCAGGCGAGGACGACGCGAAGGCGGCGAGGGTGAGTCATCCGGCCCCGTTGGACTTAGGTTACCTGCGCGTCGCCTTGAGGGCGAGCATCCAGAGCGGTACGCTGCTGAAGGACGGGAGGCGACGGACGGATGGCCACCACGCGGCGTGAGATCCTACTGGGCGGCGCGGCGCTTACTTCCCTCGCCGCCATCAATCTCGTTCGCGTCTCCGAGGCGGATGCGGCGACCGATCCGGCGCGACTGCAACTGCGGGCCGGGGTGCGTGTGGGCCCCTGCACGGTGTCGCGCGTGCTTCCGGTGGAGAACGGGGCGCTCCCCGTGGAGCTCGTCGACGCGTCGGGGCACCCGTTCGTGGTCGAGGTGCACCGGTGGGACGAGGCCGCTCCGCCGGGAATCGCACGGGCCGGTTCGCTCGCCGTCTACCTGCGCAACGGCGGGACGGGGACGACGCGGACCAAGGAGACGCACGGGCTCGGCGCCATGGCGCTCGCCGCGCTGCTCGAGGCTCGTGAGAGGGCCGGCAAGCGGGTGCCGCGGCTCGCGTCGATCGTCGAGCGATGGCAGCACGACCCGCCTCCCGCGAGATAGTCGCGCTCGGACGCGCGTGCGACAACGCGTGCGTCTTCTGCGCGCAGGGGGGCCTGCCGCGGGAGGCCGCGCAAGACGTGGTCCTGCCGCAGCCGGGTGCGGAGGGGATCACGTTCGTCGGCGGCGAGCCGGGGATCGACCCGCGGCTCGAGGGCCTCGTCGCGCGCGCGAGAGCGGCCGGCCAAGCGCGCATCGGCGTGCAGACGAACGGGCGCGCGCTGTCGGCTCCTGGACGCATCGAGGCGCTGGCGCGCGCGGGTCTCACCGACGTGCACCTGTCGATTCACGGGCCCGACGCGCGTGTGCACGACTGGCACACGGGGGCGCCAGGCTCCTTCGACGCTGCGCTGCAGACGCTGGCGGCGGCGCGCGCCTCCGGGCTCCGCGTCGTGGTCGTCACGGTGCTCACGCGATCGAGCTTCCGGGTACTCGCGCCGATGCCGCGGCTCCTCGCGTCGCGCGGCGTCGCCGCGTGGTGCATCGACGTGCCTCGCTGGCGGGGTCGCGCGCAGACGGACGCGGATCGCGTGGTCCCGCGCATGGCTCTGGCGCTGCCCTTCGCGCTGCACGCCATCGATGCCGCCGAAGCGCTGGGGCTCACCGCGTTCGTGCGCGGCGCTCCGTCGTGCCTGCTCGGACCCTTCGCGTCCCGGGCGCTGCCGGAGAACGAGGCGCGGGGCTTTGCCGACATGTGCGCGACTTGCCCCTCGCAGGCGACGTGCACGGGGGTCGACGGACCGTACCTCGCGCGCTTCGGCGCGGGCGAGCTCGCGCCGTGTCCGGATGTCGCGCGAGACGCGCGACACGCGGCGCTCGCGGCGCTCTTCGTCGGCACGGGCGAGATGGCGCCCCTTCGCGAGAACCTGGCGGTCCACCCGTCTCCGGAGCGCGCGCGCGTCGCCCTGCCCGTCCTCGGCCGACCGGCGCCTGCACACGCCGAGGTGCCTGCGAGCGCGCCGAAGCAAACGGGTGACGCGCTGCGCGCGATCCTCCCGGATCTCTTCGGCGGTACCAAGCGCGACTGACACGGTCGCGGTACGCTCCGGAGCGTGGCGAACATCGGGTACCTGCAGCTCGTCCGCCACTGCAATCAGTACTGCCGCTTCTGCTCCAACCCGGCGAGCGGCTGGATGCTCGACCTCGAGACGGCCAAGCGGGCCGTCGACGACTTCGCTGACCGCGGCTACTTCGGCGTGATCCTCACGGGCGGCGAGCCCTCGCTCTCCCCCATCGTCGCCGACGTCTCGCGGCACGCCGTCGCGCGCGGCTTGCACGTGCGGATGATCACCAACGGGTCGAAGCTCGCGCAGCCCGGGCTCGCCGCGAGCTACGTCGAGGCTGGCCTGCGCCACTTCCACGTGAGCATCCACTCGTGCCGCGAGGACCTCGAGGACTTCCTCACCGGCGTGCGCGGCAGCTTCGCCTTCGCCATGCAGGCGCTCGAGCAGCTCGGCGCCGCCGGCGCGACGGTGAACGTCAACACGGTGATCAACAAGCTCAACGCCGACCACCTCGACGAGAACGTGCGCTACTTCGTCGGCCGGTTCCCCTTCATCCGGCACTTCGTGTGGAACAACCTCGACCCTTCGATGGGGCGCGCCGAGACCAACCGCGACACGGCGCATCGTCTCGCCGACTTCGAGCTCTCACTCGCGCGCGCGATGCGCTTCCTGCACAAGGGCGGGCGCACCTTCCGCGTCGAACGCGTCCCCCTCTGCTACATGACCGAGTTCGCGCACTGCTCGACCGAGACGCGCAAGATCGTCAAGGGCGAGGAGCGCATCGTGCACTTCCTCGACGAGAAGGGCACCGTGCGGCAGACCGACTTCCGGCACGCCAAGAGCGAGGCGTGCAAGGCATGCACGCTCGACGGCATCTGCGGCGGCCTCTTCGAGCTCGGCGAGCACTACGATCTCGCCGAGCTCTATCCGGTGTTCGTGCCGGCCGAGGAGATCGTCCGGCGCATCCGCGAGGATCAGTCGCCCTAGAACGCGGCCGGGTGATCCACCAGGAACCGCCCGAGGCGCGTGGCGACGTAGTCGAGCGCGGCCTGCCCGTTCTCGTCGTGCGGGTTGCCGTCGATGGGATCGATCATCTCGAGCAGTCCGAGGAGCTGCCCGCCGTGCATCACCGGGACGACGACGACGCTCCAGGGATCGAAGTGCGCGTGCCGCGGGGACTTCGTCTGCTCGGCGTCGGGCTCGGCGCCGTACGTGGCGACCGTGGACTTGCCGGCGCGCGCGGCGCGCGACACGAGCGCGTCGGTCTGCGGCGTGCGCGTGTTGAGCAGCCCCTCGGCGCGCGGTCCCTGCGCGTGAACGACCACGAGCTCCAGCGTCTTGGGATCGCGCAGGTGAACGAGGCCTGCGAGACACGGGACGGCGGCGAGCGCCACCTGCAGACAGAAGCGCGAGCCCGAGTGAGCGCTCTCGTGGAGCGTCAGCTCGTGCATCGCCTCGAAGAGCTGTTCGGCGTGATCGACCTGGGCGGGCGGCGGCGGTGGCGCGCTGTACGCGAGGCGTTGCGCCGGCGCGGGCGGCGGAGGCGCGGCCGACGCTGACGCGGGAGGCGACTCCGGCGCGGCCGGCGGCGGCGCTGCCGCGACGACAGGCGGAGGTGCTGCTGACGGAGGAGGTGCCGCGATGGCTTGCGGAGGAGGTGGTGCCGCGACGACCGGCGGAGGAGGAGGCGCCGCGACGACCGGCGGCGGAGGCGCCGTCGACGCGGAGGGCGGAGGCGCCGCGGACGCTGGACGCGGCGGCGCGGTAGGCGCCGGACGCGGAGGCCCCGCTGGCGCGGCGGACGGAGCTGGCACGGTCGACGGAGCGGGCACCGCGACCATCGCGGGCACCGAGGGCGGGGGCGGAGGCGGCGTGAGCGCTTCGCGCGTCTGATCGACCAGCTCGAGCTGCGGGCGCGACGATGGCGCAGGCGGCGGTGCCGCCACGGGATGCGCCGCCGCGGGATGCGGCGACGGCGCCGGAACCACGACCATCGGCTGTCGCACCGACGGCGGCGGCGACGTCTGTGGCGCCGGGCTGGGATGCTCGGCCACAGGCGGCGGCGCCGCGCTCGCGGGCTCGTCGTGCAACGTCTCGATGGCCACCCGCGTCAGGATCCGCCAGCGCTGCTCGAGCGGCGCCTTCACGAGGTAGTCGATGACGTCCTGCTCGATGATCACCGGCCGCGTGGGGGTCGAGATCGCCGGGTACGCCGGCGGCTTGGGTCGGAGCGGCACGACGACGTCGCTCGAAGGGGCAGGAGGTACGGGGCTGTCGTGACGAGGCGGGGTCATGC
>Ga0335069_10009144_pt1 | contig 14127 bp, 26 predicted proteins | sample Lox_Sample_11_FD_206714 | JGI IMG/M metagenome (GOLD analysis project Ga0335069, IMG submission 206714) | Soil microbial communities from Loxahatchee National Wildlife Refuge, Florida, United States - Lox_Sample_1.1 | ecosystem: Environmental > Terrestrial > Soil > Wetlands | place: USA... | reverse complement strand
CCCCGCCCGCCCCGCCCCGGGGACACGAGCGCTCCGACACGAGGCTAGGGGAACAAGTGTTCGTGCCTAGGTGACTAGCGCGAGTTACGGTGCGACTAGTCACACTGTGACTAGTTAGGCATCACCGAGGGTGCCGAGAACCGGGTGCCTAGTCACCGAGTGACTAGTGCCGTCACCGAGGGTGGCGATTGGCTCCCCCTAGTAGGTATCCTCGGACGTATCGCATACGTCGTGAAGTCCGAAGCTCCGTGTTGGCAATGCGGCAAGCTGACCACTCGCCGGGTGCCGCACACTCGTCGAGCGCAATGCTTCGAGTGTGGGCTCGCACGCATGGCGAACACCGTGCGAGGCATGGTCGAGCCGTCGAGCGACGTACGCCGTGCTCAGATGCGAGCAATGGTCGAGTGGGCCGACCGTGGCGGCATCGACGCCGCCGAGCAAGGCCACAAGTGGAAGCGCTCCAAGCGTGCCGAGGTCGCCCGATACCGAGCCATCCTCGAAGATTCGGCCGCACCTCCCTCCGACGAGAGCGTGCCGGCGTAGCTCGACCTCGTTAGGGTCCGACCCGTCACTCATGCGCACGCATGGAAACGACGGAAGGATCGCACGATGGCTCGACTCACTCCCGACCAAGCGGCCGCCAAGTGGTCGCGCAACCTCCAGTCTGCCGGCGAGAGCATCAAGGCCGGCGTCGAAGGTGTCACCGTTGCACCCGGCACGCTCGCCGCACGCAACGTCGACGCGTGGTATCAGAACGTGCTCGCCGCAAAGGACAAGTGGGCTCGCCGTGTCGCCGCCGTCACGCTCGACGACTGGAAGAACGCGATGCTCACGACGGGTGTCCCTCGCATCGCTCAGGGTGCGGCCGCCAAGTCGAGCAAGGTCACCGCGTTCTTCACCGAGTTCATGCCGTTCCTCGACCGCGTCACCGCGCAGACCCGGTCGATGCCGAACGTCACGCTCGACGACCGCATCGCACGAGCGGTCGCTCAGATGCGCGGCACGTCCGGTTTCAAGCGCGGCGGCTCCTGATCCCCCCGGCCCACCTCGACACTTCGACTTGAAGGGAGGCCATCATGGGAATGGTGGCGGAGATTCTCAGCGGTAAGACCGTCAACCAAGCCGGGCTCACCGTTGTCACCAATGCGACCGGCGACTCGACCGTCGTCCGGTCGTTCGCACCCGGGAGCCGAGCGAAGCTCTGCACGGCATGGGCTCTCAATGCCACGGCCGGCCAGCACCGAGTGCGCTCGCCTCGACTTCACGACAACGTGAACAACTTGCTCGTGAACGTCAAGGCGGCGAGCGGTCAACCGCTCTATGACGAGTACGTCCAGCAAGACTTGTTCTCGCAGGACACGCTCACGGTCGAGTTGAGCGGTGGCGGTGCCGAGACCGACACCGAGAGCATTCTCGTGTGGTACGAGAACGTTCCCGGCATGGATGCTCGCCTCGCCATGCCGGCCGACATCATGAGCCGGATCGAGCACTACGTGACGCTCACGTTCGCACTCACCACGGGTGCGACGCTCGGCGACTACGTCGGCTCGACCGCATTCAATGCGGCGACCGGCAACCTCCGAGCGAACCTCGACTACGCGATCCTCGGCTACGAGACCTCGGTCGCCGTGACGAGTGTCGGCGTGCGAGGTCCCGATGTCGGCAACGCACGCATCGGCGGGCCCGGCACCACGCAGCCCCTCGAAACCCGTGCGTGGTTTGCACGGGCCTCGGTCCAGAACGGCGTGCCGCTCATGCCGATCTTCAACTCGGCGAACATCGGCGGCACGTTCCTCGACGTTGTCCAGAATGCGGCCAACTCGAACCCGACGATCAACCTCGTACTCGCGCTCTTGCGCACCTAGTCCAAGCGAGGCGGCCACCCATGAGCGACACGCTCGACCGGGCGGCGAAACTACCGCCGACCTCATGGACCTACGAGGTCCGACAACTCGCCGCACCCGCTGCCGGCACCGACTTCACGATCCCGGTGCCGAGCGGCGAGGTGTGGCGGCTCGTGGCGATCAATGCGACGCTCGCCACGAGTGCGGCCGTAGCGAACCGAGACCCGAAGCTCACCATCGACGACCAGACCAGCGTGAGCGCGGTCTATGCGGCCGGCGTCGTCACGGCGGCCGGCGCGACGGTGCGCTACGTGTGGCTCGCCGGCTTCCCGCAACTCATGGGGAGCGCAGAGGCCGGGCTCGTCGACGTGCCGATCATCGACCATGTGCTCCAGATGGGATGGCGGGCCCGTGTTGTCACGGGTGCGCTCGACGTTGCCGATCAATGGTCGTCGATCACGTTCACGATCGAGCGGCTCAACACTCCCCCGGAGAGCATCGCCGGTCGTTACGTGCGGCTCGCCGAGAGCATGCGAGACATCGCCGACACACTCGAAGCGGAGGGCTACTAATGCCGAACCCTGGCATTCACTACACGACGACCGTGCTCACGAATGCGAACGAGAGCGCGGCCAACACCGAGACCGTCGTCGGCACGCTCACGACTCCGCTCTCACGCTTTCCCGGTCAGTTGTTCGTGATCGAGGGATGGGTGCTCGTGACGCCGGGTGCCGCCGTCACCGCCGCTCAGTTGCGCGTGCGGCGAGGTGGTCTCACCGGCACACTCGTCGGACCGAACCAGACCATCACGGCCGTCACCGCCTCGAAGGTGAACAATTTCGACTTCTTCGCCGAGGATCAGCCCGGCGAAGGTCAGTTCACCTACGTCGTGACGTACCAGGGAACGGGCGAGGGTGGTGCGGCGAGCTTCCAAGCGGTCGAGCTCATCTGCACCGTGAACTAGCGGCGGGCGGTCTCGATGCCGCTCGCACCGAACCTCACACCGAACACCTACTACTTCGAGAAGGTCGTCACCACGCCGGCCAACACGGGCGACCTCGCTACGTCATTCGACCTCGGTCTCACGATCCTCGAATCGGTCCAGGTGCTATGGCCGCCCGGCCAGAATGCGCTCATCGGCGTGGCGCTCGCACTCGATGGGGTGTGGGTGCTCCCCTGGAATCAGACGGGTCAATTTATCTTCGACTCGAACGAACGCCGTGACTTCTCGATCGGCTTGCTTCTCGATCACCCGGTCGTCGTTCATACGCACAATGCGACGAAGGCCGCGCACCAGACGTTCCTCACGTTCGTCACGACTGACGTGCCGCTCCCGGGTGACGCTCCCGCAACGCAAGCCTTGCCGCTACTCATGCCGTGAGAGGGTGATCGACCGTGACCATGCCGGACATTGCCGACTGGCAACTCCCGGTCGCACCGACAACGAACCTCTTAGCGTCGACATCGCGCAATAGCAACGCGGTGTTTACGCTCGACATCACGAGCACGTTGCTCCCGCAGTCGACCGCCATCGCCGTAGCGATCATTTTCAAGGCTGGCAATGCCGCAACGTCTGTCGATTGGCAAGTGATCGACAACACCCTCGGTCTCGGTCTCGTGCTCGACACCGCGCAACTCGCAACTCAGCCCGGTATGCAGGTCCAGCCGTTCCCCGGTGCCTATACGCAACTCAATCCCGGGAATGACCTTGTCGTCCAGTTCGAGCCGAACGGCTTCGGCAACCTCGTCGCCGATGTCTATGTGTACGGCGTCACGTCGTTCCCGCTCATCATCCCGCAGACCCGGCTATGGAACCGATCGGTGCTACTCGATAGCGGTGCCGTCGTCATCCCGGCCGGCACTACTGGCAACGTGCTCACGCAAGCGACGCCGGGCTTTGTGAACCGAGTGAAGCTCCTATGTGCGAATCACGTCACGGCGGCGGCGGCGGCCGCTCGTGTCCAGTGGGTAGACCAGTTCTCGGCCGTGCCGCACCTCGAAACGATCGACCCGGCCGTCGCTAATTTTGTCTGGAACAACGTTGTCGACTTCGACAACGTGATCGGGCTCTCATTCGTGAACGGAACGTCTCAGCCGTACCGTGCGATGGTCGCCTACGAACAAGTGCCACAATGAGCAACGCAACGCACGGGCGAACATCGGAGGCAAGGATGGCTGGAGTCCCTATGGGAAAGATCACCGGGTGGACGTTCGCACTCGTCGCGTTGTTCGTGATAGCCGGCGTCGTTCTCACCGTGACGGGTCACTCGGACCAAGCGAACGGTGCGCTCGGCACGGCGACCGGCATCGTGGTCGGTGCCGGCACCGCAGTCACGGTCACGGTGCGCCAATATGCGAGCGACAAGCGCGACGCCGAGAACGATGCAACTCCGAGCGGTAAGTAGCACTCGGTTCCTCACCCGGTGGGTAGCGACGGCCGACGCCGGCTATGCCGTGACGTTCGTCGCACCGCGCAACGCCGAGGGCTCGCCGCACTGGTTACCGGCCGTCGAGGCGATGCTCGAACGGGCCCGGCCCGTGCGAGTGCGCTGGACCTATGACGTGTGGGATGATGCGAGCGCAGAGAGGGAGGTCTAGATGGCCGACAGTTTCAAGGTCACGGGTCAGATGGAAGGGCTCATGCTCTCACCGGACGGCCGCACCGAGCCGGCAATGTCGATCACGTTCGAGGTGATACCGGCCGGCGTCACCTCGACGATTCAAGTGCCGCTCAGCGAATACAACACTGCGAACGTCGAGAAGCTTCTCACCGAGCGGGCCGACACGATCAACGGCGTACACACGCTCTAGGTCGCATCATGGTCTACACACCGCCGCTCCCGACGACCTATGCGACCAACATGGAGCAACTCGTCGCCGATGCGCAGGTACGGCGAATGATTGCCGACGCCGAAGCTCGCGCAGCACAAGAGGCGGCCGCACAAGGTGTCACCGAGACGGCCGCTAGCGAGGTCGCCGCCGATGGTGTCGCCTCGGTCGGCACTGACGTAGCGACGACTGCGCTACTCGCTCCGGCCGCACCCGTGGCGATCGCAGTCGGCACGGGTGTCGCTCTCGGCGAGAGCTTGCGACAGATCCCCGGGTGGGATCATGCGATGCACTCATTCGGTGCCGACCTCGTCGACGGTGTATTCGGTCTCACGTCACCGAGCGGACTCACGCCGGTCGTGAAGCTCTACGTTGCCGACTATGTGCAACACCGCTTCATCACGCAACGGCAACGTGAGGCGGCCGTCAACTCGCTCAACGAGGTGCGGTATCAGCAAGCGCAGCGCACGGCCGTCGCGCATGCGAAGGCGCTCGTAGCGGTGAACAAGGGAGCGAAGGCCGGCGACGCTCGCACGCTCACCGCCGCTCGTGCGTACGCCGACCAGCGTGAGGCGGCGGCCGTCGCCTATGCGAACGCACGGGCCCACAATGTCGGCGTTGCCGCCGAGGCATACGCCGACAAGGTCGGTGCCAACACTCGGAAGTATGCGCACGATGTCGCCGCTCAAGCTCAGTCGAATGCGCAGCGCTACACGCACGATGAGATTCATTCGCTCGAAGCGCAATTGCCGCACCTCATCGGCCCGGCCGTCGCCGCCGCTATCGCTACGCACCTCGCACCGATCACCAAGGCGCTCGCATCGCTCAAGGGTCAAGTCGACAAGCTCCAGACCGAGAACGACGATTGCACCGAGCCGATGTGCGAGACGGTCGGCCCTAAGAGCGAGTGGGGAAAGCTACTCAAGAAGTACGCACCCTCGGCGATCCTCGCGCTCATCGCCGCAGCGATCCTCACCGACCCGGAGGAAGCCGAGCGTGCGGCCGTCGACGCCGCCGAGGTGCTCGGCCCACCGATACAAAAGATCATCGAGGCGGTGCTCATCCCGCTCGGTCACGGTCCGATCACGCAACCGGGCGAGATCACGAGCGCACTCGGTTTACCGCCGATCCCGGGAGTAGGTGTGTAGCGATGCCGTCGAGCGTGCGTTATCGGTGCCGGCGTTGCCGGGTGACTCGCAAGGGCCGCCCCGGTCTCGAATCGTGTCCAGAGTGCGGCGAGCACCTCATCGTGCTCACGAGCGGGAAGCGTGCGACGAGTGACAACACCTCCAAGCGAAACGCCGAATACCTCAAGCGGTCTCGCTGACGCCGTCGCCGAACGTTTCGAGACGGCATCACGCCGGCTCATGGCCGAGCGGCACTCGGCCGTCGATGCTCTCGTCACGCAATGGCTCGAAGCGCACGAGCAAGACCTCGCCGCACTCGTGCGGCCGCACCTCGAACCTCACCTATCGAACGTCGACTATCCCGACAACGTGCGTGAGTTATTCGCCGTGCTCGCACGGCCGGAGCACCAAACCCAATTCTTTACGGCGTTATTCGCTATCCAAGGGATCATCAATGCATTCGTGATGGCCGCACTCCAGCCCTACGTGACCGACACCGCGCAGAAGGCTTGGAGCGCCGATACCACGCTCGCACTCTCACCCGACCAGGCGGCCGACGCCGTGCTCAAGGGATGGAAAGACAAGGATTGGGCGTACACCGAGGCGGCGAATAGCGGCATCGACACCGACCGTTTCGACGTGATGGTCGACCTTGCCGGCGAACCTCCCGGCATCATGCAAATGCTCGACCTCTGGCGGCGTGGGCTCATCGACGAGCCCACACTCCATCACGCCGTGCTGGAGTCGAGAGTGCGCGACGAATGGTTCGAGGCCATCAAGCTCATGGCTACCGCCGCACCGTCGACCGCGCAGGTCATAGCCGGCTATGTCGAGAATCACTTGACCGAGGATGAAGCTCGCACCAAGTGGGCCGAGGCGGGCGGCCGCCCCGAAGACTTCGAGTGGGAGTACGAGACGGCCGGCCGGCCGCCCGGCATGATGGAAATGCTCCACCTTCTCAATCGTGGGGTGGTCGACGAGGCGGCCGTCGTCCAAGCGATCCGAGAGTCGGACATCAAAAACAAGTACGTCGACGACCTACTCCAGTTGCGTCGCTATCTCCCGCCGCCGCGCTCGGTGGTCGCAATGGTGCGACAGGGTGCCATCACTGACGACCAGGCTCGCACGTACCTCGCCGATGCCGGCGTCGCTCCCGCCGACATCGAGGCATTCATCACGAGCGCTCACCACACGAAGGCGACGACGATACGAGAAGCCTCGGCCGGCACGATCAAAACGGCGTATGTCGACCGGGTGCTCACTCGTGCGCAAGCGGTGAGTGCGCTCGGCACGGCCGGCTACTCGGCGAGCGCAGCGAACCTCATGCTCGACATCGCCGACATCGACCTCGAGGTCAAGGAACGGCGAGCGATCATCACGCATACGCACTCGCTCTACACCCGGTGGAAGCTCGCCCGTGCCGATGCGAGCATCGCGCTCGACACGGCCGGCGTGCCGGCGACCGACCGTGATGCGCTACTCGGATTGTGGGACCTCGAACGGCGAGAGAATCAGCACGTGCTCACTAAGACCGAGGTGCTCGGTGCGTACCGTCGAGGTGTACGTAACGAGGCATGGGTAAACGAACACCTCACGTTCCTCGGCTACTCGGCCGCCGACCTCGATGCGATCCGGGCCGAAGCCTTCCCGCCGCCGAAGGGTGGCGCTCCCGCTCACCCGTGACACCCGTCGAGGGCGTTGCATTGTGTCCGACCCGTGCGGCATGATCGAGGCCCACATACGAGAGGGTGGTAGTCATGGCACAAACATCGGGACTCGACGGTCTCGGCTTGCTCGGAGTCTGCGCACCGACTCCGACCGGCGTAGCGATCCTCAAGGCTCACGTCGTCGTGAACGGCGTGCCGTCCGATCACTACATACTCGCATTCTCGACGGCGTGCGGTGCGCACGTCACCTACTGGACCGTCGAGGCACTCACCAAGCTCCGAGACCAGATCACGACCGAGCTAACCGGGCTCGTGATCGCCTCGGACGTGCCGAGCACGAACGGCGACGGCTATGGAGACTGAACGCGAGGTGTTCGGCCGGGCCGACGTGATCGTCATGGAGTCCGACGACGGGTGTTGGCTCTATGCGGCGTGCGCTCGGTGTACGCACACTCTGCGCATGCCGAGCGCGACACCTCGAACGTTCGCCGACCAGCTAGTCGCGCACCAGTGGGAGGCCCACCATCGAGCGTGGCTCGCCGTCCGTTTCGGTGGGGTCGACGCTACGTTCATGGCATGAGTTTCCCTCACCGTTTCCCGCACCTATCCGAGCTTTTGCACCGCCACACTGGAGGCACCGTGACACGCACCGCCGAACAAAATGACTTCATCGACCGAGTGCTCGGATACGCCGAGCAAGCGAGCGAAGCGCTACACATTCCGGTCTCAGCGATACTCGCTCAATGGATCGACGAGACCGGGTGGGGAACGTCGCAACTGTTCCACGATGGATTCAACTTCGCCGGCGTGACGGGTAACGCCGACCTCCAGGTCGAGAAGCTCGGCGCTCACCTCGGCGAAAGTGACTTCCTCTACTACCCGTCGCACGAGGTCGGCATGCGCGGCTACGTGATGCGCTGGAACGATCCGGTATACGCATCGACTCGTGATGCGTGGGCGGCCGACAACTCGCCGCTCGCCGTCGCTCGTGCGATGCAGTCGTCACCGTGGGCCGAGGGTCACTATGACAACCGGGACCTCGTCGACCTCATCGACAACTACGCTCTGACCGACTTCGACAACGGGGCGCACCCCGTTCCCTCCCCGGAGCCGGGCCCGGATGCCCCTTGTTCCACTCTCTCGCCGGGCCCGGCTCCGGCCGGCTACTCGGTGCTCAAGGTCGGCTCGCATGGTGCCGAGGTCGCCGACGTACAACGTCGCCTCGCCGAGCAAGGCATCATTCCGGTCAACTCACGCCGTGCTGACGGCTCGTGGGACGGTGTGTTCGGTCCCGGGACCGCGACCGCCGTCGTCGAGCTACAAGAGCGCTATGGGCTCCGTGCCGATGGCATTGTCGGCCGGCAGACTTGGTGCGCGCTCGGCGTGCGCTAGTTCGTGACGCTCCGCACGGTCCCGAGTTGCCCCTCGCCCCGCCGTGCGTGATGTGTCACACCGGCTCGCCCGGTCACGGTGTCGGCGATCCCACCCGCCGATACTTGAGCCGGGCGAGCCGGGCTATCGAGAGGGTGCTTCACCATGCCGCAGTATGCGATCCTGCAACGTCACGCCGATGTCGACTCGTGGGAGGTGCTCGTGCGCTTCTCCGACCCACACGACGCCGCTCGTGCGTTCCTCATCGCCACGAACCCACACGGCGACGGTCAACTTTGGGCCGACGACGTGCCGCTCGTGTGTGACATCGCCGCCGACCTCGTCGCCGGCTCGGCGTTCGAGCGTGCCGACGTTCGAGGTGTGACGGGCCTCGTCGTCGACGACGGCTCGCCGGCTATGCCGGCCGACGTGATCGACGTGCTCCGATGAGCGGCCGGCGTGCCGACCATGAGGCACGGGCGGCGGCGATGCGAGCCGACGCTATGCGCTCGCTCGTGCCGCTCTACGCCGCTCTCGACGGTCTCGCCGTGCGTAGTACCGGCGAGGCGGCCGGCGTCGACGAGGCGACCGTAGAGCGTGGTCTCGTAGCGAGTGCGATCGTCGAGCGCAAGCTTCACGACGGGTCACCGTTACCACGAGGGGTCCAGCGATGAGCGAAGCGACCCACCTCGTTCGGATCATCGGCCGTTCCCGTGAGGGAGCGGCCGACACTGTCATTATCGAGACTCGCATCACGCCGGGCGAATCGAGCGCACTCTCGCTCGGCCCGGCGCTACTGATCTATTCGCCGATCATCGCCGTCGAGGCACTCACGCCGGCACCGTCCAGCGACCCGTTCGACCTCGACCTCGACCGCGCAACGGTCGCCGCGCTGCCGGTCGAGGTGTGGCGATTCTTTGCCGACGTGCTCGATACGGCATCGACTCACTACGTCGAGTCCGCTCGTGAGGATCATTCCGGCACGATGGCCGCGTCGCTACTGCGCACCTCCGAGCGTGCCGACAGGATGGCGGCGGCGATCCGTCGAGCGATCGGCGACGACCTATGAGCGACGCACCCGACGCGATGATCTGGCGAGAGGGCAAGGCCGGTCACTACTTGTGCCGGCACTGTCTCGACACCGTCGAGCGGACGACTCCCGACTCGATCGGTGCGTCATACCGCGCAGCGATGGCGCACCTCTGGAGCGCTCACTCGATGCGCCGGGTGTGGATCATCGAGAAACAACCGGAGCGAGAGCGTGCGGTCCAATTGGCGCTCTCGCTCGCCGCGCAGCACCATACGAGTTTCAGATAGAGAGGGTGGCAATGGAGGCAAGCGGCTCACAACCGACGAAGCGTGACGGCGAGCTAGTGACTCGCACCGTTCACGAGTGGGTGTGTCTCACTCCCGGGTGTAAGCATCGGACACCGCCGGCATATGCAACGTCGCTCGATTGTCACCGGGCGGCGTTGCATCACGTGCGCTGGACGGGTCACCGAGTGCGCATCGAGCTTCACTCGATCACGGCGGCCGTCTACGCACCGAGCGACGCCGACGACTGGCGAGCATCATGAGCGGCACGATCACGCACGCCGGCACGGCGATCGTCGCGCTCGACACGGCCGGCATCATCGAGGGTGTGGGGATCGGCGTGCTCTATGCGCTCGTGGTGCTCACTCTCGTCGAGGTGATTACCACGCTCCGGCGAGTGCGTAGGCGGTGGCGCATATGAGCGCTCGCACGCTTCTCGACCTCTGCCGGTATCACGTTCTACGTGATCGACTCGACCACGGCGACCGTCTCTACACCGTGCGCCCATTCTCGACCATGTGGCGAGTCCAGCGCCGCCTCATCGTCGACGACCTCGCACGATGCATCACTCGCATCGTCACCGATCACAGCGAAGGGAGGTGAGAGCATGGCCGACACTCACGAGGAACCGGCCGACTTCGACGTCGTCCGTATGTGTTCGAGCATGGCGATCGTCGCCGGTCTGGAGATGGACTTCGACGCCGAGATTCCGACCTTGAGCCGGCGGGGGTGGGCACCACCTCCGGCGACCGGGAGCCCGGAGGTCGAGTACGGGGCGGCGTTCGCAATTGCGAGCATCATCTACGCATTCGACCTCGACCGCGAAGCCGTCGCACGAGTCGCCGAGCAGATCGCACCGAGCGCTTGAGCTTCACGCACTGAACCGAAACAACACACGAGAGAGTGAGACAACACACGATGTCAGACCAGGATGAGGAAGTGGCAACGGGCGAGGTCATGCCCTACGAGACCGTCGAGCGTGCGTTGCTCGACCCGCGAGTCGTGATCGAGGATGATCCCGAGGAAGCGGCACGAGGCATCATCGAGCGCATTCTCAAGGCCAACACGGCCGACGACGTGCTCGCCGAGGATCGAGTCGTCCATGCGAAGGACTTTCTCGACACGCCGTTCATCGCGCACGGCGTGCGCTTCATGGGGTCGACGGCGAGCGAAAGCGGCGGCGGCGTCTATGCGGCGATCGACGCATCGACCAAGGAAGGCGAGCCGTTCGTGATGACGTGCGGTGCTCGCAACGTCGTCGCGCAACTGTTCCGGCTCTCGACCATGAACGCATTACCGAGGGAGGTGATGCTCGTCGAGCGCGGCGTCGCCCGGCAAGGCCGGTCACGACCGTTGCGACTCGTGAAGCCGGATCAGTTCTAAGCCGTCGCTCGCACGCCGCACCCCTCGTGCGTGCGAGCGGCTCGACGGCCGGGTCAGTCTGTACCACCCTCACGGGCGGGCCCGGCCGTCACTCCAGCATGAAGGGCGGTGAGCGGTGCCGAGAGTGTTCGTAGACATCGAGGGCGAAGCTCGACAGGTTGGCATCACACCGACTGCGCTCACCGCACTCGTGAACCGTGGGATACGTGAGGGATGGTCGCAACGGCAAACGATCGCCGTCGCACGTAACGCCGGCTTGAGCTTCGCTAACAACACGTTTCGGGCGATGTGGCATGCGGCCGCCGACGTGCTCTCACGAGCACCCGCCACACGAGCGATACCACCGGGAGTAGGTGTGGATATCACCGACGTTGCGCACGGTCAGCTAGGCCGGCCGGGCTCGTTCTATTACTGGATCGAGTTGACATACGTTCACCTCGACACGGGCGACACCGAAACTCAGATGATCCTCATGCAGCGCGACCAGCTTGAGCACCCGGACGACGTAGCCGGCGATGCGCTCGAATCGGTCGGCGATGAGCCCGGCAACTATGACCTTGAGGAAGGCATGGCGATCGCCGGAGCGAACGTGTACGCCGTGACGGAGCGATGAGCGCACCGATCGGCTCGCCGGCCGGCTTCTATCTCAAGCCGACCGTCACGACTCGATGGCCGCACCGTTACGGTTTCCTCTCGGTCGGCGGCACTGTCGAGGTCGAGGGTGACCGATCGGTCGAGCGCTTCGAGCGTGCCGCATGGCATCACTGTTCACGGCGTGAGAAGTCGAGGCCGTGGCGCTGGAGCGATCCACAAGTGTTACGCACGCTTGACGAGGTGTGGGACACGGTCGACTCCTGGGCGACGCCGGCACGAGCCAACTCGCACGAGGGCTCGGAGTATTGGCTCATCGTGCGCGACTCGGTGCGCACGCTCCAGCTATCCGATATGTTCCTCCGGCTCGCCGACCGTGGGTGGCGCTTCGAGCGTGGTGTGCTCAATGGTGACCGAACGTGGGCGATGTTTTCGTGCGAGAAGCGCAAGCTCATACTCGTCGACCTCATGAGTTGGTGCGCTTGGAGCTTGCCGAAGCTCGCCGCCGAGGTCGGCCACGGCGGCGCATGGGTCGATCACTTGCCGGCGAACGAGACCGAGGCCGACCTCGCCATCGTCGCCGAGCTTGCGATCATTACCGACGTGTGGCACCGCATCGCCTCGTGGTGCGAATCACGCAATATGGGGATGGCTCGGCCGACTGGAGCCGGTCAAGCGATGGCGGCATTCCAGCGCAATTGGCTTACCGAGAATCTTCTCCATCATGGTGACGACGAGGTGTACGCACTCGAACGTGATGCCGCATGGTGCGGCCGTGCCGAAGCGTGGCGTATCGGGCGAGTGCGAGGCACCAAGGTCCACGAGTGGGATATGCGCAACGCATATGCACGCATCGCTCTCGACGCGATGCTCCCCGTTCACCTCATGGGTGTCGCACCGTGGCGCTCGGTCGACGAGATGATCGACCGTGGTGCCGGCTTCGGTCATATGTGCGAGGTGACGGTCACTACCGATCGGCCGTGCGTGCCGTATCGGTCGCCGGCCGGCGTCGTGTGGCCGGTCGGTCGCTTCGACACGGTGCTCTGGCAACCGGAGGTCGAGCTTGCGCTCGCCGAGGGTGCGAGTATCGAGCTACGCCGTGTGTGGGCGTATCGGATGGTCGCCGCGCTCTCGACGTGGGCCGAGTGGGTGCTCGGTGCGCTCGATGAGGAACACGGCGAGCCCGATGCGATCATCCGAGCACTCGTGAAGCGCTGGAGCCGTGCGCTCATCGGCCGGTTTGGTATGTGGGTCGGCGATTGGGAGCCGACGCTCACGGGCGGCACCATGCGCATAGCGGGCGGGCCGATCGTCGAGCATGGCGTGCGGTACCCGCGTCACTTCCTCGTGATCGGCTCGCAATTGTGGGAGGAAGGTACGCAGCACCCGTCGAGCCGGAGCGTGCCGAGCATCATGGGGTGGATACAGAGCGAGTGCCGGGTGCGGCTCTGGCGGCTCATGCGTCAAGTCGGCTTCGAGCACCTCGTTCACGTCGACACTGACGGCGTACTCGTCGACGACGTTGCACACGAGGCACTCACGAGGTCGGCCGGCGACGACCTCCGGCATAAGGGCTCGTGGGACCGTGCGCACGTCTATCGGACACGGCAAGTGATGCTCGACAAGTCGGCACGGGTGAGCGGCATGCCCTACGAGGGCCGTGAGGTGCGCGGTGCTCGATGGGTGGGTAGGGCGGCACGCACGCCGCTCCAGTCGCTCTCGGCCGGCGAGCCCGACCGTCGAGTCATACGGCGTATTTCCGGCACGCTGGGCGGTCACGAGACTAAGCGAGAGGTACTCCCGGGCGGTTACACCGGACCTCTCACCGTGTGGCTCTGACGAGCTTCTAGCCACCTCTCGTGGCAATGTCCGAATTGTGACGTAATCGTCACCTCTCGCGCTCGTCGAGAGCCCGTGTGCATTCGGTCACACCCGAACGGGTGTTCGCCCCCCCTCGTGTCGGAGCGCTCGTGTCCCCGGGGCGGGGCGGGCGGGGGCGGG
>Ga0335069_10009143_pt1 | contig 14128 bp, 11 predicted proteins | sample Lox_Sample_11_FD_206714 | JGI IMG/M metagenome (GOLD analysis project Ga0335069, IMG submission 206714) | Soil microbial communities from Loxahatchee National Wildlife Refuge, Florida, United States - Lox_Sample_1.1 | ecosystem: Environmental > Terrestrial > Soil > Wetlands | place: USA... | reverse complement strand
TCGATTGTGTCTGTCCCGGCCATGTTGCGGTTTCCCGTGTCGGCGGAAGGGTCTTTGATCCATTCGGAGTCGCTGTGCCCGGAGCTGCCATCTCGCTCGTCGATGAACAAGGTTCGACGCTGCAGACGAAGACGGACAGTGAAGGACGCTTTCGAGTTGCTGCTTCGCCAGGCAAGTATTCATTCAAAGCAGCTTTCCCGAGGTTTCAGACCAGCCAAACTGAATTAAACGTCGGCGAAGATTTGGTTGGTCCTGTTCGCCAGGGCAATCTCTGGGTAATCCTTGGATTGGAAGGTGCGGACTGCGCATGGGTAACGACCAGTCATAAGGAATTCCGGCAAATCATCAGCAGTAACAAAGAGAGAGCAGAGGGATCGGCCCGACGAAATGCCACGCAGAACTGACATTTTGAGCGTCCTGCTGCTCGCAGCATGTGCGGTTGCCGCGCAGGCACAGATCGAAGCTCCAAAACCATACCATCTCGCGCGTCTGCGCGGGTTTTTCATGGACGCGAAGGGCAATCCGATTCCCGGCGCAGCCGTGACTCTCGATCAGAACGACAAAGTTATCTGCTCGACGCAGACGAACAGAACAGGACGATTTGAGATTAAGCACGTTTCCGGGCGCTACTGGCTCCATGTTCACATGAAGGGATATTCAACTGTCGCCAGGGAGGTGATCGTTGGCGTCGAAGTCCTGACATACCTGCACAGCGCGACCCTGTACATCATTGCCGGTCCCGGGGCGTGTTCCGATGACTGTTCGTCGGTCTTCACGAGCAAGGACCGGTTCGATCATGCGGTACGCCGGAATGCCGGACATTACGATTAGGAACAAATCGAGAAAATGCCACGCAGAACTGACATTCAGAAAATCCTCGTCATCGGCTCCGGCCCCATCGTCATCGGCCAGTCCGCCGAGTTCGATTACTCCGGCACCCAGGCCTGCAAGGCCCTCAAGCAGGAGGGTTTCGAGGTTGTCCTCGTCAATTCCAATCCGGCCACCATCATGACCGACCCCGAGCTGGCCGACCGCACCTACGTCGAGCCGCTCACCCGCGAATACGTCGAGGAGATTATTCGCATCGAAACGGAATTGCTCCAAAGGTCTGCTCCCCCCCAGGGAGCCGGTAAGTTTGCCCTCCTGCCCACGGTCGGCGGCCAGACTGCCCTGAATCTCGCCGTCGAGCTCGCCGACTCGGGCGTTCTCGAGCGCTATAACGTCGAGCTCATCGGCGCCAAGCTTGAAGCCATCAAGAAAGCCGAAGACCGCCTCCTGTTCAAAGACGCGATGGTGCGCATCGGCCTCGACCTGCCGCGTTCCGCGCTCGTCAACAACCTCCGCGACGGTCTCGACTTCGCCAGCAAACTCGGCTTTCCGGTTCTCATTCGTCCCAGTTTCACTCTCGGCGGCACCGGCGGCGGCATCGCCTACAACCGCGAAGAGCTCATGGAGATCCTCTCCCGCGGCCTCGATCTCTCGCCCGTCCACGAATGCCTTCTGGAAGAAAGTGTTCTCGGCTGGAAGGAATACGAGCTTGAGGTGATGCGCGACCTCGCCGACAACGTCATCATTATCTGCTCTATTGAGAACTTCGATCCCATGGGCGTGCACACCGGCGACTCCATCACCGTCGCTCCCGCCCAAACTCTCACCGATCGCGAGTATCAGAAGATGCGCGACGCGGCGATCGCTTGTATGCGCGAGATCGGTGTCGAAACCGGCGGATCGAATGTCCAGTTTGCCGTGAACCCAGTCGACGGCCGCATGACCATCATCGAAATGAACCCGCGCGTCTCGCGTTCGTCGGCGCTCGCGTCCAAAGCTACGGGCTTTCCCATCGCCAAGATCGCCGCCAAGCTCGCCGTTGGGTACACACTCGATGAGATCCCCAACGACATCACGCGCAAGACGCCCGCTTGCTTCGAACCCACCATCGACTACGTCGTCGTCAAGATTCCCAAATGGCAGTTCGAGAAGTTTCCCGGAGCCGACGACACGCTTGGTCCGCAGATGAAATCAGTCGGCGAGGTGATGGCCATCGGCCGCACGTTCAAAGAGTCGCTGATGAAGGCCTGGCGATCGCTCGAAACCGGCAAGAAGACCGGCGCTGAGGTACTCGAGCCTCGCCGTCTCACTCAAATGCTTGTCACACCGCGCCCCGAGCGCCTCGGCTATATCCGCTACGCATTCGAGCGCGGCCTGAGCGTGCGCGAGGTCGCGCGCCTAACCAAGATGGACCCGTGGTTCCTTTACCAGATCCGCGAAATCACGCTGGCGCAGCAGACCATCCTCAACACGACTCCAGAAAATATCACTGCGGAGCATTTGCGGCAGCTTAAGCGCTTCGGCCTCAGCGACGAACGCATCGCCACAGAATGGGCCTTGCCGGGTCACGAGGGCATCAGGCAGGTGAGGGAACTGCGCGAAGGGCAGGGAATCCGTCCGGTTTTCAAACTCGTTGACACTTGCGCCGCCGAATTCGAGTCCATGACGCCCTACCTCTACTCCACCTACGAAGAGGAGGATGAGGCGCTGCCAACTGACACGCCCAAGATCATTATTCTTGGCTCCGGCCCCAATCGCATTGGCCAGGGAATTGAATTCGATTATTGTTGCTGCCACGCCGCCTTCGCGCTGAAGGATGATGGCTACGAGACCATCATGGTCAATTGCAATCCCGAGACGGTCTCCACTGACTACGACACCAGCGACCGTCTCTACTTCGAACCGTTGGTGCTTGAAGACGTGCTCGCCATCTACAACCACGAGGCACAGTCCGGCGCAAAGATCGGCATGATCGTCCAGTTCGGCGGCCAGACCCCTCTCAACCTCGCGCAACGGCTTCTCGCTGCGGGCGTCCCCATCATCGGCACCTCTCCAGACTCCATCGATCTTGCCGAGGACCGTAAGCGTTTTGGCAAGCTGCTCGAAGAGTTGCAGATTCCGCAGCCCCCCGGCGGAACGGCGACCAGCGTCGAACAGGCGCTTGCTGTCGCTGAGCAAATTGGATATCCGGTCCTGGTTCGCCCTAGTTATGTCCTTGGCGGTCGCGCCATGGTGATCGCCTATGACGCCGAATCCGTGACGCGCTATATGCGCCAGGCGGTTGAATACTCTCAGGAACGCCCCGTCCTCGTCGATCACTTCCTTGAGAATGCTGTTGAAGTCGACGTCGACGCGCTGTGTGATTCGAAAGATGTCGTCATCGCCGGCATCATGCAGCACATTGAAGAGGCCGGTATCCATTCCGGGGACTCTTCCTGCGTGCTGCCCGCCGTCAGCCTCGCAGAATCCACGCTTGAAACCCTGCGCACGTACACGCGGAAGCTCGCGCTGGCTCTCAAAGTCGTCGGCCTGGTCAACCTGCAGTTCGCCATCCAGCGCGACTCGGCAGGTGTCGACCACGTCTACGTTATCGAAGTGAATCCGCGCGCCTCGCGCACCGTCCCTTATGTTTCGAAGGCAACGGGCGTGCCCCTCGCCAAGATCGCCGCGCGCCTCATGACCGGCCGTACCCTTCGCGAGCTGCTGCCTGGTCAGGTTGCGGCGGCCTGCGATCTGGCCACCGGCGCATACTTTTATGTCAAATCGCCCGTCTTTCCATGGTCAAAATTCGCCGGCGTCGACACCGTGCTCGGCCCTGAGATGAAATCGACTGGCGAAGTAATGGGCGTAGCCTCTGGCTTCGGCGAGGCCTTCGCCAAGGCACAGCTTTCCGCCGGCCAGCTGCTGCCAACATCGGGCACAGTTTTCTTCAGCGTGAAAGATTCCGACAAGCCGGCCGCGGTCCCCCTGGCGCGCCGTTATGTTGAGCTCGGCTTCAAGATGGTGGCAACCGAAGGCACGGCACGCGTGCTCGAAGATGCGGGGCTTATTGTCGATCGCGTCTTCAAGGTGGCGGAAGGTCGCCCCAACGCCGTCGATCTGATCAAAGAAAAACGCATTCAGCTTATTGTCAATACACCGCGCGGTCAGGACACGATCTTTGATGAGAAAGCGATTCGTCGCGCCGCTGTTCTGGCGCGCGTGCCCACGATTACGACGATCGCCGCCGCCCAGGCGGCCGCCGACGGCATCGCCGCGATGCAAAAACACCGCGTCACCGTATACGCGCTGCAAAACCTGCACGCCGAGAATGGGCGATAGCCCGTCCGCAAGCTCGCCGAGGAGAGCTAGGAATGAGCATCCTGAACGATCCCAAGCTCGAAACTCTCCTGCAGACGCTGCAAGCCGAGAGCGCCGGCCAACAACAGGAAATCGACGCCTATTTTGACCGCCGTATTGCTGAGGGCAGCTTGAGCTGGGATGCGCTCGATGGGCAATCGACTGAGTTCTTTCGGAATAAAATGGTTGCGCTCGAACATGAGAAAGCCTCCTATTGTTACGCGCTTTGCCGTGCCCTCGGCGCGCGACGTATCGTTGAGTGTGGAACATCCTATGGCGTTTCCACCCTCTATCTGGCTGCTGCCGTGCGCGACAACGGCGGTGGCAAAGTGACCGCAACGGAATGGGAGCCTGAAAAGGCCGCGAAGGCTAGAGTCAATTTCGAGAAAGCGGGGCTTCAAGAATATATCGACTTGCGCCAGGGCGATCTTGCTGAAACGCTCAAATCGATCAACGGACCGATCGACTTCGCTCTTCTCGATGTCTGGACCGAAGCTGTAATGCCCGCCATCCGCAATGTTGCCGGGCATCTGCGTAAAGGCGCCGTCATCATCGCCGACAACACGATCTCTTCTCGGCCGGGCTACGCAGCATATTTCGCATACCTTTGCGATCCGGCGAATGGCTTTCTCACCATGACGCTGCCCTTCGAAGGTGGTCTGGAGATGAGTGTGAAACTGTAACCTCGTTTGTCGTCGCGTTGAACGACAGCTTCGGAATCGTTCAACCTCCGTCTACAATATCCCCATGCTGATGGATGGCGTCTTTGCCGCAACCACTACGCCGTTTTACCCCGACGAGCGCATTTATTTTCGCAAGATCGAAGCCAACGTCGCGCACTATTCGCGCAGTCTGCTTGCCGGTCTGGTTGCGCTTGGCTCCACGGGCGAGGCCGTCACCCTCGACGACGCGGAGTCGCGCGATGTTCTGCGCGCCTTCGTAGACGCCGCGGCGCCTGAAAAAGTTCTTGTCGCCGGTGTGGGAAGGGAATCGGTGAAGGGCACAGTTGCCCTCGCCGAAGTGGCCGCAGAACTCAAATACGACGCCGTTCTCGTCCGTCCGCCCAGCTATTACTCCCCAAATCTCACTCCGGCTGCGATGCTCAACTACTTCAGGAGCGTAGCCGATCATTCGCCGCTTCCCGTCGTACTTTACAACATTCCCAAGTTTGTCCCTTACCAGATCCCAATCGAGATGATTGCGGAACTTGCGCTGCACCCGCATATCATCGCCATCAAAGACTCCAGCGGAAGTGTCGATCGCATCCGCGCGACCGTGGAAGCAACACGCAACGCGCCGAAGCGCGCGGTGCCCGTGACCCAGGTCTTTGAAGCCGTGACAAGCCGGATGCTTGAGCAGACACCCGAACCGGATTCTTCATTCGTTTCCGCCAGCGCCCTGACTGGAGGAGCCGTCGTCGGTTCGGCCCCTCCGGTCGCTGCGCCGAAAACCCGTAGCCGGGAAGTCGGCTTTCAGGTTCTCGCTGGATCTGCCGGCACGCTCCTCGATTCTCACCAGGCCGGTGCAGTCGGCAGCGTTCTGGCATTTGCCGCTTGCGCTCCGCAGGCCTGTCAGGAGATTTATCTGGCATGGAAGGATCACGATCTGGCCCTTGCGGCGGAGAAACAGGCTCGCGTCGTCGCCGCCAACAAGCGCATCGTTGGCGACCTGGGCATTGCTGGAGTCAAGTATGCCTGCGACTACAACGGCTACTATGGTGGCCGTACGCGGGCGCCGCTGCTGCCGTTGACTTCTGACGAAAAGGCCGAGGTCGAGGAGCTATTGGCGGAAATACGGAACTAGCATCGCTTGCATGGCGCCTCCGAAGTTCCTCCCACGATCCCACGAATTGGACGCTCGAAATGCAAGTCTTTCGGCTCCGTCCGCCGGGGCGGACTCCGCCTAGCACGACAACAGCGCTGATTTGCGAACTTCAGGGACAGTAGGCCAGGGGCACATCATATTCTGGTCCCCAAGGATAATCTCCATCAGCCGTCGACGAATGCTATTCTTGTGCATCTCCAACGCAGAGCCAGGCCCAGAAAAAAACCTAGAATTGCCGTGGTTCGTACGTCGCGCGAAGCCGAGGATCAAAAATCCAAGCATGAGGGAGTTTAGACATGCAAATATGCTATGCCACGAGGTTCGTGCGGATTGCCGCCGTGCTCTTCATCGCGATCATCATCGGCGTTCCGGCCCTTGTTTCCGTTCGAGCGCAATCGACGCCCTCGACACCCCCTGCCGCGGCCCCAATCCAGTTGCAGGTCCACACTGCCGAGGACCAAAGCGTCTCGTTCGGTGTACCGGCCGGATGGACGATTAAGAATGCCGGGACGGGTCAGGTTAATCTGGCGGGACCGAAAGGTGAAGCCATCACTTTCGGAGCTGTATTTCTGGCCAAAGAAGGTCCGTTTCAATTGGGACAGAAGGGCCCGGGCGCTGCTTTGATGTCGATGCCATCGTCGGCAAAGCTGACAGATAAACTCACGATGTTCGTTGAGCAGCAAGAGGCGCTCAATGGAGGTCCTGCTGCACAGGTCAAAATCGCCTACGCAGCGCCTCTTCAATCGCTACCGGCTGGGGTGCAGTGCGCTGTGTTTGTGATCGCTGTCTCCGGGATCGCCACGCCGATCGATGGAATGGGTCTGTTCTGTTCGCTAGCGCCTGACGTCGCCCAATTGTCGAAGATCGTGCTGCTGATGGGATCGGCGCCCACGACCATAGCACCCCAGACCGTGCCTACAGTTGCGGCCGTCTATAAGAGCTACAAGATAGCTCCCGGCTGGGTACAAAAGATGCTTTCCCCTTATACGCCCACCGCCTCGGCATCTCCCACGCAGGGCGCCGGCAGTGCGGCCGAAACCGAAATGTATCTGAGGGCGATGGAGCAAAACCAGCAAGTGATCGATCACGGCTTCACGTGCGCAGACGCCGGCATCATTGGCCCCTCGAATCTGCGGACCGCTGCCGAGTGCGGCTATCTTCCGTCATTCTAGAGTCCCCCCAGCCTGCGCGATGCACCAGGAAGCACTTCAACAGCGCTAAGCTGCCGTCCTGAGGGTCGCCAATCTTGTCCCCGGGAATTGCCGGAATCAAATTACGCCTGTGACTTCAAGGCCTACTATGGCGGCCGTTGCCGCGCTCCGCTTCTCGGCCTGACGGGGGAGAGAAAGCCGAGGTCGAGAGCCCGCGCACCGACATTCGTAACTGAAGCTCACCGAGGAGCCCGCCACATCGGTTTATGATTCCTTTGCGGAGTAAATTGAAGACCCATGCTCATCAATCGACGTAAGGCAATGCAGTGGCTCGCAGCGGCTCCGGCCGCCTCTATGCTGAAATCCTCCCTCGTCGCGCAACCTTTGCCCGCTCACGCCAATGAGCCGTACCAGCGAAACTGGGAATCTCTTCAGCAGCACACTTGCCCTGAGTGGTACCGCGACGCAAAGTTCGGCATCTACTTCCATTGGGGCCTGTATTCCGTTCCTGCCTTTGGCAGCGAATGGTACCCGCACTGGATGTACCTGCCTGATCGGCCCGAGTACAAGCATCATCTGGCTACCTACGGATCCCTGGACCGCTTCGGCTACAAGGACTTTGCTCCGCAGTTTACCGCCGCGAACTGGAATCCCGACGCATGGGTCACGCTCTTCAAAGAAGCGGGTGCGCGTTATATAGGTCCCGTGGCGGAACATGCCGACGGGTTTTCCATGTGGGATAGCCGGATCAATCGTTGGAACGCCGCTCGCATGGGCCCTCGGCGCGATGTTGTGGCCGAGATGGCGCGCGCGGTTCGCAAGCAGGGACTGAAGTTTTACACATCCTTCCATCATCAGTGGCTTTGGGGCTGGTACTCCAGCCCTCAAACCGATGCTGACATTTACCAACCCGAGTTCGCGGACTTGTATTGGCCTCAGAAATACGTCTCCGGCCCGCATGCCACATACGATCCAGACAATCCACAGGGCGCCTTCAACTTCGGTCATCCCGATCCGGCGCCGTCGCAGCGCTTTTGCGAGATATGGCGCGACAAAGTTGCCGAAGTGGTCGACCTTTTCAATCCGGACGTCATCTACTTCGACAGTCGCGTTTTGATCATCCCCGAATCGTATCGAATCGAGATGCTGGCTCACTACTACAACGCCAGCGCACGTGCCGGGCGCCAGACCGTCATGACTTACAAGGACAAAGACTTCGCCACCGGTTCGGGCCAGATCGACGTCGAGGCCGGACAGTTGACCGAGACGGCCAGCTTCGTGTGGCAAACGGACGATGTGCTCGACTGGGATTCGTGGGCCTATCTGAAGGTGCCAAACTTCAAACCGGCAGGCCGGATCATCCACCAGCTGATCGATGTGGTCGCAAAGAACGGAAACCTTCTGCTCGATGTTGGCCCGCGCCCGGACGGTACTATCCCGTCCGAGATCGAGGATCGTCTGCGAAGAATCGGCGCCTGGTTGCGCGCCAACGGCGAGGCCATCTACGAGAGTCGTCCCGCCGACCGGTTTGGGGAAGGGCCGACCATCGTCAAGAAAGGCTCCTACGTAGCCGACCACAACGCGGACTTTACCGCCGAGGACATCCGCTTCACCACCCGCGGCCGTGCGTTCTATGTCTTCGTGATGGGATCGCCGGGCAGTGAGGTGAAAGTGCGGTCGCTCACACGCGATACGCCGTTGCCCTTCGGCACGCTTCGCAACGCAACGTTGCTCGGATCGCAGCAATCGGTCCAGTGGAACTGGACGCCGGATGGGCTGACGGTCAAACTACCGGAATCGCGGCCCTTCGATGAGGCGCTGGTGATCAAGTTGGCCTAACGAGAGGCTCGGTGGACGTATTTCGCGCCTGGACACTGGATGTCTGATAACAGATATTCTGTTAACTGTATTTCTGACGACTGATGGCCGCCTAACTCTATGTGCTTCATAGAGCTTGGCGGCTTCCCTTTCTCCGAAGGAATCGGTCGTTCGGCGCGCCAGTCGTCCTCGCTGGATGAGTTCCTGAAATCCGCGCCGAATGGAGTCTCATCTTCCCGCGCGATCCTTACGCTACATCTTGTACCGGCCTAGATCCTCGTCATTCAAGCCTTCGAGCCATCCACGCAGTTGTTCCGCCGTCGGCCCCTCGGGTGGTCCTGTTGTGTTCAGCTTCGCCGTCTCCATCACCTTCTCGGCGACAAAGATCGGGCAATCTGCACGGAGCGCCAGGGCGATCGCATCGGATGGCCTTGCATCAACCGCGATTGGCTCGCCGTCCTGCTTCAGGCATAGGATTGCATAGAACGTATCGTCTTTAAGTTCTGTAATGACAACTCGTTCCAGCTCACCATTCAAGTGCCGCACGAGATTTCGGGTCAGGTCGTGAGTCATCGGCCGCGCCGCCGCCATCTTTTCGATCTCGAGCGCAATCGCATTCGCCTCGAAGATCCCCACCCAGATCGGCATCACGGCTTCGGAGCCTACATCCTTCAACACGACAATCGGCATGTTTGTCGAAGGGTCCATCATCAGGCCACGAATTCTTACCTCGATGTCCATGATCCTCCTCGCTCTAAGCTCTGCGTAACCGCAACCTCATTTTCCCCTCGGCCCCTCGCTCACGTCCCCATCGTTTCCTGATCTTAGACGCCCTCTCCCACAAGACTGTTTGGATAGGCACCCGTAATCTTCACGCGATGGTAACTCCCTGGCGCCGGCGCGATCGGCAATGAGGTCGTGAAGTTGACAGGGATATTCTTGCTGCTCCTCCCCGCAATCTGGCCGCGTGTCGGATTTGCGCCCTCGACCATCACCTCAACCACTTCACCAATCTGCCTGGCGTAGTTCACTCTTTGAATCTCTCTCTGGCGGTCAAGCAATGCTTGAAGTCGTATCGCCTTCTCACTCTCCGGCACCGAGTCAGCCATCGTCAATGCGGGCGTATTGGGCCGCGCGGAATATTTAAATGCGAATACGCAATCGTATTCCACGTGCGCCAGCAGGTTCATGGTCTGGATAAAGTCATCCTCGGTTTCACCCGGGAACCCTACGATGATGTCTGTCGAGAGTGAAATCGACCGTTTCGCCGACTTGATCCAGCCGATTCTCTCCAGGTACCACTCCGGCGTGTATTCCCTCGCCATTGCCTTCAGGACGCGCGTTGAACCCGACTGCACCGGCAGATGGACGTGATCGCAAAGCGTCGGCACGCGATCGATCGCTTCCACGATGTCTCGCGTAAAGTCGCGCGGATGGCTGGTGGTAAAGCGCACCCGCCTTATTCCCGGCACTTCCCCCACTGCGCCAAGCAGTTCCGCGAAACTCATCTTCCCACCGGGATCGCGGTAGCTGTTTACGTTCTGGCCCAGAAGTTGAATCTCGGTGTAGCCCAGGTCAGCGATCCGTCGCGCCTCGCTCAACACCGAGTCTGACGTCCGGCTGCGCTCTTTGCCGCGCGTGTACGGCACGATGCAAAATGAACAGAACTTGTCACACCCCTCGATGATCGTGATGTAGCCGCGGTAGGGATTCTGTCGCGCCGTAAACTCCGTCTCGAACGTCTCATCCGTCTGCCGGTCGTCCAGGCCCGTGATGTGGCTCTCGCCCGCCTCCAGGCGCGTCAGCATCTCCGGCAATTTCCGGTACGATGCCGATCCCGACACCAGCGACACATACGGCGCGCGCTCAAAAATCTTCTCGCCTTCCTGTTGCGCCACGCAGCCCAGGACGCCGAAGCGCTTCCCTTGTTTGTGCAGCTTCTTGTAGTCGTTCAGGCGATGAAAGACCTTCTGTTCTGCCTTGTCGCGAATCGAACAGGTGTTGTAGAGGATCAGACCGGCGTCTTCTTCCGTTTCAACCTGTCTGTAGCCCTGCTGGCGCAACGTGCCAATCACCTTTTCGGAGTCATGGGCGTTCATCTGGCAGCCGAATGTCTCTAGATAGAATGTCTTTTCTGCCGCCATAGACCTCCTTAGTATACGGGGAATCCATATTCCAAGCGACACTCAGCTCTTGCCTGCTCCCACGCTTGCTCTCTTGTTCTCTTGTTCCCTGCCCTATGCCCGCAGCAGCTTGAACGCGTGCGTCCACTCGTTCTTCGTGAAGCCCAGGATGCACCACAGCATGCAAAGCGGTTCAATCGCCCGCGCTGCTTCCACCTTGCCCATGTCCGCTGTCTCCCAGCCAAACTCGTCGAGGATCTTCGCGGTGGTGGTCTTTGCGCCGTCATTGTTGCCGCAGATGAACATCGTTGGCCGTACCCCACCCTTGTATTGCGGATTGACCATTCGCGCCGCGCCCACCGAATTGAACGCCTTCACGAAGTGGCTCGCCGGGAATTCCTTCTGCAGTTGCTCCATCAGCGACGCATTCGGCGCTGTGAAAAATTGCAGCACTCCGTTCACCGGCGGCGCATCGGCAATGGGATTGCACGCGTCGATCACCAGCTTCCCTTCCAGATTCTTCTTTCCCGCCTTATGCAGAGCCTGTACCGCTGCTGAGCCTTTCACGGCCAGCACGATCACCTCGCCGAACGCTGCAGTATCGTTGAAGTCTTCGACCCGCACATCCGGGTTGGCCTCCAGCCAATCCTTCAGCTTCGCCGGATCGCGCGTCCCAACCATCACCGTGTGCCCGTGCTTCACGAAGCCTGCTGCCAGCGTCTGCCCCACATTACTCGATCCAATGACTCCGACCTTCATCTCGTTACCTCCGGTCTCTCGAGCTATTCCGTTTTCGCATCTCGCATTCCCGTGTGCATATACGCGAGGAGAGCTTGTAATTCGTCTCTTGTGAACCGTCCTGCAAACGACGGCATCAACCCTTTGCCTGCTAGGACCACGCCTTCAATCTGCGCATCCGTTGCAGGTGCTCCACTCGGCAATCTTTCATGCGCCAAAACCCCGTGCAGGTTCGGCGGGACTTTCTTCAGACCCAGGTCGTTGTCTTCGTGGCAGTGCGCGCAGCGCGTGTCGTAGAGATGCCTGCCCTCGGCTTGCTGCGGTGTCAGCATCGGTTTCGTGCGGCACCCCGCAAGACAGGTCAGTGCCCACGCCACCGCCGCGAAGCTGCCGACCGATCGGGCAAGCTCACTTTTCGATTCCATCTGTCGCTTTCCACCGGCGCCCAGCTGTGGGTTCCACCCTTACTCGACGATCACACCGCAGGCGATCCGGTCACCCGAATTGCCCGACGGGTCGTTGGTGAGGTCGTCCGCTTTGGCATGGATCACGAGCGCCGTGCCGCCATCGTGAAACAGTGAATTCGGACCTTCGCCGATTGTGACGCCGGCGGCGGTAAAGTTGAGTTTGCCTGTTCCCTTCTCCGAGACCACAAGGTTGGGCAGATCGCCGAGATGCGGATGCGGATCCTGGGCGTTGTGGATGCCGTGATGCGCGCTCGTGGGATTGAAATGGCCTCCCGCGGTGGTGAAAGCCGGACCTTCGCACTTGCCAACGTTATGAATGTGGATGCCATGCTCGCCGGGTGTGAGTTGGGAGATGCTGACGGAGATCTTCACGCCTTCGGGAACCGCGCGAAACTCGGCGTGACCGATTGTCGCTCCCTGTGCATTGACTAGATCGGAGTGCGCGGATTTGTGAGCGGCTGGAGCAGGGACAGCGGCTAGGATCAGGACTGCAGCTGCGAAGATCGAAAGGCCAAATCGCATGGCAACGCCTCCTCGAAGACATCGGGTTACCTGTACGGAGTGGATGGTACCACACGGTTCGGTATCCTGATGGTATGAGTCTTCCCTCTCTCGATCAGATTCACGAGGCGCAGGAACTGATCTATCGTCACATGCCACCCACGCCGCAATACACATGGCCGCTGATCAATCAGCGTCTCGGCGCCGAGGCCTGGATCAAGCACGAAAACCATTCGCCTGTGGGTGCTTTCAAGATTCGCGGCGCATTGGTCTACCTCACATGGCTGATGCAAACTCGGCCCGGCCTGTCCGGTGTTGTGGCCGCAACCCGTGGCAACTTTGGCCAGGGGGTCGCAATGGCCGCCCGCCTGCTCGCGCTCAGGTCGGTCATCGTCGTGCCGCATGGCAACAGCGTCGACAAGAATCGCGCCATGATCGCGCAGGGCGCCGAGTTGGTCCAGCACGGTGACGACTTCCAGGATTCACTCGAATTCGCCCGCTCGTTTGCTGCTGAGAAAGGCTTCGCCATGGTGGAGTCGTTCCACGAACGTCTGGTCTGGGGAACGGCCACCTACGCGTTGGAACTTTTTCAGGCCGCGCCGCCGCTCGACCGGATCTATGTTCCCATCGGCTTGGGCTCGTCCATTTGCGGAGTCGCCGCGGCTCGCAATGCACTCGGTCTCCGCACCGAGATCGTCGGCGTCACCTCCGCGACGTGCCGCGCCTGCGCGCTCAGCTTCCGCGAACGGAAGCTCGTCGAAGCACCAGCTCGCACACAGGTTGCCGATGGACTCGCCTGCCGCACACCCAGTGCACATGCCCTCGAAACCATCTGGTCCAATGTGTCGCGCATCATCGAAGTTGCGGATGAGGAAATCGCCGAAGCGATGAACACCTGCTACCAGTGCACGCACAACGTTGCCGAGGGAGCCGGAGCCGCTTCGCTCGCCGCAGCGCTCAAGGAGAAAACGTCGCTCCCGGCGAAACGTGTCGGCCTCATTCTCACGGGCGGCAACGTCGATAGCGAAACCCTCGTCGCTGTTTTGACTGGCGCCTTTCACCCCACGAGGCAAGATGCATGACCGGCGATAAGGAGCATCTGACGCCCCTGGCCCATGCGGCGCATAACCGCTGTTTCGGATGCGGTTCTGACAATCCCACGGGGCTGCAACTGGAATTCTTCTCGGCAGCTGACGGCGCGGTCGTCACATCTCCAGTCGTGCCTGATGCGTTCGACGGCCATCCCGGCTACCTTCACGGCGGCATCATCGCCACGCTACTCGATGAGGCCATGAGCAAATCCGTTCGCGTGCTCGGCAAATCTGCGATGACTCGAAAG